>Ga0153950_1000301_pt1 | contig 21850 bp, 19 predicted proteins | sample TSNJ034MetaG_FD_104737 | JGI IMG/M metagenome (GOLD analysis project Ga0153950, IMG submission 104737) | Attine ant fungus gardens microbial communities from New Jersey, USA - TSNJ034 MetaG | ecosystem: Host-associated > Fungi > Mycelium > Unclassified | place: USA: New Jersey, Wharton State...
CTCACAAACTTTATTTCCTTTTGTCCCATCCGGTCTTTTTTACGATACATCAAGCAACCCTCCCGATATGGTCTATTATACCATACCGGGAGGGTTGTTGTCCTTTTCGTCTACAGGCTGAGACGGTTCCCACGGAACCGTCTTTCTTTATGCCCCACTATTTCTTTTCAACCGGAACCTGAATCTCGGTAAGCCATTCGTCTACGCTGTCCTTGTTCCATATCCCGTCAATGTAACTCTCGCGAAAGTGATCGGAAATCGTGTACCCATTCTGTTCCACCCACTGCATGGCGTAAGCATAGGCCTTTCCCAGATTTTTGTAAGCTCCGCGGTGCAGGACCGAAACCACCGTCACGGCAGACAGGTCCTTGAAGATGATGCCGTCACCATCCTTGCCCTTGCTGGTCACAGCCTCGCAGATTTCCACGTTGATATCCGTATCCCTGTATTCGCCGTCCAGATAAACGTTGAAGCAATAGCCCGGCTCCACGCACTTGATCCCCGGGTTTGCCTTGCCCACCTTTTCGCCAAGCGTGGGCATGATTTCATTCAGCGCCGCATAGTTGGGTATCGTATACCGTGCCGAATAAACGGTAAACGCGGGGATTTCCTTGATAACCGCCTGATAATTCATGTGATGACCCTCTTTCTGTTCCAGAATGTAGTTTTCCAGTCGAAAGAGACGGTCGGCGGCAGCTTGCCGCTCGGATACAAGCTCCGCTTTCCTCTGCTCCAAAATCACCGACACATTGCGGCCGCAGGTGATGTCCGTGATTTCCGGGATGGAAAAACCCATCTGGCGCAGCGCTACAATTTCGTTGAGACGAAAAAGCTGGTCCGTCGTGTAGTAACGATAGCCATTTTCATCGTCCACATAGGCGGGCGCGAGAAGCCCCACCTCGTCGTAATGGCGCAGTGTCTTGATGGTGACCAAACCGAGCTTTGAAAACATACCGATGCGGTACATTTTTTCACCGTCCTTTCTGACCTGTATTCATCCTACATCCTCCCGTAACAGGAGAGTCAAGTGTTATTTTTTATTTTTGCGGGTGAGGTTATTATAACATATTTCTATGATTGTGAAGAGCGGCATTTTCCTGTATAATCCAAGGAGAGATGTGAGCTGAAACGCCAACACGGCGCTCAAGCTGGCGGAGCTTGCCGGGATATAAATTCCAAATACAAAGCAGAAAATGGAGGGATCAGGATGTTTGAAGGCTTTTCCCAGCGCACCATCGATTTTATGTGGAACCTGCGCTTCAACAACAATAAGCCATGGTTCGAGGAACACAAGGAGGAGTTCCGGCGCGAGTTTCTTACCCCAATGAAAGAATTAGGCGGCGAGGTTTTTGAGCGCGTCAAGGGAACCTGCGGTGACCGGGGCTTTATCCATAAGGTTTCGCGTATCTACAAGGATGCCAGACGGAACCATAGCGATGGCCCCTACCGGGACCATCTGTGGTTTTCCATCGAAAGGTCCAGCGAGGAGTGGACCTCCACGCCGGTTTTCTGGTTCGAGCTGATGCCCGAAACATGGAGCTACGGCCTGGGCTATTATCTGGCCAAGCCGGCGACCATGGCAAAGCTGCGGGCGCGCATCGACAAAGATCCAAAGAAATTTGAAAAGCTCGTCGCACCTCTGGCGAAGCAGGAGGAGTTTGTGCTGGACGGCCCCGAATACGCCAGAAAAAAAGAGGGGCCCACCCCAAAAGCAGCCCCTTGGTACAACAAAAAGGGCGTTTCCCTGATCCATAACCAGGAAAACGGCCCGGAGCTCTTTTCCCGGGAGCTGACAGATCGGCTTGTTTCCGGGTACGCTTTTCTGATGCCGCTCTACGACTATTTGGTAACGCTGGATTCCGACCCCGCTTCCACCGAACGTTTGGATGGGATGACATTGTAGATGATGGCCGGCAGACCCACCTCCTTGGATATGGTGCTGTAAAAAGTACTGCTGTTTGTGTGCAGCGCGATTTCCAAGCGGACTATTGAGCAGCTTACCAAGGCTATGCTTCCATTTTATGCCGTCATGCTGGCGGTATTGTTGGCAATGAGTACGAGAAGGCATACATCTGGGCCAGGCAGAACTTGCCGTCATCTCCCTGGCCCCCTTTGAGCCAGTTTATCATGCGATCATTCTTGTTACAACTGTAATATTGAGAACAGGTTCTTACATAAAAAACGCGGCCTGCAACAATCCGATCCCACACATAAACCAATTGGAGGTGGCTATAATGAGAGATCCCATCAGTAACGACGATACCATTATCAGCATAGGGCAGATGGCTGAAATGTTTGGTATTTCGAAGCGCATGCTACGGCTGTATCACGAAATGGAGCTTCTTGTGCCACAATATGTGGACGACAGCAATGGCTATCGTTACTACACGACATCCCAGTTTCCAAAGCTGGAAATGATCATCCAGATGAAATCATTAGGCCTTTCTCTCAAGCGGATTAAAATCATGCTCAACACCCGGGACCTTTCAATGCTTGAGGCATTAATTAATGAGCAAATTGATGATCTGGAACAGAAGATCATGGAATATACCTTATCCCGCGACTCGCTCACCAAGCACCTCAAGAGCTATAAGCATCTGCGAAATCCCCCCGAACTGGATTCCATATTTATCGAGTTTATTCCGAAAAGGAGCGCCCTGCTGTTTAATATTGAAGAGTACGACTTCTTAACGGCTTACCCGGACGATTCCCCTTGGGAGAAAGCGCTGCAACAAATCAAATCCATCCTCATGGAAAGCAGTATTTCCCTTGCCTATTTCCAGCAGGTACATTGCATGATTTCCCAAGAATCACTGCTGCAGGGCAAATATTTATGCGACGGCGCATGTATCCTGACAGATGAAATCAAGCATAACCTGCCTCAGGATACCGTTCAGGCCGGAACCTATGTGTGCATGTATCGGAGATATATTGCCAAAGACAACCGTTCGGAAAGCGAAGCGCTGGGGAAGCTGCTGCAATATATCCATGACAACAGTTATCAAATAGTCGGCCCTTATATCGGAGAAATTGTCGCGCAAATGTCGGCGTTTGATTACGACGACCACAATATACTGGTGAAGCTGCAAATTCCTGTAAAAATTATTGATAAATAACAAAACCGGAAATGTCCTTGAATAAAATCATTACGCTACAAGGGAGCGCCTGTTCAATAGAAGAGGCGCTCCCTCCGCCGATTCCTTAAAAATCTTTCAATTGGGCTGCCGATCATTTTTTTGCCGGTTGCGGAATGTTTGCCGTCAACCTGGCGATCACAGGCTCCATCGCCCTGGCCCACATTTCAAACCCTCCCTGTTCTGAGATGATGTCTTTCACCAGAAGGTTAATACCGCCCGGCGTTGATTCAGTGGCCATCACATGCACACCTTTTTCATCTAACTGAATTGCCTGTTCACAAACAGAATGGAAGAAACCGGAGATATATTTGGTTGCTGCTTCGCCGTCCACGCCTTCCGAACGGGCCCATTCAATCAGCGCATCCAGGATGGAAAAGAACGAAGTGGCACAGGCCGTAATGGTGGCAAACACCGCCGCATGGTATCTTTCCTCGACCTGAATGATCTTGCCGATGTTGCCAAAGATTTCCGACGCTTCCTCTTGGGGTGGGCACAGCACAATCGGGCCGTCGCAGAACGCATTAAACGTCATTGGTACCATATGTAATAAAACCGCGGTTTCCCCAATCCAGGAACGGACCTGCGGAAGCGTTTTATCGGTTAAGAGATTGATGACCTTGTGTTCAGGCTTGAAATGAATACCCCGGCATACCTCTTCACCGGACTCCGGCCAGACAGCCAGAACCAACCAATCCGAGCGGTCCGCGACCTCCTGCAAGCTTTGCGCCACCATAACGCGGTCCGGGTACTTTTTTTTCAGCGCCGCCGCTTTATCGGCATATTCGGGTGATACAACAATCGGATATGGATTTTGCGGAGCGCGGCCACATAAACCCGTCACCAATGCGCTGGTAATAGCACCTGTTCCAATAAAACCAATCGTGGGCAATTTATTTTCTGACATCATCTTACTCTCCATTCAATTAATTATGTTAGCAATATTTGATCCAGGAAAGCTATACCAGCATCCCCAGCTTCTCCAATTCCGTCCGCAGCAGATTTTTCATCTCTTCGTTTGGCTCGACGACCGGCGGATACCATTCGCCGGCCTCCTGCCCGCTCAGGCTCATGGCGTATTTTAGCGGGGCCGGATGCAGCCCGTCGCCAAACAGCGCCTTTACCAGCGCAAAGCATCTGAAAATAACTTTATGCGCTTTTTTCAGATCCCCGCCCTTTGCATGCCGGTAGATCTCCGCATATTGCCGCGGCAGGATACAGGACGCCGCGAGAACGCCGCCTTTCGCGCCGGCCGCCACCTGGTCCGCAAACATCAGATCGGAACCGCTGAAGATCGTCCCGTCATCGCCCAGCAAACGAACCAGGTTCAAAAATTGGGCAAAATCCGCGCATTCTTTTACGCCGAACACGCCTGGAATCTCCCGCATCATCCGCACAAGGGTTTCCGGCATAATGTTCGTACCGGTGCGGTAAGGATAGTTGTACACGACGATGGGAGTATTCAGCTCCTGATCCAGCACCTGGAAGTACTCGTAGATTCCCTGCTGTGTAACCCCGACATAGTAGGGGGGCAAAACCAACAGCGCGTCCGCCCCGGCGTCTTTGCACATTTTTCCGTTTTTGATCGCCTCACCCAAGCCTGGTTCCAGAACACCGGCAATGACCGGCACCCGGCCTTTGGCCTCGGCCACGACCGCTTTCACGCCAACTTCCCGCTGGGCGTAATCCATATTGGTATATTGACCGCTGCCACCCACGGCAAGAACAGTATCAACGCCGTTTTCAATGACATAATTGGTATGCTTTCGAAGCATTTCCACATCGATCATTCCCTTTTTGTCATAGGGGGTAATCAATGCGCACATGACACCGTCAAATTTTGTGATTCTCAAAACAATTTCCTCCTAATTTATCTGGAATTGTAGGTATCCGGGTAAAAAAACGCGCGCTTAATACAGGCAAAGAGCTTTGCCGATCAAAGAGCTTTGCCGAGCATCCTACAGGTAAGCAAATCAAACGCGGCCGCTTTGGCTACTTAAAATTGTGGGCAAAATGACATGCGGTAAAATGTCCCGGCGTAACCTCCCCATAGGCGGGGCTTTCCCGTCGGCAAATCTCCTTTGCTTCAGCACACCGGGAGGCAAACCGGCAGGCCGGCCCGGGATTGATGGGAGACGTCAACTCGCCTTTGAGCACAATCCGCTGATCATTTCTTTTCAGACTCGGACGCGGTATCGCGGAAAGGAGCGCTTTGGTATAGGGGTGATATTGCTTTTTGAACAGCTCCTTTGTGGGGCATTTTTCCACCACGATTCCCAGATACATCACGCAGATGTCGTCCGATATGTGCTTGACCACCGAAAGGTCATGCGTCACAAAGATATACGTTAGCCCAAATTCCTTTTGCAGGTCCTGCATCAGGTTGAGAATTTGCGCCTGAATAGATACATCCAGCGCCGAAACCGGCTCGTCGCAAACAATGAACTTGGGTGACAGAGCCAGTGCGCGGCCGACACCGATGCGCTGCCTGCGTCCGCCGTCGAGCTCGTGGGGGTAGGATCTCGCCACCTTGTCGGTCAGACCCACCACCTGCATTAATTCTTTGACCCGGTTTTCATACTCCTGTCTGCTTTTGTACACCTTGTAAATCTGCAAAGGCTCCATGATAATCTCAGACACCGTCATTCTGGGATTGAGAGAGGCGTACGGATCCTGAAAGATCATCTGCATATCCTTGCGCAGCTCTTTGATCTGTTTTTTATTCACATTCGTGATGTCTTTGTCCTCAAAGAGCATCTGCCCCCCCGTGGAATCCAACAGGTGGAGCAGCAGCCGCCCGAACGTGGACTTGCCGCACCCGGATTCGCCGACAATACCAAGGGTTTTTCCATGCTCAATTTGCAGGCTGACGTCGTCAACAGCGTGCAGCAGCCCTTTGGGTGTATTGAAGTACTTCTTCAAATTGCGGGTCTCAATTAAAATGCTCACTGCGTAACCTCCCCGGATGCGCGATATAGCAAACATCTCACTTTGTGATCCCCTGCAATATCGACCGGCTCAATTGATTGGGCCGTCTCACACTCGGGTTTGCAGTGTTTGCAGCGCGGAGCAAATTTGCACCCTTCCGGCAGTTCGGTGGGATCCGGCATCAGACCGTCGATTCCTTCCAGCCGGTCACGCTCTTCGTCCAAATCGGGAATTGAATTGAACAGACCGACGGTGTACGGATGCTTCGTGTTCTCAAAAATCTCCTGAATGCTGCCGATCTCCACAATTTCCCCCGCATAGATAATGGCAACCCGGTCGCACACTTCCGCGACCACACCCAGGTCGTGCGTAATCAACAGCATCGACGTTCTAAGGCGTTGCTTGAGATCGTTAATCAACTGGAGCACCTGAAATTGAATCGTCACATCCAGCGCCGTGGTCGGCTCATCCGCAATCAGCAGCGCCGGATTGCACACAAGAGCAATCGCGATCACAACCCGCTGCTTCATTCCGCCGGAAAACTGGTGGGGAAACTCATGAAAGCGATCCCGCGATATTCCCACAAGCTCCAGAATCTTTTTTGCTTCTTCCTCGACCTTGTCCCGGCTCATCTCAGAGTGAAGGTACAGGACCTCGGCGATTTGCTCCCCCACGGTCAAAACCGGATTCAGCGATGTCATGGGATCCTGAAAAATCATTGAGATCTGTTTGCCGCGGATTTTGCGCATCTGCTCATCTGATTTCTTCAGCAAATCCTCACCCTGGAAGATAATTTCTCCTCCGGTGACTTTTCCCGGCGGGTCCGGAAGCAGACACATGATACCCAGCGCGGTGGTCGTTTTCCCCGCGCCCGTCTCCCCCACCAGCCCCAATGTCTCGTTTTCATTGATGGACAAGCTGACGCGGTTGGCAGCCTTGGCGCGCCCTTCGTCTGTCCGGTACTCAATTGATAAATCTTTAATTTCGAGAATTGTTTTCTCCATAAAGAGTCTGTGCACCTCCAATCAGCTTTTTAGACGTGGATCAAGTGCGTCTCTTAGGCCGTCCCCAAAGAGATTCAGGGCATAGGTGGTAACGAAAATCGCCAGCCCCGGCACGATGACCATGTAAGGATATTGCTGGATATAATTCCTGCCGGTTGCCAGCATGGCTCCCCATTCCGGGGAGGGCGGCTGTACGCCAAGGCCTAAAAAGCTCAGAGTAGAGGAGCTGATCAAAGCACGCGCGATATTCAGTGTGGACTGCACAATAATGGGGGAAAGCGCGTTTGGCAGGATATGCCGCAGAATGATACGGGAGTTGTCAGCGCCAATTGAGACCGCCGCTTCAATGAACTCCTGCTCCCGGATTCCCAATACCGAGGAACGCACAATCCGGATACACGCCGGCGCATACGAGATCCCCAGGGCGATGATCATATTTCGGGTGCCGGCCCCGAAAGAGGCCGCCAACACAATGGCGAGCAGTAGTGAAGGAATCCCGGCCAGCACGTCAACAATTCTCATAATCACAAGGTCAAGCTTCTTGAAGTAACCCGCCAGAGCGCCAAAAATACAGCCAAGGCCGGAAGACATGATGACGACAACCAACGCGATCATCAGGGAGATCCGCGCGCCGTACAGAATTCTGGTGTAGATGTCACGGCCGAAATTGTCGGTGCCGAACCAGTGCTCGGAATTCGGGGACTGAAGCAAGACGGTTAAGTCCTGCTTGGCATATTCGTAACGGGTGAACACAGGGGCGAAAACAGCCAGAATGATGATCACAGCGAGGATAACGAGGGAAATGATGGCCAAATTGTTTCTCTTGAGACGATGCCAAGTCTCGGCGAGCAAGCCCGACGGCTTGGCTTTTCCGTTTCGTTTACTCATTTCGCCACCCTCGCTTTCCGAGTTCTTTGGTACATCGACCGAATGCGCGGATCAATCATGCCGTAAAGCAGATCCATTAACAGGTTAATAATAACGCACAGGATTGCACTGAACAAAACCGCGCCCTGCACCGCCGGATAATCGCGCGCAATGATCGCGTCATAGCAGTATTTCCCGATACCCGGAATCGCAAACACCGTTTCCGTCAGAATCGCTCCCGCCAGCAGCTGGCAAATTTCCAGGCCGATCATGGTGACAATCGGGATCAGCGCGTTGCGAAAGCCGTGCTTCATAATGACGATGAATTCCTTTTGCCCTTTCGCTCTCGCCGTTCTCATGTAGTCCTGCCGGAGCACGTCGAGCATGGCCGAGCGGCTCATGCGCATGATGAAAGACGCCTCGTAAATACTCAACGCAAACACCGGCATAATCCAATACTTCCAGCCGTAATTTCCGGAGGCGGGAAGCCAGCCCAATCGCACTGAAAAGAGTAGTACCAGCATCAACGCAAGCCAGAAGGTTGGCGTGGCGATGCCGACGAGTGAAACCATGGAAGCAATCTTATCCAATATGGAATACTGCTTCACCGCGGAAACAACTCCTAAGACAATTCCGAGAATCGCTCCGAAAAAGACGCTCAGAACCGCCAGCTTGGCCGTATTGGGAAACCTCGCCAGTATATCGTCCATGACCGGCGCGTTCGTCCTGTAAGAATCGCCGAAATTCCCGCGCGCCACGTTTCCGATATACCGAAGCAGCTGGACGATGTACGGATCGTTCAGACCCCGCTCCTGCCGATAGTTTTCCACCGCCTCTTCGGTAGCGTCAGGGCCCAGCACAGCTCGCGCTCCATCTCCCGGCGCGAAATACATCAATGAGGATATCACCACAATGATTCCGAGCAAAACCGGGATCATAAGCAATATTCGATTTAATATGTATCGATACAAAATTCTATCCCCCAATCAATTGCGAAAACTGGCCCAGCCTGCAGCCACTGAAGCTTCGTTTTGGCAGGCCCTCTTTTCATAACTAACAGGATTCGGTTTGAAAAGAGGGCTCTGCTCACATCCATTCAGCTGTGATAGCTGCTACAAAAACTATTCAAAATAAACATCCTTATACTTATGCTGTTCGTACGGGGCGTTTAACGTCAGCCCTTTGACATTTGCGCGTGTTCCGACCAGCAATACGCTTTGCAGGATCGGATAGGCGGCCAGGTCGTCGTAGATCATCTGCTGTGCCTGCCGGTATTTTTCAATGCGGGTTTCGGCGTTAATATCAGTCATTGCGTCTTTGGCCAGTGCGTCAAATTCGGGTTTTTCCCAATTCATGGTCGCGTTGAAGGAGTTGTCGGACAGGAAGTAAAGCAAAACCTTTCCAGCCTCGCCCGTCACACCAAAGTATCCCATAATCATCATGTCGTGTTCGCCGTTGAGGAACGCGTCGTGCCACGCCGCGTTTTCCATCACCACGACATTCATCTTCACTCCGATCTCCGCCAGGTACGCCTGCATGATTTCACAAAGCTTCACGCGGATTTCCATGTTGCTGGTATACATGTCCAGGACGATTTCCCCGTCGCTGTAGCCGGCATCCTGCAGCAGCCTCCTCGCGCCCTCCGGGTCGTAGGGGAGCGGGTCAAAACTGATATGTCCCTCCACGCCCTCCGCCACATAGGCGGTACCGGGAATGCCGTTTGCTCCATAGGACGCGGGAATCGCCGCATCCCAGTCCACCGCCATGCTGAGGGCCTTGCGGACATTGTAATCTTTCAGGGCTGCGTTATTCTTTGTGTTGTAAAAGATATTTGTCATATTGTAGCAAGGCTGGCGCAGTACAGTCATGTTGGGATCCGCATCCAAGCGATCCACGTCCATGATGGACAGGTTGATCGCTACGTCGATACCGCCGGATTCCAGATCAAGCGTGCGGCTGGTTTCCTCCGGGATGATGCGGAAGGTCAGGTTGGGGATGTGGGGTTTGCCGTCTTCCCAGTACTCGTCGTGCTTGGTCATCACAACCTCGCTGTCTTTCACGTACGACACCAGCTTGTAGGGACCGGTTCCAAACGACATTTTGCTGAAGTTGCCGTCGGCCTGCTCATAGCCGTCCGCGCTGATAACAGCGGAAAGCGGCCAGTTGAAATAGTTGAGCTGCGCGGCGAAAGGCTCCGTAAGAACCACCTTGACGGTATAGTCGTCCACTGCTTCGGTCTTGTCCAGATCCATGTACTGCACGCCCAATTGCGCATAGTCGGACTCACGCATCATCTTAAAGGTAAAGAGCACATCCTTGGCCGTAAACTCCGCGCCGGTATGGAATTTCACACCCTGCCGCAATTTCAGGATCAACGTGGTGTCGTCTTCCCATTCCCATTCGGTGGCAAGGTTGGGATGGATGACACCGTCATTGTCCATGTCCACCAGTGTCTCATACATCTGACATTTGATCTGTTGACTGTACTGGCTGGTTTGAGATTGTGGATTCAGGTCGACGGGGTCGCTATACGCGCCCACCACCAGCGTGTCCTTCGCGCCGCCGCTGCCGGAAGAAGCGCTCGAACCACCGGAAGACGCGTTCGCCGAGCCGCCGTTGGCCGTCGGTTCACCTGCATTATATGTGCCCGTGCCGCAAGCACATATAGAAATAACCATCACCAGGGCCAGAGCAATGCTAATAATTTTCCTAATATTCATTTCAAAGCCTCCATATTTTTAATTTTTTAAATCACACCATACTTATTCATCATTTCTTTGATTTCGTTTCTTGCTTTTTGAGAAACGGGGCAAATTGGAAAGATCGGATCGCCTACGTCGAAGCCTTTCAAAGTCATCGAATATTTCATGGGGCCGGGGTGTTGCTCAACGAACAGCACCTTTACCAGCGGGAGAAATTTCATTGCGAACTCATTAAGCTCATTCACTTTTCCTACAACCGCCAGATCATAAATCTTAATCCATTCGGTGGGAAGCGGGTTGCTGGAGGCGAGGATCGCGCCCTTGGCGCCCATCAGGATTTCCCATGGCGCTAGGAATTCATTGCCGGACAGCACCTGCATCCGGTCTCCAAAACGGGAAATCAGCTGCATGGTCTGGTCAAATTTCTCGGCGCACTCCTTGATGCCGACAATATTGGGGACTTTATCCAGCAGTTGGCCGACCATGTCGGGGGTACAGTTGTAGCCGGTGCGTCCGGGGAAATTATATATGATAATCGGCATATTGACCGCTTTATCGATGGCGGTGAAAAAGTCCAGGCAGCCTTGCGGCGTTGTGGCGCCGCCGTACGGCGTGCACACCAACAAAACATCTGCGCCCGCTTCTTTGCACATTTGCGCAGAGCGGATCGACTCATAAACGCCCAGTTCGATTACGCCCGCAACCACGGGGATTCTCTTTTTGACTGTTTTTACGACGATTTCCAGGGAAAGCTTGCGGTCTTCCGGCTTGAGGGCAGTCACTTCAGCAGTACCGCCCAAGGCCAGAAGGCTGTGCGCACCATGTGCAAGTTGATCCTCGACCACGTCGACAAGTACCTTTTCATTGATGCTTCCGTCTTTATTGACGGGAGTGACAAGCGGGGTCATCATTCCAAATTTCATAACAAACGCTCTCCTTTTTTGGTCTTATTGTTGTTTTGTCATCGCTTGACGGTTATACCAGTTACGTGGTGTTTGACCATTTAACGTCTCCACCACGGCCGTCGCATTATTTGCGGATAAGCGCCGTTTCGCCTCAATCGTGTCGCCCCCGATATGCGGTGTGAGAATTACATTTTCCAGCTTAAACAGGGGATTGTCCTGCGCCGGAGGCTCCTGCTCGAACACATCCAGCGCCGCGCCCGCTATTTCTCCGGAGTGAAGTGCTTCGCAAAGAGCCTTTTCATCAACCAGCGGGCCGCGTCCCAAGTTGATGAGTCCGGCCGTTTTTTTCATTGCCTGAAACTGAGCGGTCGAAAACATATGTCTTGTCTCCTGAGTGGACGGAGCATGGATTGTCACAAAATCCGCTTGCGAAATAGCCTCCGTCAACGATTCTATTTTTTCTACCCCAAGCGTGGCCATCCGCTCCTGCGTTACATAGGCGTCATAGCTGATTACTCTCATATCAAATGCCAGCGCTTTTTTGGCTACATCCCGTCCAATCATGCCCAACCCTACAATCAGCAGCGTTTTTCCCGCAACTTCCACGGGGATTTTTTTCTCACGGAAAAACCAGTTTCCCGCACGCACATTTTGATCGGCCTGAATCAGGTTGCGGCTCAGAGCCAGCACACTCATCAGCGCGTGTTCCGCCACGGAAACATAGTTGGCGTCCGGCACGTTGAGAACCATGACGCCGTTTTCCGAAGCGGCTTGCACGTCAATGTTGTCTACCCCCACACCGTTCTGGCCAATGACCTTCAGTGAATTGCAGCTTTCGATCACGCGGCGCGTAATCTGTTCCACGCGGGTGACAATCCCTTCGGCTTGATTCTCGTTTATGTACTTGATCAGCGTGTCTTCACTGCCGTCGGGAGCCATAACGACCCGGCAGTTCTGTTCCAGGATTTCAACCCCGACCGGTTGGATGGTTGGTTGAATCAGCAGAACCGTATGTTCCAAATAAAGCCCTTCTTCCTTTTCATTGTATTGAAACGCATTTGGCTTTTTCGCAAACACGTTTACAAATGGAAAACACTTTGCTTAATGGAAATTTTACTAAAAAATTCATTTTCATTGAATAATTGTATTATAAACTATCTCCTTGCGGAACAGTCAATACCAATTGTTCACCTCTAAATTTGTAGAATGTCCCCAAAAAATAGGGGGTATCAGGTATAAATTTCCGGTTACCAAATAGACTTCAGCCAGCTGGAACCATTCCCTTATGTGAGTGTTCCACCACCATGACATGCATTCTTCCGGTGTGTGGTTTTGCTGCATGGAATAAAGAATGCTTGCAACGGAAGCATCCCGATAATAACGGTATCCTTGGCGGTTATTATCGATTGCTTTCCGCATGGTTTGAATCAATCCTTTCTTATCCATATAAAATATGGATGCGGCAATGTCGTCCCGGCGCAGGGAATGCTCTCCAGCTATAACGAAATCAAAAAGGTTTGTTCTGTTTGCGGAGTGTTTAACGGAAGAAACCGCCTTGAACTTTCACACTACTCATTATGCGGCAGAAATCGACTGACTATATAATACTATTTCGCGTTTATTGTAAATAACGGTACGGACATGGCCGCGCACTCCTTTGTTTAGGGGGTGCGCGGCCATGTCCGTTTTCTGTAGGTGAACCAATGAAACCCGTATACATCGCAACCCGCAGAGAATTGCCCGCGCCTTTGCTATCCCAATAGGTTGCGCTAAGCCCGCTAAAAGCCGCAACCAAGTAAGTTTCATGCCATAGGCACTTCGACATCGCTGTTCGCGGAATTGGGCCCCTTTACACTGGATAAGAATTTAGTATTTATTAAATATTTTGAACCCTCAAATCTATCGAATTAAATCAACGAATTTGCGACAAGGTATTTGTGCGCTATTACTAATAATAAATTATTTCATTAAGAACTATTGACTTTTATGCCCCGCAGTGTTATTCTATATGCAATAATTTACTAAAATATTTAGTAAATAGTAATTTTGTTTTCATACAACAAAGGAGGAATTTAACATGAAAAAAATCTTGTGCGCAATTTTGTCCATCTTGATGCTTGTTTCTTTGGCTGCGTGTAGCAGCGGTAATCCAGCTCCTGCAGGTTCAACGGCTCCAGAAGCCCAACAAAGCGACGGATTAAAAAAAGCGGACGGCTCTCCCATCAAAATTGCATGGATTGGTAAGACGCTGAATAATCCATGGTGGGTTTCCGTTGCGGATTACGCGCAGAAAGAAGCGGATGCTCTTGGTGTAGATCTAACCATCGCCTTACCCCAAGAGGAGGTAGACTTGGAAAAACAGGTCAACATGGTGGAATCTGCCATGCAACAGGGAGTGGATGCCATCATCATTTCCGCAGCCAGTTCCGACGGAATCATTCCCGCAATCAAAAAGGCCCGCGATGCCGGTATCAAAATTATAAATTTTGATACCAGAATATCCGACCCGTCTATGTACGATGCGTATGTGGGCGCGGACGACGTGGATGGGGCTTATAAAGCCGGAAAGTACATATGCGAACAATTGGGCGGCAACGGGAATGTTGGTTTAATCACCGGGCTATTGGCTCAATCCACCGGTGTCGACCGCAAGGAAGGGTTTATGAAAGCCGTTTCAGAATATCCCGGCATAGAGGTAGTTGCTGAGGCGACCGGTGATTGGCGTTCCGATACCGCGGCAAATGTTACGACCAATATGCTCACGGCGAATCCCGATATCAAGGCGATTTTTGCCTGTAACGACCAGATGGCGGTCGGCATGGTCAGTGCGGTAAAGGCGGCGGGCAAACAGCCGGGCGATTTGATACTGGTTGGATACGACGGCATCCTGGACGCGGTAAATCTGATGGCCAACGGGGAGCTGGAAGCTGATGTGGCGCTGCCCAATATCGACGAGGGGCAAATTGCTGTCCGACTGGCTGTAGCCATGACATTAAACCCCGATTATAAATTCGACCGTGAAATAATTTGCGACGGCCCCTTGGTGACGACTAACTACATAGAGGGTCTAACCGATATGACGATCTATGAGTTTGCCGTCAAATATTTCCCGTTGCGCGGCGTCACCCCAAAGGGGTATTGATTCCAGCGTCCGATTTATGAAAGATATGGGGCGGAAAATACCCGCCCCATATCAACTCTAAAGGAGGAAGGGTATGTCGAAGCAGATAAGCAAGCCTCTGCTTGAAATCAGAAATGTCAGCAAATATTATCCGGGTGTAAAAGCGCTGGACGATGTGTCCCTTGACATTGAAGCAGGTGAAGTAATGGCTTTGCTTGGGGAAAATGGCGCAGGCAAATCAACATTGATGAAAGTCCTGAGCGGCGCGATTGCCAGAGATGGCGGGGACGTATACATTGACGGTAAAAGCCTGCCTGTCAACAATACTCCGCTTACGGCCCGCGGATATGGTGTCGCTATTATCTATCAGGAATTGAGCCTGTTGTCGCAGCTCAGCGTAGCGGAAAACATTTATCTTACACAAGAGCCGACAGTTGCCGGTAAATTTATTGATTATAAAAAGCTGCATGCACAGGCAAAGGGACAGTTGGCCAAGCTGGAAGCTTCCCATATTGACACCCACCTCAAGGTGGAAGAGCTGGCCCTGCCTGAGCAGCAGATGGTGGAAATCGCGAAAGCGTTGGCGGTGGATTGCAGGGTAATCATCATGGATGAGCCCACTACTTCCCTGACGTGGGAAGAAACCGACAGATTATTTGACGTTGTGCGTACTCTTAGAAGTCAGGGAATTACCGTAATCTATATTTCCCACCGGATGGACGAGATTTTCCAGATCGCCGATACCGCCGCCGTTATGAGGGACGGTAAATTTGTGGATAAAGTGAAAATATCGGAAACCGACAGCGACGCTATTGTGGAATTGATGACCGGTAAGCTGCTGGAACATAAGGACCGGCGGGTAGGCGACTGCAAAGTGCGTTATCAGGACGACAATGTTGTTATGGATGTGCGCGACATTACCGATGGCAAGCAAATCAAGGGCGCATCTTTCAAGCTGTATAGCCATGAGGTATTGGGCTTTGGCGGTCTGATCGGTTCCAAACGCACAGAATTGGCAAGGATGCTGTTTGGCGCAGATAAGCTTCAGGACGGAAAAATATATGTTTCCGGAAAACCGGTTGCAAGCGGCGCTCCGGCGCAGGCTATACGGAACAAAATCGGATATTTGAGCGAAAACCGCAAAGAGGAGGGCCTGAACTTAGGTATGTCCCTAAAAGAAAATACCGTCCTCATAGATATGGGAGCGGTCAGTAAAATGGGGTATATCAATTTCGGCAAGATAAGCCAGATATTCGAAGACTATAAGAAGTCTATCAATATTAAGGGATTTGCCGACGCTATGGTTTCCAGCCTGTCAGGCGGTAATCAGCAGAAAGTTGCGATCGCAAAATGGTTGCACGCCGGGTGCGACGTATTGATTTTCGACGAGCCGACGCGTGGTATAGACGTAGCCGCCAAGGCCGAAATATATACCCTGATCCGTCGGTTCGCAGATCAGGAAGGAAAAGCGGCTATTGTTATATCCTCTGATGTTGCGGAACTGGTGGATGTTTGTGATCGGGTTTTGGTTATGTCCCGCGGGGAGATCGTTGAAGAAATACAGCCCGACGATATAAGCCAAGACAGACTTCTGAAAAGTATTGTAAGAAAGGGCGGTCAGGTGAAACATGCCTAGTACAGCTTTATCATCTCAAAAAACTACCAGTCAAATTGTTAAAGAGCAAATAGTGGGTAAATTCGGCGTTATCATTGGCCTGATCTTTCTGTTTGCCGTTTTCGGGTTCCTTTCCCCCGCTTTCCGCACATGGGGAAACGTCACTAATATCCTGATCCAGTCAGGCACAAACGCGGTTATTGCCGCAGGCATGACATTTGTCATCATCGCCGGGGGTACGGATTTGTCTGTCGGTTCCACAGTGGCTCTTTCCTCGGTAATAGGTGCGGACATCATGATAAAGACCGGCAATGTTGGGTTGGGCATCATCGTTTCGCTGTTCTTCGGGCTGGTCTGCGGCGCTTTCAACGGTGTGCTAATCGCTTACATTGGACTTCCGCCCTTTATTGTAACGCTTTCAACCATGTGGCTTTACCGCGGCATCGCCTATGTCCTGACAGCAGGGCAGGCTATCGTCAACCTTCCCGAAGCAAATATGAAGCTGGCATTGGGCCGATTTCTTGGATTGCCCGCTATTGTATGGCTCATGCTGTTTGTATATGTGATTTGTTACATAGTGCTGGCAAAACTCACTATTGGACGGAAGATCTATGCGACCGGCGACAACAATGAGTCCGCTCGTCTTTCAGGTATCAATGTAAAAGGAATAAAAACCTTGGTGTTTGTGATTTCGGGGTTTTTGGCGGCATTGGGCGGCGTTATTCTTATGTCGCGCTTAAACTCCGGCCAGCCGGTAGCGGGGCAAAGCTTTGAAATGTCCGCGATTGCGGCGGCGGTCATCGGCGGAACCAGTATGACCAAGGGCGGTGTCGGCGGTATCAGCGGAACGCTGATCGGAGCGCTTTTTATCTCCACCTTGCTAAACGGGCTTGTCATATTGAATGTAAGCTCTTTCTGGCAGCAGGTTTTTATGGGCGTCGTTGTTCTCTGCGCTGTCGCCTTGGATATATACCGTAAACAGCTAAGCAAGTAATTTTTTCATAGAGAGGAAACGCTTTGTGTTATGGAAAGAACTAATGGAATCCCGGAAAAGATGCATGCGGTCATGTGTTGCGGCCCCCACGATTACCGTTATCAGGAGGTTCCGGTGCCTCAAATCAATGAAGACGAAATCCTTGTCAAGGTGGAAGCCTGCGGAATTTGCGCGGGCGATATAAAGTCTTACCACGGTGCGGCGATGTTCTGGGGTGACGGGAACGTCCTCCCGCAATGGAACGACACTCCCTGCGTAGCCGGACATGAATTTATCGGCGTTGTTGCGGCTATCGGAGAAAACGCAAAAAAAAAGCATGGCCTCAACTTGGGGGATCGGGCGATTGCCGAACAGATTGTTCCCTGCTGGGAATGCCGCTTCTGTAAGGACGGTCATTATTGGATGTGTGAAAAAGCCAATATACACGGTCACCAAAAAATAGTTGCAGACGGCGGTATGGCCGAGTATATAAAGTATGGCGCCCGTGATGTGGTACATAAGGTCAGCAAGGATCTGGCCGTTGGGCACGCCGCCACTATTGAGCCATTGTCCTGTTCAGTCCATACGGTGGACCGGGCCGAAATAAAGTTTGGCGATGTGGTTGTTGTGGCGGGGATGGGACCCATAGGCTTGATGAAGCTTCAACTGGCAAAGCTTAAAACGCCCAAGACGCTAATTGCCATCGACTGCAAGCCTAAAAGGCTGGAATTGGCAAGTAAGCTGGGTGCCGATTACGCCTTTGATTTTACAAAGGTGGATGTTGTTGAAGAAGTCATGAAGTTGACCGGCGGTTATGGATGCGATGTGTATATCCACAATTCAGGCCATCCTTCCGGCGTTATCAATGGTCTGAAGATGCTGCGCAAGCGGGGGCGTTTTGTTGAGTTCAGCGTGTTTTCCGCGGAAACATCTGTGGACTGGAGCGTTATTGGAGACCGCAAAGAGCTTGATATCGCCGGAGCTCATATCAGCGGCCTTAACGGTTACCCTGTCGCCATTGATTTGCTGGAAAAAGGAGTTATTAAGGTTGATGAAATCGTTACCCACACTTACCCGTTGTCAGACTGGGAAAAGGCGTTTGAAACAGCGGAAAAGGGAGACGACTCTATCAAGGTGGTACTCATACCGTAGACTTGGCGGAAGCGGGAAAGCAAAGCTTTCCCGCTTTTGAAAAGGAGGAGCATATGGACATTCACGCACTTGAACAAAAAGCAGCAGAGATTCGCAAGACGCTTTTGACGATGATCTATACCGCCAAAACTGGACATACCGGCGGAGCGTTATCCTCGGCCGACATTCTTACCGCGCTGTATTACCGGGTGCTCCGGGTAAAGCCGGAAAACCCGCAATGGGAAAAACGCGACCGCTTTGTGCTGAGCAAAGGGCACTGTGTCGAGGGCTATTATGCAATCCTTGGGGATTTAGGATTTTTTCCAAAAGAAGAGTTAAAGGAATTTTCAAGGTTTGGTTCCCGGCTTATCGGGCATCCCAACAATAAGGTTCCGGGGGTGGAGGTCAACACCGGCGCGCTTGGGCATGGTCTCCCGGTCGGTGTGGGTATGGCAATTGGTTTGAAAAAGGATAACAGCGGCAGCATGGTCTACGTTCTCATGGGAGACGGCGAGCAAGGCGAAGGCTCCATCTGGGAGGCGGCCATGGCGGCGGCTCATTACAAGCTGGATAATCTGGTAGGGATATTGGACCGCAACTACCTGCAGATTTCCGGCAACACCGAGGACGTTATGTCGCTGGAGCCCCTTGCCGACCGCTGGCGGGCATTCGGTTGGGAGGTCAGAAGAATTGACGGCAACAACATGCAGCAGGTTGTAAACACATTGGAAGCGGCTCCGGTTTCGGGAAAACCCACCCTGATCATTGCGGATACCGTAAAGGGAAAAGGCGTAAGAGAAATGGAAAACGCAGCGAAATGGCATCACGGCGTTCCCGATGAAAAGCTGTATAAAAGCGCTGTCGCGCAATTGGACGACGCTGTAAAGGAGTTGAGGCATAATGGCTGATAAAATATCCTGCAGGGAAGCGTTTACCAAGACGCTTCTGGATCTGGCTGAAAATAACCAGGACATTATTGCGGTTACCTCGGACGCCAGAGGTTCCTGTTCTCTTGGAGCTTTCGCCGACGCACTCCCCGACCAATTTGTGGAGGTCGGCATTGCGGAACAGAATGAGATCGGCATTGCGGCGGGGTTGGCCTCTGTTGGTAAACGGCCTTATGTTTGCGCGCCGGCATGTTTTCTTTCCGCCCGCAGTCTGGAACAGATCAAAGTGGATGTGGCCTATTCCCGGCAGAATGTAAAAATATTCGGCGTCAGCGGCGGCGTCAGCTACGGGGCGTTGGGAGCCTCTCACCACTCTCTCCACGATATAGCTGTTTTTCGTTCCATTCCCGATATATCCGTTATCCTGCCCTGTGATGCAAGCCAAACCAAGGCCATGCTGTTAGCTTTGGAGCAAACAGACGCGCCCGCCTATATTCGGGCGGGCAGGGGCGGCGTTCCTGCCGTATATGACGGGGATGCGCCTTTTACCCTTGGAAAAGCCAATCTCTTGAGAGAAGGCACAGACCTTACTATTATTGCTTGCGGAGAGACAGTCTATCATGCGCAGCAGGCTGCCGCGCTCTTGGAACAAGACGGCGTGTCCGTTCGGGTATTGGACATGCATACCCTGAAGCCTTTGGATGAAGAAGCCGTTATAGCCGCCGCAAAAGAAACCGGGCGTATCCTTACGGTGGAAGAACATAATGTAAACGGAGGCCTGGGAGCGTCGGTCGCGCAGATAGCCGCCGCAAATCACCCCATTCGTGTAGTGTGTCTTGCTTTCCCCGACGAAACATTGGTATCCGGCACCTCGGAGGAGTTATTTGCCCATTATGGTTTGAACCAGGCGGGAATTTATAAAGCGGCAAAACACCTGTTAACATTGCAATAATGGAGGCAGTATAAATGACATACATTTTATCTATTGATCAGAGCACATCCTGCACCAAGGCACTGCTGTTTGACGAGAACGGCGGACTCGCCGGCCGCTTTGACTTGCCGCATCGTCAGATTATCGATAAAAACGGCTGGGTGGAACATGATCCGGAGGAAATCTGGCGGAATCTGCTTGGGGCGGTTAAGGGAGTATTTCAAAAGAGCGGCGTAGATAAAGGATCAATTGCAGGTGTTGGAATCAGCAATCAGCGGGAAACCGCCATTGTTTGGGATAAAACAAGTGGTAAGCCTTTCTACAATGCCATCGTGTGGCAATGCGGCAGAGGCGAGGCAATCTGCAAAAGGATCAGTGGGCAGGGAAAAACCGGTTTCATCAAACAGGCTACAGGCATCAACCTCTCCCCATATTTTTCAGCAGCCAAGATAGCCTGGGTTCTGGAGAATGTACCCGCCGCACGGCAGGCGGCAATAAACGGAACCTTGTGTTGTTCCACCATGGACAGTTGGCTTGTCTACATGCTGACCGGCGGAGAAGCCATAAAGACAGATTACTCCAACGCGTCACGCAGCCAGTTAATGAATATACATAGCCTCTGTTGGGACACTCAGGTCTGCGCATTGTTCGGTATCGATCCCGCGGCGCTGCCCCAAATCTGTGATTCCAACAGCCTGTTTGGATACACGGACTTTGGCGGCATATTAGATAAAAAAATTCCGATCCACGGGGTAATGGGAGATAGTCACGGCGCGTTATACGGGCAGGGCTGTCTGAAACCGGGCATGATTAAGGCTACCTATGGAACGGGCTCGTCGGTAATGATGAATGTGGGAGAAAAACCGGTATCCAGCGACCAAATCGTCACCTCTCTGGCTTGGGGGATCGATGGGAAAGTCAACTACGTCTTGGAGGGAAATCTCAACTATACCGGGGCTGTGATCAAATGGCTGGTGGATGACCTGGGACTGATTTCCTCCTCTAAGGAAGCGGGGCAACTGGCCCGACAGGCGAAAGAGGTAGATGGGCTGTATCTGGTTCCTGCTTTTTCCGGCTTGGGAGCCCCCTACTGGGATGGCGACGCCCGCGCGATTATTTGCGGTATCGACCGGGGGTGTGGAAAAGCGGAGATCGTGCGGGCGGCGGAGGAATGTATTGCTTATCAGATTACCGATATCCTTCGTCTGATGAAAAAGGAAGCGGGATTGCAAATACAAACCTTGCGTGTGGATGGAGGTCCAACCCGCGACAGCTTTTTGATGCAGTTCCAGGCAGATATAGCAGACATAGATGTTTTTGTGCCTGACATCGAGGAGCTGTCGGGCATGGGACCGGCCTACGCCGCAGGCATTGCTTTAAACATCTATGATCCGGCAACTATTTTCAATCGTCCGGCCAATGCCAGATATACTCCGGCTATGGATGACCGGCGGAGAGAATTGTTATACCGCGGATGGTCCGATGCTGTTAAAAAGGCTCTGCACAAAACTAGTCGCTAAATTATTTATTTAATTAGGGTCTGCTGAAAGCTCCAAGAATGGCATAACGACTGGAAAAACGTGCGGAAAAGTGGTATTATAAGGGGGAGAGATGATCAAAAAAGCGGGAAAAAGGGGTACGTAAGATGTACA
>Ga0153950_1000302_pt1 | contig 21830 bp, 25 predicted proteins | sample TSNJ034MetaG_FD_104737 | JGI IMG/M metagenome (GOLD analysis project Ga0153950, IMG submission 104737) | Attine ant fungus gardens microbial communities from New Jersey, USA - TSNJ034 MetaG | ecosystem: Host-associated > Fungi > Mycelium > Unclassified | place: USA: New Jersey, Wharton State...
GAATCTCGCGGACACCGAGTACCTCACCCGGGAACTCGCCGCGCTGCGCGTGGCGCTGCGTGAAGTGGCCACGCGTGACTACGTCCGTGCCGAGATGCGTTCCCTCCTTGAGGACATCATCGAGGCCCAGGAGGAGTTCCATTCCGGCGAGGACGGTCCCGGTGAGGGCGAGACCACGGCGGAGAAGGTCAAGGAGAAGATCCGGGACAAGCGGGACCGTCAGCGCGGTCCCCGCACGCAGCAGATCCCGAAGGTGAAGAAGCCCAGCCAGGACCCCGGCGCATGACCCTGCCCAGTGCTGAGCGGCTTCAGCGTGCCCTGGACACGGTCATCGACCCGGAGCTCCGGCGTCCCATCACGGAACTGGGCATGGTCGACTCCGTCGCGGTCGAGGACGACGGCACGGTCCGGCTCCGGGTGCTGCTCACCATTCAGGGCTGCCCACTGCGGGACACCATCACGGCCGACTCCACGGCGGCCCTCCGGAAGGTGCCCGGTGTCAGCGGTGTGGACGTGGAACTGTCCGTCATGACCCCCGAGCAGCGGCAGGCACTCAAGGAGCGCCTGCGGGGACCGGGTGACACCCGGGGCATCCCCTTCAACCAGCCCGGCAACCTCACCAAGGTGTTCGCCGTGACCAGCGGCAAGGGCGGCGTGGGCAAGTCCTCCGTGACCGTGAACCTCGCCTGTGCGCTGGCCGCGCGCGGGCTCCGGGTGGGGATCGTGGACGCCGACGTCCACGGGTTCTCCGTCCCCGGCCTCATGGGCATCACGCAGTCCCCCACCCGGGTGGACGAGCTGATCCTGCCGCCCGTGGCGCACGGGGTCAAGGTCATCTCGATCGGCATGTTCGTGGAGGGCAACGCCCCGGTGGCCTGGCGCGGGCCCATGCTTCACCGCGCCCTGGAGCAATTCCTCTCCGAGGTGTACTTCGGGGACCTGGACTACCTCTTCCTGGATCTGCCCCCGGGTACCGGGGACATCGCCATCTCGGTCTCCCAATTGCTCCCCTCTGCGGAGGTCCTGGTGGTCACCACGCCGCAATCGGCCGCGGCCGAGGTGGCCGAGCGCTCCGGTTCGGTCTCCACCCAGACCGGGCAGCGTGTGGTAGGCGTCGTGGAGAACATGTCCTACCTCGACACCCCGGGCGGCGAGCGCCTTGAGGTCTTCGGCTCAGGAGGCGGCCAGACGCTCTCCAGGCGCCTCACGGAGACCCTGGGCTATCCCGTGCCACTCCTCGGCCAGCTGCCCCTGGAGATCGCTCTCAGGGAGGGCGGTGACTCCGGGCTCCCCGTGGTCCTGGGCGCACCGGACACTGCCGTGTCCCACGCGCTGCTCGACGTGGCCGGCCGGCTCGCGGCGCGGCCGCGCGGTCTGAACGGGCTCTCGCTGGGCGTCACGCCCGCGGGCTGAATCTCGCCGGCGAGGCGGGCCCGGGCCTGCCGGAAGACACGGCGGTCGCGGTCACGTGGCCCTTGAACGACGACGGCGGTGCGCAGGCCACGTGGCCTGCGCACCGCCGTCGTCGTTCAGAAGGCTCTCAGGTGGCTTCGCTGTCGAAGGGAGCGCGCTCACCTTCGGCGAGCCGGGGGATCTCGCGTTCCGGCACGGCCGCGGCCACCGCTGCGGCGCCCATGGCCGCGGACGTGGCCGCCGGGACGTCGGGCTCCAGAAGCGCTTCGCGGATGATCCGGCGGGGATCGTACTGACGCGGGTCGTACTTCCGCCAGTCGACCTCATCGATGTCGATGCCGACCTCGTCCTTGATCTGCTCACGGGCGCCGGAAGCCATCCTGCGGACACCACGGACAAGGTTCATCAGACCCTGGGTGTATTCGGGCAGACGCTGGGGGCCGATCACCAGAATCCCGATGATCAGCAGGATCAGGAATTCTGGCCCATTAATACCGAATATCACGTTGGAAAGACTACCCTCTCCCCCGCCTCCCGGACGATCCCGGGAGTGAGGACAAGATTCTGGGACACGGCGTGCGCCGGGTCAGTGGATTCCTGCCACCCGGGGAAGCTTGAGCTGGGGCCTCGACGGAGGAGTCCGGCGTGGGTCCCGGTCGGCCAGGGCTGCACGCAACAGGGCCCGGCCGCGGTGGATCCGTGAGCGGACCGTGCCGAGCTTGATGCCCAGAGCGGTGGCCACCTCGTCATAGGAGAAGCCCTCGATGTCACACAGGATCACGGCCGTCCGGAACTCGATGGGCAGCTTGTCCAGGGCCGCCTGGATGTCCGAATCGAGGTTGTTGAACTCGAAACTGCGCTCGGGACTGGTCTCATTGCCGGGGATCCGCTGGTCGGCGTCCTCGGGAAGCCCGTCGAAACGGATGCGCGCCTTGCGGCGCACCTGATCCAGGAAGAGATTGGTGGTGATGCGGTGCAACCAGCCGTCCAGGGTCCCGGGCTTGAACTTGTCCAGGGACTTGAAGGCACGGACGAAGACCTCCTGCGTGAGGTCCTCGGCATCGTGACGGTTCCCCGTGAGGCGGTAGGCCAGACGGTAGACCTTGGCGGAGTGGTTCGTGACCACTTCCTCCCAGGTGGGGCGCTTCCATTCCTCCAGCGGCATCTGTGCCTGGCCGGAGTCCTCGCCTGCCACAACGGTGGCAGGTTTGTCAGCCATGTCCAGCATGTCCTGCTCCCTTCCGATCCATCCCCCGATGGCGGGTTTGCGCCATACCGAGCCCTGGCTTCAATCGCCAGCACTTTGACCGTTATCATGTCAAGGTTCCCTGTGAAATTTCTGGGGAACCTACTCCCGTACACCTTTTCCGCAGAGGGCGAAATCCATGAGCACCGACAAATCCACCAGCTGGTCCTTCACCGAAGGCCTGCCGGAGGAAGACCAGGTGCTTCTCCGGGCACGCGAACGAGCATTCGACCTCGGTGTCCCCGCCGTCTCAGCGGGCACCGGCATGGCGCTGTCCGTCCTGGCCGCCACGGCCAAGGCCCGGACAGCCGTGGAGATCGGCACCGGGGCCGGCGTCTCCGGCGTCTACCTGCTCCGTGGGCTGTCCCCGCAGGCCGTGCTGACCTCGATCGATCACGATGTGGAGCATCTGCGCGCCGCACGGGCCGCATTCGCGGAGGCAGGCGTTCCCGCCAACCGCACCCGGACCATCTCCGGCCGCGCCCAGGACGTCCTGCCGCGCCTCACCGACTCGGCCTATGACCTGGTGTTCATCGACGCGGACAAGGCCCAGGCCCCGTTCTACGTCACGCAGGCTCTGCGGCTGCTCAAGCCCGGAGGCATCATGCTCCTCAACGACGCCCTGGACCGGGACCGCGTGGGCAACCCCGCCAACCGCGACCAGGTCACCGTGGCCCTGCGGCAGCTCATCAAGAGCCTCCGGGAGGACGACGGACTCCTGACCACGGTCTTCACCACGGGCGACGGCCTGCTGGCCGCCGTCAAGCGCTGAGCGCTCCGCGCCGATCCCCCGGGGGCTTCCCGTTCCGGTGGACACCGCCGTTCAGCGGACACCACCCGTTAAATGCCGCAGCGCGGCCGCTTTCCAGCAGCCGCGCCTCGCGTTCTTTCAGCTCTGAGTCACGCCCTCCAGGCAGTGCTGCAGCTCCGCGGCCTCATCGGCGTTGAGCTCCACCACCAGCCGGCCTCCGCCTTCCAGCGGAACCCGCATGATGAGACTGCGTCCTTCTTTGGTCACTTCCATGGGTCCGTCCCCGGTCCGGGGCTTCATGGCGGCCATAGGAGATTCTCCTTGCGTTCGTCGAGTGCGTCCTGGCCCATTATCCCCTGAGTCGCGGGTCACAGGCTAATCGATGGACCAATCCGGACACCCGGGCAGCCTCGGATCACGGCGGATAGTCGCCTCCTCCGGGCAGCTGGGCCCAGGCCCACAGCCAGACGATCCACACGATCTGGAGCAGGGAGAACATCAGCACCACGGTCCAGCGATACGCCCGGGAGCGGGACACGAAGGCCGTCGCGAGGGCCAGCGGGAAGAGCGGCAGGAGCATCCGGAACGTGCTGGTCTGGGGGTGCAGGAAGGCCAGGAGGTAACCCAGGTAGCAGGCACACCACAGCCTCAGTTCAACCCCGATGGCCCGCACCGCAGGCGCTTTCAGCAGCGCCCAGACGGCCAGGGCCAGGAACGCCACCAGAGCGGGCAGCCCGAGTCCCGGGCCGAGGGTTCCCACAGCCATGTCCCACCAGGGTTTGAACGGCACCAGATCTCCGCCACGCCAGACGGTCTCGGTCCGCGTGTAGGCCTGGGGATCCCCGGTCTTCGCCCACGCGATCGCGGGCCAGGCGAGCGCAGCCGCGCAGGCCACCAGGGCCAGAGCCCCGTGGCGCAGGAGCGAGCCGAGCTCCTCGGCGGAAGGCCGCCGTCGCGCCCGGAGCAGCACCCAGAGCCGGTGAACCAGGAGCAGCCCGACCAGAGCCCCGAAGGGGACGCCGGTGGGGCGGGAGAGCGCCGCCAGGATCACGAAGGGGATCGCGGTGAGGTACCGCTGACGCACCACGGCCAGGAGCGAGGCGGCCAGCAGCAGAAGGTTCAGCGATTCGGCGTACGGGACCTGAAGGATGCCGGAGACCGGGAAGACGGCGACGAACACCGCTCCCCAGAACGCCGTGCGGTGTGAGGCGAAACAGAGGAAGAGCCGGAACACCACCAGCACCGCACACAGTCCGGCCACCATGGCGATGGCCGTCATCGCAGCCAGGACGGGCACCCCCAGAAGACCGGAGACCGCCTTGCCGAGCAGCGGGAACAGGGGATAGAAAGCCCAGGCGTTCTCCTGGACGTTCCCCAGGGCATCCACCGGCAGTTGCGCCGGATAGCCCTGCTCGGCCGCCGTCTGGTACCAGCGGCCGTCCCAGATGGTGATGAAATCCCAGTACCCCGGACTCGCCTGCATCCACGGGTTCATGCCCTGCTTGAAGGCCGCCCCGGAGAACACGAGAAAACTGAAGACACGTGCCGCCACATAGGCGGCCGTGAGCTGGGCCCACCAGGGCCAGCCTCGCAGTGAAGCCAGGCGGCCCACCGCGGGCGGAACGGCCTCCTGGCCCTGTTCCGCCCGGCCCAGGTCCTGAGAACGAGCTGTGCTCATGAAGCGGTGCCTTCGGTTGCCGGAGGCACGACGGCGGGGGCGCGGCTCAGCTGTGCCAGCTGAGCGCGTGCCTGGTTCAGTTCGCTCTGCTGGACGGCCAGCTGATCCCGGAGACGATCCAGGACCTCATCCACCTGGTCCATCCGGTAGCCGCGCAGGCCAAGGGAGAAGCGCAAACGGTCCACATCCGCAGGAGTGGGGCGCTCGGGCAGCAGGACAGCCGGGAGGTTCGCCACGGGCTCTTCGAAGCCGTCCTCCAGATCCGGGGCGTTCAGGGAGCGGCCTCCCAGGTTGATCCGCCGCAGCAGCGGCGTGGCCATGACGGCGGCGGCGCCGAGTACCGCGACGGCCAGGAACACCAGGAGGAAGCTCATTCCACCATGGTGCCAGAAAGCGCCGCCCCGGCTGTCAAGAGACCGGGGCGGGAGAGCCTGTCCGGGCGGAGGGCCTATTCGGGGCGTTCGTCGGAATCGCCCAGGCGCACCCCGTGCAGCACGCGCTGCACGGCATCGTCGGGATCATCCACCAGCTGCACCAGGTTGAGGTCCTGCGGCGAGACCATGCCCTCGGCCACCAGTGTCTCCTTGATCCACTCGATCATGGGCTTCCAGAAATCGACTCCCACCAGGACGATGGGGAAGGAGGTCACCTTGTGGGTCTGGACCAGGACCATGGCCTCGAAGAGTTCATCCAGGGTCCCCAGACCGCCAGGCAGCACCACGAAGCCCTGGGCGTACTTCACGAACATGGTCTTCCTGGCGAAGAAATACCGGAAATTGACGCCGAGGTCCACCCATTCGTTCATGCCCTGCTCGAAGGGCAACTCGATGCCAAGGCCCACCGAGACGCCGCCGCCCTCCACGGCGCCCTTGTTGGCGGCCTCCATGGAACCGGGGCCGCCGCCGGTGATCACGGCGACGCCGCTCTCAGCGAGCTTACGGCCGATCTGCACACCCAGCTCGTAGTACCGGGACCCCGGCTTGGTGCGTGCAGAGCCGAAGACGCTGATGGCCGGGCCCAGATCCGCCAGGGCGCCGAAGCCCTCCACGAACTCGCTCTGGATCCGCATGACGCGCCAGGGGTCGGAGTGGACGAACGCTCCGGGGGTGCCGCTGTCCAGCAAACGCTGGTCCGCCATCTCGATACCGGCTTGCCCGCGCCGCAGTTCCACGGGGCCGCGGCGCCGGGGTTCGTTGTGCCGGGGGGAGGTGAAGTGCGTGCTCATGGTCCTAGGCTAGCGGGGTTTGCCCAGCTCAGCGCGGATCACAATCAGGCGGAGATTGTGCGGGATGGTTCACATTCAACAAAAGTTGTGACTAAGGTCATAGCATGACCGCACATGAGGAAGGGGAGGCCCTCGTCTCCCTCAAGGGCGTTAATAAGCACTACGGCGCATTGCATGTCCTGCAGGACATCAACCTCCAGGTGAAGCGTGGCGAGGTGGTGGTGATCATCGGGCCCTCCGGTTCCGGGAAGTCGACGCTCTGCCGGACCATCAACCGTCTGGAGACCATCGATGACGGTGTCATCACCATTGACGGCAAAGAGCTCCCCGCGGAGGGCAAGCAGCTCGCGCATCTGCGGGCGGACGTCGGGATGGTGTTCCAGTCGTTCAACCTGTTCGCTCACAAGTCCATCCTGGACAACGTGAGCCTCGGCCCGATCAAGGTCAAGAAGCAGGACAAGGCCTCGGCTGAACGTGACGCCACGGCTCTTCTGGAACGCGTGGGGGTGGGCCAGCAGGCACCGAAGCTTCCCGCTCAGCTCTCGGGCGGGCAGCAGCAGCGTGTGGCCATCGCACGGGCTCTGGCCATGAAGCCCAAGGTCATGCTTTTCGACGAGCCCACCAGCGCACTGGACCCCGAGATGATCAACGAGGTCCTGGACGTCATGGTCCAGCTGGCCAAGGAGGGCATGACCATGATCGTGGTGACGCACGAGATGGGCTTCGCCCGCAAGGCCGCGGACCGTGTGGTGTTCATGGCCGACGGCCAGATCGTGGAGGACGCGGAACCCGAGACGTTCTTCACCAATCCGCAGAGCTCCCGCGCCAAGGACTTCCTGTCCAAGCTGCTCACACACTGAACCACTCACTCACTGAATAGCTCACCTATTGAGCCACGCACCCGGCTCATCTCCAACTCCCCGGTCTCAGGACCGGACACGGAAAGGGAACGACACCATGAGGAAACTTTTCACCCGCCGCCCCGCGGCACTGGGCGCCGCGGCCGCGGTGCTCGCACTGACGCTCTCCGCCTGTGGCGGCAGTAGCGGAGGCTCACCGAGCGACAGCGCCGCAGCGGGCGGCGACGCTCCGTACACCGTGGCCAAGGACGTCTCCCTGACGGGCAGCCCCACCTTCGACAAGATCAAGTCCAACGACAAGATCCGCATCGGCGTCAAGCAGGACCAGCCCGGCCTCGGCTTCAAGGATGCAGCCACGGGTGAGTTCAGCGGCTTCGATGTGGAGATCGCCAAGTGGATCGCCGCCTCGCTGGGCTATGACAAGAGCAAGATCGAGTTCAAGCCGATCCCCTCCGCCAATCGTGAGTCCGCCATCCAGAACGGTGACATCGACTACTACGTCGGCACTTACTCCATCACGGACAAGCGCAAGAAGCAGATCGATTTCGCCGGGCCGTACTTCGTGACCGGCCAGGGCCTGCTGGTGAAGAAGGACAACACCACCATCAACAGCGAGAAGGACCTGGGTGGCAAGAAGGTCTGCTCAGCCACCGGTTCCACCCCGATCCAGAACATCCGTGAGAACTTCAAGTCCGCAACCCCCGTCGAGTTCGAGACCTATTCCCAGTGTGTCGACTCCCTCAAGAGCGGCTCGGTGGACGCGGTCACCACGGACCAGGCCATCCTGCTGGGTTACGCGGCCCAGGATCCGGACAATCTCAAGGTGGTGGGCCAGCCCTTCACCACGGAGAAGTACGGCGTGGGCCTGCCCAAGGGCGACGCGGCGCTGCGCCACTTCGTGAACAAGATGTTCACGGATGGCAAGGACACCTGGACGAAGATCTACGACTCGACCCTGGGCACTTCGGGCACCAAGGTCGAGCAGCCTTCGGTGGACGACTACCAGTGACACCCCTCGTGGGGCGGGAGCCATCCCGCCCCACGAGTCTCCCCGCCCCTGCGAGCGAAAGCGGTCTGACTCGTGAGTACCCTGCTCGACAATCTCGACCTCTTCACCGAGGGCTTCAAGAACACCCTCATCCTGTTCTTCTTCTCGGCGATCTTCGCCTTGATCCTGGGCACGGTGGTCGGCGCCATGCGTGTCTCCCCCGTCCCCGCGGCCCGCGCCGCCGGAACCGTGTACGTGAACCTGGTCCGCAACACCCCCTTGACCCTGATCCTCTTCTTCTTCGCGCTCGGCTACCCGAAGCTGGGCCTGCCGCAGATCTCCTTCATGGTGGCCGCGATCATCGGGCTGAGCCTCTACACCGCCACCTACATCGCGGAGACCATCCGGTCCGGCATCAACACCGTGCCGATCGGGCAGGCCGAGGCGGCCCGGGCGATCGGTCTGGACTTCGGCCAGACGCTCAGTCTGGTGGTCCTCCCCCAGGCTCTGCGGGCCGTCATCCCTCCGCTGTTCAGTGTCCTGATCGCCCTGCTGAAGAACACCACCATCGCCGCGGGCTTCTCCGTCATGGAGGCCGGTTCCATCCGGGCCAATCTCTCGGAGCGTGGCGAACCCGCCATGGCCAGTCTGCTCTGGGTGGCGTTCTTCTTCATCGTCCTGGTCGCCTTGCTGTCCCTGCTGCAACGGCACTTTGAGAAGAAGTGGAAGGTGGCACGATGACTTCGGTTCTCTTCGACGCACCCGGCCCGAAGGCCCGTGCCCGGTACCTGCTGGTCGGCATCCTGGCCACGGTCCTCGTCCTGGGAGTCGTCGGCTTCATCATCCTCCGGCTGGCCGAATCCGGACAGTTCACGGCTGCCAAGTGGCGGATCTTCAGCTTCCCGCTGGTCCAGCAGACCATTCTGCAAGCCACCGGTGCCACGCTCTCCGCCTTCGCCACGGCCGCCGTGCTCAGCATCATCCTGGGCGCACTGCTGGCCGTCGGAAAGCTCTCGGACCACCGCTGGGTGTCCGTCCCGTCCTACTGGATCGTGGAACTCTTCCGTGCCGTCCCACTGCTGATCCTCATGATGATCATCTACTACGGTCTGCCGTCCCTCGGGGTGCAGGGGATCACGCCGTTCGCGGCCGTGGTGGCCGGCCTGACCCTCTACAACGGATCGGTGCTGGCTGAGGCTTTCCGTGCCGGCATCGAGTCCCTGCCGAAGGGCCAGAAAGAGGCCGGACTCGCCATCGGCCTCCGCAAGGGGCAGGTCATGAGCCTCATCCTGTTCCCGCAGGCGTTCCGGGCCATGCTCCCGCTGGTCCTGGCGCAGCTGGTGGTCATCCTCAAGGACACGGCGCTGGGCTTCATCGTGACCTACAACGAAATCCTGTTCCAGGCCAAGTACTTCGGCTCCCAGGCGCAGTACGGCTCCCCCATCATCCCCGCGGCGATGGTGGCCGGCGCCATCTACATCGGCCTGTGCCTGATCCTGTCCGGCATCGCCAAACTGGTGGAGATCCGGCTCCGGAAAGGCCGCAAGGGCAAGGTACTGGAAGCGACTCCGGCACCGGGCGGAGGAGGGATGGCCGGCGACTGACGTCCGCTCCCGCCGGCCATGAGGCCGGTCCGCTCTGCGCCAGGACTCTGCTGGACGACGGAGGCCGTGACCCGGAAGGGTCACGGCCTCCGTCGTCGTACCGGCAGGCTCAGGCCGACAGCCACGCGCTCAGAGCCGACAGGCACGTACGCACGGCCTGCGCGTCCACGCGCTCGTCGTCCTTGTGAGCCAGCAGAGCGTCTCCCGGGCCGAAGTTCACGGCCGGCACGCCGAGCTCGGAGAAGCGCGCGACGTCGGTCCAGCCGTACTTGGGCTTCGGCTCGCCGCCCACAGCGGCCACGAAGCTCGCGGCAGCCGGGTGGTTCAGGCCGGGCCGCGCGCCCGGAGCAGCGTCCGTCCGCACGACGTCGAAGCCCTCCATCAGCTGCTTGACGTGCAGTTCGGCGTCATCGGGCGTCTTGTCCGGGGCGAAGCGGTAGTTGATCTCCACCACGCACCGGTCCGGGATGACGTTGCCCGCGGTGCCCCCGTGGATGAGGACGGCGTTCAGGCTCTCCCGGTAATCCAGGCCGTCCACCGTCACGGTGCGCGGCTCGTAGGCCGCCAGGCGGGTGAGCACCGGTGCCACCGCGTGAATGGCGTTCTCCCCCATCCAGGCCCGCGCCGAGTGTGCGGCCACCCCACGAGTGGTCACCTCGAAACGACTGGTCCCGTTGCAACCGCCTTCCACCACACCATTGGTGGGTTCCAGCAGGATCGCGAAATCCCCCGTCAGCAGCTCCGGGTGGTTCCGGACCAGCCGTCCGAGCCCGCTCTTGGAGGCCTCCACCTCTTCGTGGTCATAGAAGACGAAGGTGACATCGCGCTGCGGGGTCAGCTCCCCTCGCCCGATGGCGGCGGCGAGAGCCAGCTGGACGGCCACGCCGCCCTTCATATCGACCGCGCCCCGGCCGTGGAGCACGCCGTCACCGGGCGTTCCCTCCCAGCTGCTGGGCACAGTGCCGCGTGCACCCTCAGTGCCCGGCAGAGGCACCGTGTCCAGATGGCCGGCGAGGATCACGCGTTCGGCGTGACCCGCCGTCGTGCGCGCAACGATCGAGTCGCCGTCGCGCGTCACCTCGAAGAAGTCCAGGGCTCGCAGAGCCTGTTCCACGGCGTCGGCGATGTCGGTCTCCGCATCGGAGACGCTGTTGATGTCGATCAGTGCGGCGGTGAGCAGTGAGACATCCTGCTGAAGGTCCAGAGCGGTCATTTTTTCACTCTACCGTCATGGGAAGCCCCTGCTTTTGAGGCGGCACACCGCGCCGATAAACTGCTGGCATGACTTCCGCAGCCCCTGAGAACGCTTCCGCCCAGAGCCGCACCGCGCACGGCTTCGGCATCGCCACCATCGCCGTCCGCGGCGACGACGCCACCGTCCTGGACGTCTGGTTCCCCGCTCCCGCCCTGGGCGAGGCCGCCGAATCCCTGCGTTCCGTGGAGAACGCCCCCCAGGACCTGGTGGAGGCCGCCGCCGTCGGCGACGACGCAGACCGTGGCACCCAGCAGCAGGTGGTGTTCGTCCAGATCGATCTGGACGCCGCTCCCGTCGACACTGCGGATGCCTACCTGCGGCTGCACCTGCTCTCCCACCGCCTGGCGGCCCCTAACAGCATCAACCTGGACGGCCTCTTCGGCAAGCTCGCCAATGTGGTGTGGACGAACTTCGGCCCGGCCCTGCCCGAGGGCTTCGAGACCGTGCGCGGCAAGCTGCGCAAGCGCGGCAACGTCACCGTCTACGGCGTGGACAAGTTCCCGCGGATGGTGGACTACGTGATCCCCACCGGCGTGCGCATCGCCGACGCCGACCGCGTCCGGCTGGGCGCCCACCTGGCCGAGGGCACCACGGTCATGCATGAGGGCTTCGTGAACTTCAACGCCGGCACGCTCGGCACCTCCATGGTGGAAGGCCGCATCTCCGCAGGCGTGGTGGCCGGCAACGGCACCGATGTGGGCGGCGGCGCCTCCATCATGGGCACCCTCTCCGGCGGCGGCAAGGAGCGCGTCGCCCTGGGCGAGCGGGTGCTGCTCGGCGCCAACTCCGGCGTGGGAATCAGCATCGGGGACGACTCCGTGGTCGAGGCCGGACTGTACGTGACGGCGGGAACGCGCGTCCGCCTGCACGGCCCCAAGGACGCCGACGGCGAGGAGCAGCAGCAGATCGTCAAGGCCGTGGAACTCTCCGGCGTCCCGAACCTGCTCTTCCGCCGCAACTCCAGCACCGGTGAGGTGGAGGTCCTGCCGCGCAAGGGCCAGACGGTGGAGCTGAACGAAGCGTTGCACGCCAACTAGCAAGTAACGCCAACTACCATGTAAGGGGTGGGGCTGTCGCCCCGCCCCTTATCTGTCCCCCAACGGAAGCTCCTCGTGTCACGACGTCGCCACATCAGGCTCTGGATCACTCTTGTCCTCCTCGCAAGCCTTGTGGCGGGTGGCATCTGGGTAGCCGTGCAGCTGACCAGGTCCATCAGCGCGGACGGCCCCGAACTGTGCACTGCGGAGGTGTCCGGGCAGAGCTTCCAGCTCACCCCGGAACAATCCGTCTACGCCTCCCTGATCTCCGCCGTCGGTGTAAGCCGCGAGCTTCCGCCCCGGGCATCCTCCATCGCCATCGCCACGGCCATCCAGGAGTCGAATCTGCGCAATCTGAACTACGGTGACGCGGCGGGCCCGGACTCCAGGGGCCTCTTCCAGCAGCGCCCCTCCCAGGGCTGGGGCACCGAGGCCCAGATCATGGATCCCTACTACTCCACGGCCACCTTCTACAAGGCTCTGGTCAAGGTCCCCAACTACCAGTCGATCCCGCTGACGGTGGCGGCTCAGAGCGTCCAGCGTTCGGCCTTCCCCGAGGCCTACGCCGATCATGAGAGCGAGGGCCGTGCCTTCGCCTCGGCCCTGACGGGACAGTCCCCCGCGTCGTTCAGCTGCAGCCTCGCCCCGGCCGCCGGGGCCGGGGACCCGAAGGCGGTCCAGGACGAACTGGCCAAGGCCTTCCCCCACTTCGAAGTAGGGGGCTCCGGCCGTGAGGTGCGCATTGATGTCTCCGGGACCACGGGCTGGGCGGTGGCCCACTGGGCCGTGGCCCACGCCAAGGCCTTCAGCATCGACCGGGTCGACTACAACACCCAGACCTGGCTGCGCGAAAACAGGGACGGCTGGCGTTCCACGCATTCGCTCGGCCAGCAGGTGATCATCACCCTGGCCTCCGGCCCCGGCGCCTGAGACAACGCCTACCTGGCGTCCTGGATCAGACCAGGAGCTCCAGGATCGGCTCAAGGTAGCTGCGCAGCAACAGAGGATCCTCGGTGAGCTGGTGGCTGAGCAGCACCAGATCAGGTTCCGCGAACCACGCCCTCGGCTCCGCGAACGGCAGGACCAGGACATTGAGCGTGAAGTTCCGGGCGCTGCGCCTCAGCGCCGTCTCTCTGGCCCGCACCACCGCCTCGACCTCCGCCTCCAGGACTCCGGAATGCTGTGCCTGGCACCGTGTGTGTTCCCGGACCCGGGCCTCGGCCCAGCTGTACGCGGCTCCGCGGTGAGCGCTGGCCACCCGTTTCAGGGCAGGTGAACCGATGAACTGTGCGGCCTCCGGAATGACCGGGGCCTGGGAATGGCTGTGATGGGTCCGGACGAGGTGTTCCCACCACGCTTCCCATTCGATCCTGAGCGCTTCCCGGCCTCCCACCTCGGAGATCAGATGGTGGTGCTCGCTGCTGTGGACGCGGGGTTCTATGGGTGCCAGCGTCGGGATGCCTGCGTCGTGCATGCCTGAGGTGTCACGAAGGTACAGGGCGACGAGCATCGGGAAGGAGGTGCCCACGGTGATGTTCCACGGGGCAGGGTCCTCCGCCCCGGACCGACCGGGACCGATGGGTTCATCGACGCTCATGCAGACCTCCTGGCCAGGCAGCCTCCACGGCTTATGGCCCCAGGATTCAGTCTAGATCCACCGGAGCGTCCTGTTAATGGGCTGAGGGCCTCAGGCTGTCGAGGTGGGCCAGCAGGACGCTCCGGCACAGGGAGGCGTCCAGCCACTGGCTGTGGACCAGGGCGTGCAGCGAGAGCCCGTCCAGCAGCGACATGAGGCGTTCCGCCTCCACCACCAGCTCTTCCAGCGGGCTTTCCGGCCGGAAAGCCTGAATGACCTGCCCGACGACGGCTGCGGAAGCACGGTAGCCGCGCTCGGCTTCGGCCTGGAGCCCGGCATTGCCGCGGGAGGCCAGGCGGAATTCCGTCCGGGCGCTGCACTCCGCGGCGGTGTCACCGTCCAGCGGCAGGAATTCGGCGAGCAGCAGCAGCGAGGCTTCGCGGAGGGCTTCGGGGTCGCCGGCCTCCACTGCGGCGTGCACGGCGGGCAGCCGCTCGGTGAGCCGTTCCTCAAGCCGGTCGTGTGCCGTGGCGAAAGCGTGTTCCAGCAGTTCCGCGCTGTCCTTGAAGTAGTGCCGCACCGAACCCACCACCAGCGACGCCTCAGCGGCCACCTCCCGGAGCGAGACCCGGGCGAGGCCGTCCGTCGAGATGATCCGGAAAACGGCGTCGGCCACATCGGCACGGCGGGCTGCTGCATTCACGACTTTCGGCACCTCTATTTTGTAGCACACCTGCGCTTCATCTGCCCGCTGCGATACGGTGAACCCATGACGATTTTGGTTACCGGAGGCTCCGGCTACATCGGCTCACACACCGTCCTGGCCCTCCAGGAGGCCGGGCACGACGTGGTGGTGATGGACAACCTCTCCAACTCCAGCGAAGAGTCACTGCGGAGAGTCGCGGAACTCAGCGGAAAGCCCGTCCCCTTCCATCAGGTGGACCTGACCGACCCTGAGGGGCTGGAAAAGCTCTTCAGCAGCCACGATTTCACCTCGGTGATCCATTTCGCCGGGCTCAAGGCCGTGGGCGAGTCCGCGAGCATTCCGCTGGAGTACTACTACCGGAACGTGGCGGGAACCATCAACCTGCTGCGGGCCATGGACGCCCACGGTGTGCGCAGCATCGTCTTCAGCTCCTCCGCCACCGTCTACGGGGACCACAACACCGCGCCCTTCGTGGAGAAGATGGAGATGGGGGCCAACAACCCCTACGGCCGCACCAAGGAACAGATCGAGGACATCCTCAATGACCTCGGCGCCTCGGATGAACGCTGGTCCATCGCCCTGCTGCGCTACTTCAACCCGGTCGGCGCCCACGAATCCGGCCTGATCGGCGAGGATCCCAGCGGCATCCCCAACAACCTCATGCCCTTCATCGCCCAGGTGGCCGTGGGCCGCCGGGACAAGCTCATGATCTTCGGCAACGACTATCCCACCGTGGACGGCACCGGCGTGCGTGACTACATCCACGTCGTGGATCTGGCCGCCGGCCACGTGGCTGCCCTGGACTACCTCACGGCCCACGGTGGCACCCACCGCTGGAACCTCGGCACGGGAAATGGCGCGAGTGTGCTGGAAGTCCTCACGGCCTTCTCCCGGGCCGTGGGCCGCCAGCTGCCCTACGAATTCGCAGCCCGCCGCCCCGGAGACGTCGCGGAGAGCTACGCGGATGCCAGCGCCGCACTGGCCGATCTGGGCTGGTCCACCACCAAGACCCTGGACCAGATGTGCCAGGATCATTGGCGCTGGCAGAAGAACAACCCCAACGGTTACGCCTCCTGAACCACGCGAGACCCCACGACGACGGCGCCCCCACCTTCCGCTGGAAGGTGGGGGCGCCGTCGTCGTTCAGACTGAGCGGGATCAGACCGCGGGGTAGTTGCGCTCCGGGTAGCCCGTGTAGAGCTGGCGCGGACGGCCGATCTTGGTGGCCGGGTCGTTGATCATCTCGCGCCACTGGGCGATCCAGCCCGGCAGGCGGCCGATGGCGAAGAGCACGGTGAACATCTTCTCCGGGAAGCCCATGGCCTTGTAGATGAGACCCGTGTAGAAGTCCACGTTCGGGTAGAGCTTGCGCTGGATGAAGTACTCATCCGCCAGGGCCTTCTCTTCAAGGCGCATGGCGATGTCCAGAAGTTCGTCGTTGCCGCCGAGCTTGCCGAGAACCTCGTGAGCCGTGGCCTTGATGATCTTGGCGCGCGGGTCGTAGTTCTTGTAGACGCGGTGCCCGAAGCCCATGAGGCGGACGCCGTCCTCCTTGTTCTTGACCTTCTCCATGTAGTCCTCCGGCTTGATGCCGTCGGCCTGGATCTGGCGGAGCATCTTCAGCACGGCCTCATTGGCTCCGCCGTGGGCCGGGCCGAAGAGGGCGTTGATGCCGGCGGAGACGGAGGCGAAGAGGTTCGCGTTGGCCGAGCCCACCAGACGGACCGTGGAGGTGGAGCAGTTCTGCTCGTGGTCCGCGTGCAGGATGAGCAGGAGGTCCAGGGCCTTGACGATGGTCGGATCCAGCTCGTACTGCTCAACGGGCAGGCCGAAGGACAGGCGCAGGAAGTTCTCCACCAGGTTCATGGAGTTGTCCGGGTACAGCATGGGCTGCCCGATCGACTTCTTGTGGGCGTAGGCCGCGATGACCGGAACCTTGGCCAGCAGGCGCATGGTGGAGACTTCCACATGCTCAGGATTGAAGGGGTCCAGCGAGTCCTGGTAGAAGGTGGACAGCGCCGAGACCGCGGAGGAGAGCACCGGCATGGGGTGCGCGTCGCGCGGGAAACCGCCGAAGAACCCCTTGAGGTCTTCATGCAGCAGGGTGTGGCGACGGATCCTCTGGTCGAACTCCTCCAGCTCGGCGGCAGTGGGCAGCTCGCCGTAGATCAGGAGGTAAGAGACCTCAAGGAAGCTGGAATGCTGGGCCAGCTGCTCGATCGGGTATCCGCGGTAGCGGAGGATCCCGGCATCGCCATCGATGTAGGTGATGGCGGACGAGGTGGCAGCGGTGTTCATGAAACCGGGGTCGTACGTGACGGCCCCGGTGGCCTTCAGGAGCTTCGAGACGTCGTAACCGTCATTGCCTTCAACCGCGGGGATCCGGGGAAGTTGCAGCTCGCCGTTTTCATGGCGGAGCGTTGCGCTCTTGTGCTCAGTCATGGAGTCTCCTTCATGGGGGCGTCGCCCCGGTAGAACTCGTGATCCAATGGCCTTGCCGGCTGCGGGTTGGCCGTATCCGACAAAGTCAGGGCGGATTTCCCGGAGGAATCGCCTGGTTTCCAGTAACAAACTACAACCATCGGCAAGCGCCGCCCTAATCGACAGCTTTTTCTCAGGAACCCTTGCGTGGCCCTCAGGACACGGGGTAGACGTTCGGGAGGAACCTCAACCGAGGAGCCGCTGGACGGCCGCGTCGACGCGCTCATCCGTGGCCGTGAGCGCGATCCTGACGAACCCTTCGCCACGGCGTCCGTAGAAGACCCCCGGCCCGCAGACGATGCCGCGCTCGGCCAGACGGTCCACCGTGGCCCAGGTGTCCTCGCCGGCCGTGCTCCACAGGTAAAGCCCGGCCTCGGAGTGGCGGATATCCAGGCCGAAGTGGCGCAGCGCCGGGATCAGGCGCTCCCGGCGTCCGCGGTACAGGTCCTTCTGCGCCTGGACATGGGCATCCTCGCCCAGCGCGGTCCTCAGGGCCGCCTGCACGGGCGCCGGGACGATCATCCCGGCGTGCTTACGGGCGTTCACCTGGTTGGCTATCAGCACGGGGTCGCCCGCCGCGAAGGACGCGCGGTAACCGGCCAGGTTGGACTGTTTGCTGAGTGAGTAGACCGAGAGCAGACCGGACACGTCTCCCCCGCTGACCCGCTCGTCGAGGATGCTGGGAACGGCTTCGCCGCCGCGCTGGACGTCCCAGTCGTCCCAGCCCAGTTCCGCGTAGCACTCATCCGAGGCGACCACGGCCCCCTGCTCGCGGGCCTGGTCCACCACTTTCTTGAGCGATTCGGCCGAGCGGACCTCGCCCGTGGGATTGCCCGGGGAGTTCAGCCACACCAGGCGGACCCGCGCACGGGTGGCGGCATCCAGTTCATCCAGGTCATCCGCGGCCATTGGAGTGGCGCCCACCAGCTGGGCGCCGATGTCGTACGTGGGGTAGGCGACGCTGGGACGCACGACGACGTCGCCCGGCTTCAAGCCGAGGAAGAACGGCAGCCAGGCCACCATCTCCTTGGAGCCCACGGTGGGCAGAACGGCGTCGGGATCCAGCCCCGGGACGTTCCTGCGACGCTCGAACCAGCGCACCACGGCCTCGCGCAGCGCAGGGGTTCCATGCACGGTCGGGTAACCGTGGGCATCCGCGGCCTCAGCCAGAGACCGCTGGATGAACGCCGGAGTGGGATCCACGGGCGTGCCGATGGACAGGTCCACCACACCGCCGGGATGCAGGGCGGCTTTGGCGCGGTAGGGCGCCAAAGCCTCCCAGGGGTACTCGGGAAGGCTGAGGCCGAAGGTGTCCGAGGGAAAACCCATCTCCGCGGGACTCAGTCCTGGTTCTGCGGCGGCAGGCCGACGATGAAGGGGTGGTCCGTTCCGGTGTTGCCGATCTTCGCGGCACCACCCGGGGAACCGAGTTCGACGAAGAACTCCACGTTGGCCTTGTAGTACTCGCTCCACTCTTCAGGAACGTCGTCCTCGTAGTAGATGGCCTCGACAGGGCAGACCGGCTCACAGGCGCCACAGTCCACGCACTCGTCCGGATGGATGTAGAGGGAACGCTCGCCTTCGTAGATACAGTCGACCGGGCATTCCTCAATGCAGGCCTTGTCCTTCACGTCCACGCAAGGCTGCGCGATTACGTACGTCACGTTCCCATATTCCTTCCAGTAACGGTGCCTGTGTCCCGCAGGCGTTCGTCCGCTGTCCTCCACTGTATTACCCCGGAGGTCACTTCACCGAAGAGGATGACGCCGCCCTACGATGGAGACGTGTCGTTCTCCACGCTCAGGGGTGTTCCTTTCCTGCTCAGCGCCCCCTTGGGCACTCGCGTCGTCGTCCGCTTCAGGCTCGACGACGGCGCGCTCAGCGACGCTCTCGGCGAGCTGACCGCGCGGGATGACACCGCCGTCGTCGTCACCGGCAGGAGCGGCGAGATCAGCGTGCCCTTGGAGCGTGTGACCCTGGCCAAGCCCGTTCCGCCACCGCCAGTGCGTAGGGCGCCGCGGTTCTGACTCCGCAGGCCCGGCCGCTTGCTGCGCCCCGAGGGGTCAGCCCAGCAGGATCCTGAGGAAGAAGAAGGACCCGGTCAGGAAGACCACCGCGAACACCAGGGTGCACCCGAGAGCCACTCTGCTCGTCTTCTCGATCACATACGACTCGGCGGGTTTCTGCGGATTGACGCAGATCTCCACGGCGCCGCCCAGCCGAAGTGGGCTGGGACCGCCCCGCAGAGCACGCCCCTGGAGGAGCCCACCGTCCGGACCTTGGTACTGATAGACGGGGAAGTACCGCGTCCGGCCGTCCACGCCGTCCCCGACCCCGGGGCCTTCCTTGTGACCCACCACCACTGCTTGAACCCGGGGCCACTCCCGCATACCTCGTTCCCGCCGTCGCAGTGCGAGCAGTTGCACCACGGAGACGACCACCATGAGGAGGACGAACGCTCCCCAGATGCTCCAGGCGATGATCTGAACGGTGGACATGAGTGGTTCCTCTCTTCGCGGGACTTCTCTACCGGGAACCCACTCTGCCGGGGTGGGCAGGGCTCCCCATCGATATGACATGCACGGGATGGGCGGTCCCGGTAGCGTGGCTCACAGTACACGCACCGTCCTTCCGGACACCCGGCAGAAAAGGCCCTCATGAAGAAGAAACTGATCTGGCCGGCAGTGGCGCTCATCCCCCTGCTCGCCGCCTGCTCGCCAACCGTGCCCGCACCGGCCACCGGGCAGTCGACGGGATCACCGACGGATTCCCCCGCCACGCCGGCCGACGAAACATCACCCTCCGCCGGGTCCGGCGGCCTGAGCCTGAAAGAGGGCTGCGAGAAGTTCAACACCTTGGACGAGAAACTCGCCGCCCTCCAGCCCACGGACAAGAAGGGGCTCCTCGATCTCTGGGGCGAGTTCGATCAGGCGGCCAAGGACGTTCCGTACGATCTGCAGGGCCTCTACAAGTCGATGAGCATCGTGGTCCTGGGGTACCAGGGCAAGGCCGCCGGCCAGGGCGACGGCCCCAGCAAACAGGACAAGGACCTGGTGTCTGAGCACTTCCTGCGAGCCGCCGGACTCTGCACTCCGGAGGGCGTCACACTCACCCTCAAGGTCCTGTGACGGCCTGAGCCGAAGCCACTACGACGCGGGCGGAAGCACCGTCACAGAGCCGACGATCTCCCGCAGGAGTTCCGTGCGCGGTTCCACCACCTCGTCGAACACCGGCCACACCGTCACGAGGCCGAGAAACGCTCCGTTCTGCACCATCCCCACACAGGAGACGATCCGCGACTGTTCCTCGCCCGCGGGCAGCTTGAGCATGACGACGTAGGCTTCCTTCCCGCTGTCATGCAGGGCACCCTCGGTCAGCTGAGAGGCGTCCATCTCCTCCAGGTAGTAGTCCCCCTGACGATGCGCCCACAGATTGGCGCCGGCCACGTCCGCGGGGATGTTCCGGTCCTGGTACAGGGTCACCAGGACATTGCCGGGCAGCCCGTACTGCTCGGTCAGCGGTCCGCCGGTGGACTCCTCCAGCGTGAGAGTGTGTTCGGGGAACTCGGCCCGGAAGCCGAGCAGGGAGTCGATGTTCACGGTCATGATGAGGTCCTCCTTGAATCCTGACTACTCCGGGACAGCGTATCGGGGCTGCTCATCAGCCGCCTGATTCCGGCGGAGCCTCACCACTGAGCAGATCCAGGCGGCCGTCATTGGGCACCTTGTAATAGGTGACCACGTTCTGAGTGACCTTGGCCTCGGTGCTGACTTTGGCTTCCACCACCTTGGCGTCCACCTTGAACTCGTTCTTGTTCGTCACCACTTCATTGACCTGCACCGTGGCGGCACCGGCATCGTAGAGCCTGGAGAGGTCGACGGCCATCCCGGCGGTGTCGTTGGACGCGGCGTGCCCCAGGTATTGCTCGATCAGCTGCTGGTTCTCCTGAGTGTAGGGGATGTCGATCTTGACCGTCCCCTGGGTCCCGGTGGTGGTCGTGGTGCTCGCGGACAGGCCGACGTCATCCGTGCCGCCCTTGACCGAGTCCTTGACACCCTGTGCCACGGTGCCGTCCACCGCCACGGACACGGATTTGATGTTGTGGTCCTTGTCCCAGTTGACCGTCAGGCCCCCCTTGCCATCTGCTTCGAAGCGCCTCCCGTCCAGGTCGAGGCTTCCCTTGGCGGAGAACTCCCCTGAGCCTTTGGAGGTCCCGTCTGAGAGGTTCTGCTCATACGCCAGATCCAGCTTCGCGCCACCCGAAGCCCCACCGGCCTTGCCCTCCGCTTCGAGCGAGAGCGACCCCTTGAGACGATCCACGTGGCTTGAGGAGCCATTCTTGTCGGCGGCGTTGTCGATCGTGTCCAGAAGGTACTTCGGGGCGTTCGTCGTGGCGTCCACCGCCTTGTCGAAGCTGTCCGGCGGCAGATCGGTGATCATCTGCGTACGGGCCTTCATCGCCTCTTCAACGGAGGCGAACTTGTACTCGCGGGACATCTCACCGTTGAGCGTGGCGCCCAGTTCGCCCGTGGGGTTGTTGACCCCCGCGCCGAGCTTGCCGGAGACCTTGAGAGTGGCGGAGCCATCGGCGTTCTGGACCACCTCGGCGCTCACGCCCACGCCTCCGTGCACCCAGGCGACCCGGAGGTTGGCATCGGCCTTGACCGTCTCCTTGTACACCGGGATGGTGTGCTTGGCCTCATCCTGGAGGAACTTCCGGGCCTGTTCCTGGGCCGCGTCCGGGACGCCGCCGTCGAGCTTCATGATGAGCGCCGCGGTGGCCGGATTGCTCAGGAGGTACTTCTTGTCCTCCTCGGAGAGGGCGTTCCACCACGCCGCCTGCTGCACCGGCGTGGCATGCGTGATGTCTTCCAAGGACTTGGTCAGTTCTTCGTGGGATGGCTTCTGGACCGTTCCCGGGCCGCCACTGCCTCCGGGTCCGGAGGAGTTGGAGGCCTCCTCCTGTTCCTTCGCCTGGGCGGTCAGCGTCCTGGCGTTCTGACGGAGGGC
>Ga0153950_1000304_pt1 | contig 21734 bp, 17 predicted proteins | sample TSNJ034MetaG_FD_104737 | JGI IMG/M metagenome (GOLD analysis project Ga0153950, IMG submission 104737) | Attine ant fungus gardens microbial communities from New Jersey, USA - TSNJ034 MetaG | ecosystem: Host-associated > Fungi > Mycelium > Unclassified | place: USA: New Jersey, Wharton State...
GTAGCGGAACAGGTCCTGCGGGTCGATGTCCGGGTCCGCGCTCAGCCCCTCGCGGAGCCGCTGCGCCACCTGCTCGGCGTCGTGCGCGAAGTCGGCTTCGACGTCGTCGGTGAGCTGCCCGGCCGCACGCAGGTAGTGGCGCATGCGGTTGAGCGGATCCTTGGCCGCCCACGCCTCGACCTCGGCCTGGTTGCGGTAGCGCGTGGCGTCGTCCGCGTTGGTGTGGGCCTGCATGCGGTAGGTGTTCGCCTCGACCAGGAGCGGGCCGGAGCCGGACCGCGCCAGGGTGACGGCGCGGTCGAGGACGGCGAGGAGCGCGACGAGGTCGTTGCCGTCGACCCGCTCCCCCGCCATGCCGTAGCCGACGGCCTTGTGCGCGAGTGACGGCGCCGCGGTCTGGTGCGCGAGCGGCACCGAGATGGCGTACTGGTTGTTCTGCACGAAGAAGACGACGGGCAAGCGGAAGACCGCGGCGAAGTTGAGGGCCTCGTGGAAGTCGCCTTCACTCGTGGCGCCGTCGCCGCACATCGCGAGGACAACCGTGTCCTCGCCGCGGAGCTTCGCGGCATGCGCGACGCCGACCGCGTGCAGCAGCTGCGTGGTGAGCGGGGTGCTCTGGATGCCGACGTGGTGGGCGTGCGGGTCGTAGCCGCCGTGCCAGTCGCCGCGGAAGATGGTCATGACCTCCACCGGGTCGACGCCGCGGGTCATGACCGCGACGGCGTCGCGGTAGGTGGGGAACATCCAGTCCTGGCTGCCGAGACAGAGAGCCGCCGCGACCTGGCAGGCTTCCTGACCGTGGCTCGACGGGTACACGGCCAGGCGGCCCTGGCGGACGAGGGCCGAGTTCTGGTCGTTGACCCTGCGCCCGACGACGAGCCGGCGGTACGCCTCCAGGAGTTCCTCGTCCGGTGGGACGGGGTACTGGTGGCCGGGGCTGGAGCCGCGCCGGTCCTCGGGGAGCATGGTGCCGTCCTCGGCGAGGATCTGGATCTGGCCGTGGACCGGGAGCAGGTAGTCCTCGATGCTGATGCCGAAGTTCTGGACGGCTTCTTGGAGGCTCGTGCGGGTGGGTTGTGGCTCCTCGGTTCCCGGCGCGACGACGCCGGCCGCGGCCTCAGTGGACCGGCCGCCTCCGGGCGGGCTGACGGAAATGGTCATGATGCCTCCTTGCAGCATGGTCCTGACAGCGATGTGTTGGGATCAGTATGGTCCGGAGGATCGTTTCGTATCCATGAATCGGCGAAATCCTGGAAATGCGGATTCGAAAGCGACTATCTTGTAGACGGAACGTCGAATATGAGCTGGATCACAGGAGGCCCCGTGGACGAAGTGGACCGCGCCATTCTCGCGCTGCTCACAGAGGATGCGCGCCAATCGGTGACGACGATCGCGGAGAAGGTGCACGTCTCCCGGGCGCACGCCTACAACCGCATCGCGAAACTGCAGGACCAGGGCATCATCACAGGCTTCACCACCAAGATCGACCCACTCAAGGCAGGCCTGCGATCCAGCGCCTACGTGACTCTGAAAGTCCGGCAGCACTCGTGGCGCGAGCTACGGGCCAAGCTCAGCGACATCCCCGAAGTCCACCACGTGGCACTGGTGGGTGGAGATTTCGATGTCATTCTGCTGGTGCGGGCAGTCGATAACGCAGACCTGAGGCGCGTGGTGTTCGACCAGCTGCAGAACATGTCGGAGGTGTTGGATACGCAGACGTTCTTAGTGTTCGAGGATGTCGAGGTGCGGTGATGGGCTTGGCTGACATGCGATCGGAGGTGTGGCACGAATCCGAAGGACATTGCCCTCGCGATCACCTCAGAATCTGAACCCAGCACCTGAGGGACCCACCGTGGACCTGTTCTCAGTAGTTGGCTCAACTTGGGCGGTTTTCGCGTTGATCTTCACGGTCACGGGCTGCGGCTGATCTCGCACTGCGCCCGGCTCGACTCGACGCGCGCCGCCCAGCGCCCCCCGCCCCACTCCGGGGAGCAGAACGGAGAGGTCGCCGGGCAGCGACTGTGGTCAGTGCTGATAGGCAACCCCGTGAGTCGGGGCATTGCCTCCGTCTTGGCCCGCCCAGTGGTAGTGAATGACTGCCGGCGCGCCGCCCCCGTGGCTGACCATCAGGGAAGTCCGCACCCGATCGCAGGCCGCGCCGATCTGCGACCGATCGATGACCAGGGTGTCGTTGACCGTCCGATGATGCACATCGGCTGCGATCCAGGTCGATCGAACGGGTCCAGCGATGAGCGGGCCACAACTCGAGCCATTCGCGTACTGGGGTTGTGCTTCGATCCATGTTTTGATCGTCGAGCCACCGGCAGAGGTCCCAGCACATTTCGCCCAAGTCGCGCTGTCCCCGCCGATGCACGTCGTCATGTTGACGTCTTGAACGAGCGTCAGGGCATTCGCACCGTCCTTGAGCACTGCAGTGGAACCGTTGATCCGAATGTTCCCATTCCACAACACAAACTCGTTCGACCTCTCCACGTCAGGCATTGCCCAGCGATTTGCGGCCTTGATGACAGAGTTCGGTCCGCCGACTGTGCTGTAGATCAGTTGCGCTCCCGAATTGACGCGCATACTCAGTGATCCGCCCGCATAGTCGATCGTGTCGTTACGGGCGTAGCTGGACACCTGAATCCGGCAAGTATACGTACCCGTGGACGGCGCGGTAAGCAACCACCTCAGCCATTCCGCCGTCGTTGTCACACCGGGGGTGTCGGCGTTCTTGGCTGCATACACACCCCGCTGGACCCCTGTGCCGGAGAGCCCAGGACCGGTGCAAGTCAGAAGGAATGTGGTACCGGGATTGTCTCCCCCTCGAAGAGGATTGAGGACCGTGGCCGACAGATCCTTGGTGGAGAGGTAAATCGACTGACCGGCTGTCATGGAGAAGGTCAGCTGGGTCCCAGGTACATCCAGGATCCCCGTGCTTCCGCCATAGCCAACGGAGTAGTTGAACTCCGGTGCGGTGACAGCCGAGGCCGGTGTCGCCGGTACCACTGTGAGTGCCATACTCACCATCACCGCCGAGAACGTCACGGACAATGCTCGGCGGAGTCTGCTTGATGTCTGAGGGCCTCTTTGGAGCCTCCCAAATCGCTTCGACATCACCCGATAGGTCTTCTCACGCATGTCCCCTCATCCCTGAATCGACTCGTCCTCAATATGGACCGCCTTGGTCCTCAGGGTCAGCATACGACCACCTGAGGCGGCGGCCGACGGCGCGGAGAAAGCCAGGCTGCGAACCAGCGGACGATCGTCGTGCGCCATCGGCAGGAAGCGCAGTCCACGCGGCATAGTGCGTCGCCGCAAAGTCCCGGCAGCCGGCGCCGTCGCATCGTTCATGGCGAACCCGAGATTTCTTCAGAAGCGACACGCAACCGGACAAAGACCACGGGTGCGCCAATCGCGAACCCTCTGGACATGTTTGCCCCGGCAAGCGGCGAACTCGCCGATGTCGCGTCGCGTCTCACCCTCGGAGGGTAGCCGCGGTGCTCGTCCTCCAGCACACCGAAGTCAATCGGCGCCGTCGCCCAACGGCAGGGAACGGCCGCCCCGGTTGGCCGTTGAGAAATCGGGAAGATGGGTTTAGAGATCCGATCGCTTCGCACCTAAACCAAGAATGCCCCGGAAACCGGGGTGCTCTTGGCCCTCGCGGTCGGGCTGACAGGATTTGAACTTGCGACCCCTGGAGGATCCCGTCGTTTTCCGGTCTCCACCAATCGTCTCGGGAACTCGCGAATTCCCTTGTGTTTACAGGGAACCGGATGGTTCGTTTGGTACGAGTATAACCGGTTGGCGGCGGTTCGTAGCGGGTGATCTAGGTGGCTTCTCGACGACAGCTGGCACAGATCCCTCCGATGCACCACCTACATCTGCCCCCAGATCCCAAGCGCCAGGAGCAGGACTCATAGCCCCGATATTTGTGTTTCAAGAAAATGATCCGAGCGTCACGTTCGCAGGCTATTAGTCAAGCGATTGGTTCACTTCATAACGGCTCCTCTCGAACGTGTGCGGAGGACTCACCTTCGCTGTCCAATACGGCGAGGAACTGAGTGGCGGTGAGTACCTCGTAGGGCCTCGAGGTCACGTAGCCGGCCGGTGTCAGATGGCGAGTTACGAATCGCGTCTGAAGGAGGTGTCCACTGTGATCTGACGGCATGGCTACCCCGAGCATCTTCGCTATCTCTTCGACGTGTGGTCTCAGCTCTGATTCCTTGCGCGAGAGCTGAGTCGCGTAACACGGTTTGATCCGTCCCTTGCTCTCCGAATCACGGTAGAAGACCCGCAGCTGACGTGCTGTCTCCGCGAAGCCGTGTACCGAGGCGGGATCCTTCGCCTCGATCAGCCAGATGTTCAGGTCCCCGTCTCGCCCACAAACAAGGTCCACCTCTGTCGTCAGCTCCGGGACGCCCAGACGAGCATGGTCGCCAGGCTTCACGCGCGCGATAGTCTTGAACCCAATTTCTTGAAGCTGCCGCTCGAGTGTTCGTTCGAACGCCTTGTTCCTCCCCGATCGCCTCTCAGCAAGAGCCTTGGACACTTTGTCAGGCACCTCGCCTGTCCAAGGAAGAACGCCCTGTGTCAGGTGATTGTTGTAGACGCTCAAGGTTGCCAGGAGATACTGCGGAGCGATCAGGATGGTGCCATCCGGACGCCTTACAAGCGGTTGAACAAGTAGACGATGCCTGCGGGTCCGTGTTTGCCAAGGCTCCCAACTACTGGATCGCAGGATGTCCGAGGATACTGTAAGCATTTGAAACGCGTGCCGAAGACGCAACCGCTGTTGTTCATTGGGGTCACCGGCTGCTTCAAGGACCCAGCCGAGAGCCTCGTCTTCTGACGCAAATGTGATACTCGAGCCATCGTCGAAAGAATCCCACTGAGCAAGGGCAATCAAGACCAAGAAGAGGTCGGAGGTGGTCGCGCCGAAGGACTCCAGCATCGCTGGGTCAACGGTGTCCTCAAGTCCGCCCGCACCTGCCTCGTCGTCATCGAGTACGGGGCCGAGGCGGATATTGGCTGCCGCCGTGCTGAAAGATGCCCCTTCCAACACCCATGAATCATCAGTCACGTGCTCGTCGTCTTTAAATGTAAGCTCGTATGCAGGACTGATCTCAATGATCACGGGAGCGACCCGATGATGCAGCCGCTCGCTCAACGTCGTCATAGTGCGATACGCATCTGCAGAGGCTAGGAGCTCACTCCAACTCCGAGCCGTAACAGGCTGTTGCCCACCGCCGTCCAAGTCCAATCTCAATGCGGCTTCGACGATGATCTCGTTGCACTGCCGTAGTTCGAGCGTTTCGCTGGCGAGCTCGGCCATGCGCGCCACTGGATCCCATTCCGTGCTCAGATTCTGGGCGACGCGGGTCAGGTTTCCCTGTTCTTTCTGGAGGCGGTCATAGACACGATTGAGTTGCTCCATCCCTATGGCGACGATCGCATCGGTGTTGTGCAATGCGATTCGATCGTTGAGCTGTTCCAGAGCTGCGGGTGCGAGATGTGTTCTGACTAGCGCGTTGGCTTCGATCCCACGGTACTCGCCGGGTTGTATGCCTGTCGCATGCAAGCGACGGGCGAAGGAGGCAGTTGCCGCTGACTCGTCAGACGGGCTCAGCTGCCAGGGCCTCGGCAGATGGTTGAGTTTGGTTCGCGCGGTCTTTGTCTCGAGTATTAGGAATGGTCGGCAGATGAGCCACTCGCGGCCGATCTCTTGCGCAACGCTGTCACCGACGCCACCGTACGCAAGAAGCTGTTCGAGGGCGTTGGCCGTTAGCGCATTGGCTGCAAAGGGTTTGCCGTCCGCCTCCTGAACGAACTCCTCCAGGTCGAAACTCCAGAGCGCCATGCAACGAGCATCTTCCGTTCGAGTCGGCGAAGATGAGAACTCGACCGTTTCATCGCCCCGTTCAACCGCCCGAAGCCAGAGTCGGTATCCGCGGGTTCCAAGGCCTTCGTGGGCGTGTCGCCACAACTCGCCGATTGCATCGAAGGCAAAGATGAGGCCTCCACAGACGTCAAACAGGAACTTATACTCCTGACCGTCGGTCCAGTCCGGGTCGGACCTGACGATTGCGATCGGAGGCGTGATGAGAGGCAAGGACCAACCGATGCGATTAGGGGCATGGTGGGTTCCCCATTGATAGTCGTATTCGCTCTCGGGATCAAGAAACGATACGGACGCGACGTTGCCGGATGAGATTTCGGCCATCTCAGCGTGGCGCAGCGGCGGTAGCCCTGTTCCATGAAGCGCGACTTCTAAGCGCGAAAGAGCAACCGCGCGCTCCCACTCCGCTTCTCCAGCGTGCGCTTCAAAGTACATGTATGTTGGGCTGACCCCTCCTTTGAAGAAGGTCTTGTCGTTCGTCCTCCATGGTTCCCAGTAGTTGATCGCTTCCCAGCCGAAGCTGGATGGGAACTCTGGTGAGCTCAAGTCACGGACGAATCGATACAGGTCGTCGTCAGCTGTTGCTGTCTCCGCAATCCAGGTGAGGTCTTCCAATGCAAGGGTTGCTTGTCCATGTGCCTGCGGGGCCATCAGGTGGGATGTGCCAGCGATGATGACAAGCGGAACGACGCTCGCGCCGGGGAGCAACTTGATACTGCCGCCACCAGCGATCTGCGCCGAGATCGGACCATTGGACGAGTCATGGTCCCGCACGCGATCTGCCAGCGTTACGCACGCTGGCGACGACTGCCCAGTTCTAGGAAGGTCTTCTGTGAAGAGGATCGATACCGCGATGAAGTTTGGCCCATCAACTGGAACGAGCCATTGGACGTCTTTCCCTGTTAGCGGAGGTATCTCTTCGGGCGCTTTGGGTGGTGCCTCAATCAACGTGTTCGAGAACCGCCAGATCGCGCGGCGAGTGACATCGATACAGGAAGCTCGGAGAGCTCGCCTGGCATGGTTGTCACGTTCAAGGCCATCGACTAGCTCCGCTACCGCGTGAGCCAGAACCTCAGGGACATAAGTGGGCGGAAGCCATCGATACTGCTGGTCGGGGGTTGCGAGGCGATAACGCAAGGTTCGTCCGAAGGGACTCGTGGGGCTCTCATGTTCATACCTTGCCGAGGCCGCCGGCGAAGTCATCCACTCGAGCGCGAGCAGATCCGCTTCGCCGAGTTGGAGCGATTCGAGCGGGTCTGTGGAAACGAGCCTGCTGGCGGCGTCCAACTCGTCGGCCGGAAGGTCGATTCCTTCACCTAGTTCAATGTTCGGAGCCGGTCGCCACTCCGGCAGCAGTGTGTTCAGGCAGTAGTCCACGTACCTGAGCGCTACTCGGACAACGTTGGCGATGCCGAACTTGTGCCGCCGTACAAGTCGATCGTCGACGGCGTCGGAAAGTCGCAGAGCTCGGGAGAGGTCGGCTATCGGCCTCTCGACCAAACCTGGCACGTAACGCAGCAGTTCGTCATCGACTCGGACAGTAGCGACATTGGTGGGGTCAGTCGCGATGTAGTCCTCGTACATGACACCGATGCCTTTAGACTCAGCCGCCACGTCAACCAACTCCTGTACATCGGGGAGAGGCTCTCTAGGACACTCGTTGGAAAGGGAGTTAGCTCGAAGGCTGGCGGCGAGCGCTACGCCTGTCGATGTGGCGCGGTGCCGCGCAGCCGGGGACGAGGCTACTGCAAACAACGTGGCCCACAGCCGGTCAGGATCGAACTGACCATAGGCTTGCGCAAGCTCGTCGAGTCTGGGCGCCCCGGGCTTGGTATGAATGCGCTTCGGTTTTCTCGCCTTGCTTCGGCCCACGTTAGCCCCCAATCCCACATCGAAGATGCAGCGCTCTGTCGTGTTCGCGTTGCTGCGGCCATATCAGACCCCCGAACGGATATCCAATGAGCATACACAAGATGCTTGCAGTACCGGTGCCGGAGAGGTCAGCCACGGTTCTCACTCGGAAGCTCAGAACTCTCAGCTTCAAGGCCGGTGACCAGAGTAGACGCCACCGATGACAGCGCTGTTGCTCTCTTTATGACCTCGCGGCTCCAGTCGGGACTCTCGGCATGGTCTTCGCTGCCGTTGCTGGCGAAACGAATGCGACGGAGTGTCCGCAGCGCCCCATCTCCGATCTTCTCCGCTTGCTTAGTTCAAGCCACGCCATCTTCCTCGGCAAGTTCAGCCGCCCGGCCAATCAGTCCGTGGACGAGATAGCCAGCGAGTCGATCGACGAGCAGTGCAATCTTTAGAGTCGCGCTTGTCTCGGTCTCCTCTAGTGCTTTGCTCGGTATCAGCAGCGAGTGCGCCAAAGTATGCCCCCGGTCTTCGTCCGGGCGTCCGCCTTGCGATTGCCGCCTCCACCTCGTCCACTTCGGCGAGGGGTAACCGACTGCCGGGAAGCTGACGGCAAAGCGACCACAGCCGGAGGATTAGGTCTGCAACCTCAGCCTCCGCGATGCCTCGCTCAGATCCAGTCTTTTGTTCAAGGCTGGTCATGCGCTCCGCAAGATAGTGAGCTATCCAGCGCCCGAGAGTGTCTGTCTGTTCCAGCTCAGCCGCCAGCAGCCTACCTAGTTCCAACACGGCCGTTGAAGTCGTTCCATCCTGTTCCCGGTTAGTAGGAGAAGACTCGGAAGTCGTTGCCATGATCGGCGTCACCTCCTTCATCGTGGTCATCTGAGACGTCAGCATAGTGAGCGCCACGATCTTCGCACCTCACTCACACCTCCACAATGAGCGCGGCATCGAGGTGTCCCAGCAGCTGGCCGAGCGTCTTATTCGTGATACGGAGCCGACTGCCTGACAGCGAGGCTAAGTGCGAGCCGCAGCGCCACGCGAGCCTGCTTCGCCCTGTTGTAGCTCTGCTTCGCGAGCTGTTTAAGGAAGTGGGCGCAGCGGGCGACGCCGATCTCACGCAGGGTCAGGTTCCCGAAGACCGGGGGCAGAGCACAAGAGCCGGCATGTTCCGCTCGTAGAGCTGCAGGGTGCGCCTCGACAGGCGGTCTTCGAGCTCGAGGTCCTCGTGCCGGTACGCGACCAGGTCCGGGAACGGGCTGTCCAGAGTGAGCGCCGAGGACGAAGGCTGGAAGAGGCTCCGGTCGGCGAGCTTTGCCTTCAGCGCCCGCTCGGCGGACTTCCGTTTGTCCTCGGTCGCTTGGACGAGACGGGCGCCGACGACAACGCGGCCGTTCGGGCTCACGAGGTGGCCGATCTCCCCGAAGGTGCCGATGGTCAGGCGCCTCCGACTCTTCGAGTCACCTCCCGTCTGCCCAGGCGGTTGGTTCGGGGTCGCGTTGCTGTTCGATCCAGATCCGCACGTCCGAACGCTCAAATTTCAGGTGCTTGCCGAAGCGGTACGCGCGCGGGCCGAGGCCACGAGTGCGCCAGTCGTAGACCGTCGAGACGGGCACGCCCAGGTAGAAGGCGAGCTCGCCGACCTCGAGCAGCGGCTCCAATCCCCAGGGGTTGGCCGCCGGGCTGTGTTCGGTGTCAATACCGAGCAGGTGTGTCCTGCCCCCACCCACGAATCGGGAGCAATCGGCACGGTCGCTCCCCTGCCGGAGCGCGGCATCCCGAGCAGGCCGTGAGGAGTCAAAGTGATGGGTTTTCGATGTACGGATCACATCTCGCCAACCAAAAAAGTCCCGGAAACCAGTGGTCTCCGGGACTTCGCGGTCGGGCTGACAGGATTTGAACCTGCGACCCCTTGACCCCCAGTCAAGTGCGCTACCAAGCTGCGCTACAGCCCGCCTTGCCTGACCGTTATCGCTGTTCGCGGCCGTTCAAGCAACGGGTTCTACCCTATACGAAAACCGGCTCAGATGCGAAATCCACGCCACCCACGAGACCCCTCGTGTCGCGCACCGGCGGCGCACCACCAACACCACCCCGGCGCCCCTCACAGCCCGCCGACCAGAACCGCCACAGCCTCGCGATACCGCGCCCGCGCGTCGTCGTCGAGGAAGACACTCTGCACCATGTAGCCCTGAACCATCCCAAGCACGGCGGGCGCCACGCGCCGCCCTTCGGCCTGCGCATCCCGCTCCCCCAGCCCGCGCGACTGACGGAACCACGCCGCGAAGTAGTCCGCGAAGTGGTCGCCGACCTCTCCGATGAGCTTCTTCGCGGTCTCGGCAAGCGCCGGCGAATGGATCGCCTCGCCCCACACCTGCACGGCAACACCGGGGAAGAACGCATCGTCAGGCATTCGCTCCAGAAACGCCGGGATCACCTCCGCCGGGGCGGGCACCTCGTCCCTGGCCAGGAACTCCTCCAGCATGGCGACCTTCTCGCTGAGCACCCGACGTCCCATGTCGACCGTCAGCTGCTCCTTGCTGCGGTAATACACGTACACGGCGCCGGCGGACAGCCCCGCCTCCGCGATGATGTCCGCCATCGACGTCGATGCGAACCCCTTCCGCGCCACACACGTCAGCGCGGCCTCCAGGATCCGCTGCCGCTGCTTCTCGCGATGCTCGTCGCTGACCTTCGGCATACCCGCTCCTCCATCGATCCACCGAAAACGAATGATCGTTCTTGACAGTCTAGCCTCCGTGAGGAAAATAGAGAACGAATATTCTTTTTGTTGAAGGAAGTCACCATGAGCACTCCCCAGCCCACGCCCGCCCACCGGGACACGAGCCCGGCCACCCACGCCCCGCACACTCCCTGGCCGCACGCCCTCCGCGCGGCAGTCCTCGCCGCCGTCGCGGTCTGCGTCATCCTCCTCGCCTTCGCCTGGCCCAGTGTCACGGCCAAGGCGCAGCACTTGCCGATCGCGGTGGTCGGAAGCGCCGAGCAGGTCGAGCAGCTGACCGCGAAGGCGCCGGAAGGCGTGCTCGACGTCCGCACCGTCGCCAGCCGCGACGACGCCCTGACTCAGATCAAGAAGCGCGACGTCTATGGCGCCGTCATCCTGCCCGCCACCCCAGGTGCCGGCGCGCCCGAGATCCTGGTCGCGAGCGCGGCAAGCCCCGTCGCGAGCTCCGCACTGACGCAGCTCGGCGCGGGCATCCAGCAGCAGATCGACCAGCAGACCATCGCGGGACTCACCTCCGCGGTCCAGCAGATGCAGGCCGGGCTCGCTGCCGCGGCACAGGGAAAGGCCGCGCCGCCCGCCACGGGACCGACGACGCCGACCGCCCAGAAGCCGGCGAGCGTCCCCACCGTGGTGGTCGCCGACGTCGTGCCGCTCTCCGCCGACGACTCCCGAGGCACAGGCCTGGCCGTCGCGGGACTGCCGCTCGCGATGGGCGGCATGGTCGGCGGCATCCTGATCTCACTGCTGGTGTCCGGCGCGTGGCGTCGCCTCGCAGCGGTCGTGGCCTACGGGATGCTCGGCGGGCTCGGACTCGCGGGCATTCTGCAGGGCTGGTTCCACATCCTCCAGTCCGACTACTGGGCAAACGCCGCAGCGATCGGACTGAGCATCGCGGCGACGGCAGCGATCATCACCGGCGCATCGGCGCTGATCGGGCGCGCCGGCATCGCGGTGGGTGCCGTGCTCACGATGTTCATCGGCAATCCCCTCTCCTCACTGACCCAGCCCAAGGAATTCCTCCCGGCACCCTGGGGCGACGTCGGCCAGTGGTTCGTGCCCGGCGCGTCCGGAACGCTTCTGCGCGACCTCTCGTACTTCTCCGACGCGTCGACGGCCTTCCCCTGGCTGGTCCTGGCCGGATGGGCGGCGCTCGGCGTCGTCCTGATCGTGACGGGTCACTTCCGGGATCAGTCAGCCGTAGCAGAGGTGTAGACGGCACTGTCGGGGTGGGTGGAGCATCGCCCATCCCGACCTGTGGATAACTTCTGTCATTTGTTGGTCATTTGGCGTAGAGTATCGCTTGTCTCTGCCACCGACCGTTGGGGTCATCCATGAAGCGTGTTGTGTCCTGGTGTGTGCTCGTCGTGCTGTCGTGCGTGGGCCTGGTCGCCTGCGGCACCGGTCCTGCTGGACCGAGCCCTTCTCCCCCACCGACGACGCCGGTAGCGGTCCGCGAGTCTTCCTCCCCTTCACCTGTGGTGACGGCCGTCTACAGGCCGGCGACTGCGACCAGCAAGGCACAGAACGTCCCCGTGCCGGTGATGCCGGAAGCCGCGAAGCAGAAGACGACGGAGGGTGCGAAGGCGTTTGTGGGGTACTGGGTCGCAATGCTGTCGTACGCGTATGAGACGGGAGATGTGAAGGGTGTAAGTGGTCTGGGCGCGCCTGGATGCCGACTGTGCGAATCTCAACCACGCCACATCGCCGAGCAATGGACGAACGGCGCTTGGATTGAGGGCGGCAAATTGCGAGCACCGAGATTTGAAGTCAAGGCATCGCCGTACCCTGGCAGAGTCGGCCTAGTCGCCCAGGTAATTCAGGAAGCCACAAAGGTCCATGCCGCGGACGGCCGAATCACCGGGAGCGGGGGTTCAACTACCAGCGCAGTGGCAATGACACTCGACTTCGGGCCTTCCGGCTGGACCATCCTCGACACTAAGCGATGGGTCGGATGAACAGAATTGTCTCAGCTGTGTCCATCCTTGGGCTCATGTTTTCGGGCCTGAACGTTGAGCCACCGGAGTTTGGCGACTCACCACCACCATTGGTCGGATTCGGAACCGACAACGTCAACGGAGAAGCGACCAACTCATACGATCAAGCCACTGCCGCAACCGACTCCGTCCACACCTCCCCCGACGCGCCCAAGTACCAGTGGCTCCTGACGCTCCCCTGCCAGATCGACAAGGCCGGGAGCCAGGACACCAAGTGCCTCAGCTCAGATCGCAATGCCCAGAAGTGCCCCGCAGACACCGAGCACAAAGAGGCCGGCTACCTCGCACAGTACCGCTACGCGCCCGTCGGGCTGTCGGACCCGGAATGGTCGCAGTGGACCAACGACGGCGCCCCTACCTGTGTTTACAACCCACAGGAAGCCCGCGCCCTCCTCAACCTCCCCTCACTCATCGCCCGCGAGTTCCAGTCACGCAAGATCGTCCCGGCCACATTCGGGGTCCAGCCCCAGCCGCACACCCTGATCGGTTTCAACACCAACTTCTACTCACACCCCGCGAAGCAGACCTTCCCCCTGACGCTCCTCGGCCAGCGGATCACGCTCACGGTCTACCCCGTCTCCTCCACCTACGACTACGGCGACGGAACGACGCTCGGACCGACCGAACTCGAAGGATCAGCCCTGCCAAACTCCCAATGGGGCACCGAAACGAGGACCTCTCACGCCTACCAACGCACCGGTGACTTCACCGCCAGCGTCACCACCCGGTTCCACGGGAGCTACAGCATCAACGGCGGTCCCATCATGCCGATTCCTGGCGAAGCCACCGTCACCTCTCCCGGAGTCAGGCTTTCCGTCTGGCGCTCGAAGGTCGATTGGTACGCGGACGACTGCAACCAGAACCCTCACGGCGCCGGCTGCTGAGCCATCAAGGAGCCGGAGTGAGCTGGAACCTCAGAACCGCGCCCTTCCTGGCGTCCTGCTCCCCTATTGGGGCACGGACCGCTAAGAAGGGCGTCGAACTCAGGGATGGAATCACAGCTCAGCGACCGAATGTCGTCTCGGCGCGTCACTAACCACGCAGAAAAGAAATTCGGGCACGGGAAAGCCTCGGAAGCCCGATCATCGCGGACATCGACCACGGCCGGAATCCGGCCCGCCCCACCAAACGCCAACGGCGGGCCTCCCTCTCGGGGAGACCCGCCGCCGTCGTCGTGACTCAGTCGTCACTCAGCAGCCGCGCACCGGCACCACAGCCAAGCAAAAGCAAAACCTACCGGTTCCGGCCACGCTTCTCGCGGACACGCATCGAGACCTCGATCGGGGTGCCCCGGAAGTCGAAGGTCTCGCGCAGACGGCGCGTGATGAAGCGGCGGTATCCGGGATCCAGGAACCCGGTGGTGAACAGCACGAACTTCGGCGGGCGGCTGCTGGCCTGCGTCGCGAAGAGAATGCGGGGCTGCTTGCCACCACGCACGGGGTGCGGGTGGGCGGCCACGAGCTCGCCCAGGAACGCATTCAGCTTGCCGGTCGGGATGCGGCGGTCCCAGTTGTCCAGCGCCAGCTCCAGGGCTGGCACCAGCTTGTCCTTGTGCCAGCCGGTCTTGGCGGAGATGTTCACGCGCGGCGCCCACTCCACGTGCGCCAGATCCTGATCGATCTCACGCTCCAGGTAACGGCGGCGGTCCTCGTCCAGCAGGTCCCACTTGTTGAAGGCCAGCACCATGGCGCGGCCGGACTCGATCGCCAGCTGCAGAATGCGGACATCCTGCTCGCTCAGGACCTCATCCACGGCCAGGAGCACCACGGCCACCTCGGCCTTCTCCAGCGCGGCCTGGGTACGCAGCGAGGCGTAGTAATCAGAACCGTGCGCCATGTGCTGACGACGGCGGATACCGGCCGTGTCCACGAACTTCCAGGTCTCGCCGCCCAGCTCGATGTACTCATCGACCGGGTCACGCGTGGTACCGGCCAGATTGTCGACCACCACACGCTCGGTGCCCGCCAGCTTGTTCAGCAACGAGGACTTGCCGACGTTCGGCCGGCCGATCAGCGCGACGCGCCGCGGGCCACCCGTGCGCTCGATCGCATCCACGGCGGAGAACTCCGGCAGCACCTTCATGGCATGGTCGAGCAGATCCGCCACGCCACGGCCGTGCAGACCGGAGACCGGGTACGGCTCGCCGAAGCCCAGGCCCCACAGTGCCGCGGCCTCGGCCTCCTGCACGAAGTCGTCCACCTTGTTGGCCACCAGGATGACCGGCTTCTTGGCCTTGCGCAGCATCTTCATGACCAGCTCATCCGTGGCGGTGGCGCCCACGGTGGAATCCACCACGAACAGCACGGCGTCGGAGAACTCCACGGCCACCTCGGCCTGCGCAGCCACGGAGGCGTGAATGCCCTTGGCATCATGCTCCCAGCCACCCGTGTCCACCACGGTGAAACGCTTGCCGTTCCACTCGGCCGGGTACATGACGCGGTCGCGGGTCACACCCGGCACGTCCTCCACCACGGCCTCGCGGCGGCCCAGGATGCGGTTGACCAGCGTGGACTTGCCCACGTTCGGCCGGCCGATGATCGCCAGCACGGGAGCGGGCTTGCGCTCCACCTGCTCGAAGTCCTCGCCGAGGTGCTCCGCCAGAAGGGCGGCGTCCTCCTCGTCCAGCTCATAATCCTCCAGGCCGGCCAGCAGGCTCGCGGCCCGCGCCTCCTGCTCGGACTCGTCCATGGCGGCGAACGTCTCATCGACGTTGTCCGGACCAGCGGGGACGTACTCCTCTTCCTGGCCGTTCAGCTTCTCGCTCATGATCTCCCTTACGAATTCTCCGGCCGGGTCCCGGCCAGTTCCACGCTGCCTTCCGGCAGCTGAAGTCCACTTCTGTGCACGACGCGTGACACTTCCGTCACCAGCGCCTGCCTGATCTCCTCGGCCGCCCTGTCCATTGAAGCACGGCCGCTCTCTCCCGCCCCGCGGCTCAGCCGCAGCGGTTCCCCGAAGCCCACGGCGAATCGCCGACCGGGCCCGGGCACATGGTCCAGATGTTCACCTTCACGCCGGGTCCCCGTGATCCCCACAGGGACGACGACGGCGTCCGTGTGCAGTGCCAGCCACGCCACCCCATTGCTGAGGCTCGCCGCCGTCCCGCTCCCCCGGGTGCCCTCCGGCAGGATGCCCACGTTCCGGCCCGCATCGAGCAGAGCCTTCGCGGTGTGCAGCGCCTGACGCCCGTGGGACCGGTCCACCGGGATCTGCCCGGCGGCCCGGAGGACGCCGCCCAGGAACCCCGTGAACATCTCCTGCTTGACCAGGATGTGCATGGGCACCGGGCTGGCCCCGAACATCACGGGACCGTCCAGATAGCTCAGATGGTTCCCGGCGAACAGCACCGGGGCGTCCCGAGGGACGTTCTCCGTGCCATACACCGTGGTCCGGTACGCCACATGGTCCAGCAGCCAGCCCACCGGCCGCGCCCACCACATCGTGGCGGGATGAGGAAGACGGGGACCCACAGGACCGGACGCTGCGGCACCCGGGAGCGCCGCGCCGTCGTCAGTCACGGTGTTCAGCGGGCACGGAACCCAGCACGCCGTGCTCCAGCACCCGGTGCACGATGTCCAGCACCGCGTCCACGGTCTGCCTGAAGTCCAGATCGCTCGAATCCAGTGTGACCACGCCATCCGCCGCCCGGGTGAAGTTCACCACGGTGGAGTCCTTCGCGTCACGGGCAAGAACCTGCTGGGCCAGCTGCTCCTTGCTCTGCGTCCCGCCCAGCTGCACACCACGACGGCGCAGGCGCGCCTCCTCGCTGGCGGTCAGCAGGAGCCGGACCTCGGCACGGGGGGCCACCACGGTGGTGATGTCCCGCCCCTCCACCACCATGCGATTGCGGTGCTGCTCCATGAGCTCACGCTGGCGGCGGATCAGCTCGGTCCGGGCGCCCAGCGTGGTCGCGACGGCGCTCACGTGCTCCGAGATCCTCGGCTCACGGATGGCCAGCGTGACATCCACGCCACCCACCCGCACGAACTCCTCGTCCGGGCTGGTGCTGATCTCCAAGGGCAGTGCCTCCGCCGCGTTCTCCACGGCGGCAGCACTGCTCAGGTCGATCCCGGCGTCCAGGCAGTGCCAGGTCAGAGCCCGGTACATGGCGCCCGTGTCCAGGTAGGCCAGGCGCAGCGCACGGGCCGCCGCCTTGCTCACACTGGACTTGCCGGAGCCGCTGGGGCCGTCGATGGCCACCAGCAGGGACTTGCCCGGACGGACCACCGCGTGCTCCTGGCTGGACCGGGAGGCCACAGCGCTGGACGCGGCGGCGGCCGCCACCGTGCCCGGGTTCGGGGTTCCCTCGGTCATTGCAACACCTTCCAGCCGCGCTTGCTCAGTTCTTCCACCAGGGCGTCGTGCCTGCTCGGGAGCACCGAGAGTTCCACCATGCCCACATTCTGCCCGGATGAGTGGTCCAGGCGCATGTCTTCCAGGTTCACGCCGATCTCACCGATCTCGGTGAGCAGACGGGCGATCTGACCGGGCCGGTCATCCACCAGCACCGTCAGCCAGGCGTAGCTGCGAGCCTGTCCGCCGTGCTTACCCGGAATACGGGCCTGCCCGGCGTTGCCCTCGCTCATGAGCTGAGCCAGGTCCAGCCGCGCGCCCGGAGCCTCGGGAGCCTCCAGGGTGTTGATGAGCCGGTTCAGGTCATCACGCACACCGTGCAGGATCTCCACCATGGGTCCAGCATTCGCGCCGAGGATCTGCACCCAGAGCTTGGGGTCGCTCGCCGCGATGCGGGTGGTGTCCCGCAGACCGTTGCCTGCCAGGGAGAGGGAATGCTCCCCCACCTCCTGGAGACGGCTCGCCAGCAGCGAGGACATGACCTGCGGCAAGTGCGACACCAGGGCCACGGCCTCGTCATGCTCCACCGGGGTGAATTCGTAGACGATCGCGCCCAGGTCCAGGGCCAGGGTCCGCGCCGTCTCCAGAGCCTCGGACGAAGCTTCCGGCCCGGGGCACAGCACCCATGGCATGGAGGTGAACAGCTCACCGCGCGCCGCCACGGGCCCGGACTTCTCCCGGCCCGCCATGGGATGCGTGCCCACATAGCGGGACAGGTCCACGTCCGACGAGGCCGCGGACTCCGTGAGCGCGGCCAGGATCCCGGCCTTCACGCTCGCGATGTCCACCACCACAGCGTTCGGGTAGGTGCCCAGCGCGGCCTCCACCACGGAGGCGGTCACATCCGGGGGCGAGGCGACGACGACGAGGCGCACCGCGCCGTCGTCGTGCCCCTGCTCAGCGAGCGCGGCAAGGGGAAGCCCCGCGCCGATGTCCACGGCCACAGCCTGGTTGGTCGGGGAAGGATCCGAGAGGTACACCTCCACGTCCCGCCCCCGCAGCCCCAGCCCGATGCTCGCGCCGAGCAGGCCGGTGCCCAGGATGACCACGGGGCCGGTCAGCTGACCGGGCCCGTGCATGCCGAAGGCGGACATTCCTTACAGCCCCACCGCGGCCATCAGGTGGCCGAGTTCCTGCTTGCCCAGGCGGCGGATGCTGCCCTGCTTCTGATCGCCCAGGCCGATGGGACCGACCTTCAGGCGCACCAGGCGCAGCACGGGGAAGCCGACCGCGTCGAACAGGCGGCGGACGATGCGGTTCTTACCGGAGTGCAGCACGACCTCGATCAGCACCTTGCCCGGAGTGGAGTCCACCAGCCGGAAGGAGTCCACGCGGGTCACGCCGTCCTCCAGTTCGATGCCTTCGAGCATCTGCTTGCCGATGCCGTGCGGGAACGGGCCGCGCACCTGGACCAGGTACGTCTTCGGCACCTCGTAGGAGGGGTGCGTCAGACGGTTGGCCAGTTCGCCGTCATTGGTCAGGAGCAGCAGACCCTCGGTCTCGGCGTCCAGACGGCCCACGTGGAAGAGGCGCTCACCGCGGAGCAGGCTCGGCTTGATGTAGTCACTGATGCAGCGGCGGCCCTCGGGGTCGGTCATGGTGGAGACCACACCCTTGGGCTTGTTGAACGCGTAGTAGAGCATGGAGTCGTTCAGCTGCAGACGGATGCCGTCCACGTGGATGATCACGGTCTCCGGGTCCACGCGCAGGCCCAGTTCGGTGACGATCTGCTCGTCCACCTCGACGCGGCCTTCCAGGATCATCTCCTCGCAGATGCGGCGGCTGGCCACACCGGCCTGCGCCATGAGCTTCTGCAGGCGCACGCCTTCACTGCTGTGCAGATCGTGGTCCGGGACGTCACGGCGGGGAGCACGGCGCGGGGACTTGACCGGGCCCTTGTACTCGCCGAAGCGCTCGGAGCCGAAGGCAGCGCTCGACGCCGGACGGCCGGGTGCGGCGGCCGGCTTGCGGCCTGCGCCCTTGCGGGTGCCGCCGACGGTACCGGCGCCACCACGGCCGGTGCCGGCCTTGGGCTTGCCGTTCTTGTTGAAGCCCGGCTTGTTGGAATTCGGGCGGTTCGGCTTGCGCGCGCCGTCCTTGGTGAAGGCGTCGCGGTCCTGCCCGAAGCGGTCGCTGCCCGAGCGGAAGTCCCCGGAACGGCTGTCACGGGCGTCGCGGGCGGGACGGAAATCGCCGGAGCGGGAATCCCGGGAGTCGCGGCTGGGACGGGCATCGCGGAAATCGCGTGAGTCCCGGGAATCGCGGCTCGGGCGGGAATCCCGGCTCTGCCACTCGCCACGGCCGGAGCTCTGGCTGCGGCGGTCATCGCGGCCGAAGCCGCCGGAGGAGGAGGGGCGTCCCGCGCCCTGGCTGCGGCTGCCGCTGGAGCTGCCGCCCTGGCCGTAACCGCCCGAGCGGCGTCCGCCGTCGTCGCTGCGGCCGCCCTGCTGGGCGTCCCGACCGTACTTGCTGAAGCCCGAAGAGGCTTGGCGGCGGCTGCCGCCCTGGTTGCGGGCGTCGCCGCCCCGGTGTGAACCCTGTCGTCCCGACTGTGTCATTACCTGGCCTTATGTTGTGTTGTTCATGATGCTGCGCTCAACCCGGTCCTGCCGTGGACCGCGGCCGTCCTGTGGGGACGATCCCGGCCTCTGCCCGGCCCGGGGAGCGCCTGGCTGCCTCATGGCATGCCAAAAAGAGGGCCGAAGCCCGGTACCAGTCTACCGGATGGACCCGCCGGAGCGAGGGAGACGTTGGTTACAGGGTGGGGTGGACCGCAGTGACCGCGCTCCCCCGCTCCGCTCCGGCTCCCCTCCCGCTGAAACAGTGGTTTTCCGTCGAAACAGTGATCTGAACACACTGTTTCGACGGAAAACCACTGTTTCAGCGGACCGGGCCCGCATCCACGGGTCACGCAGCACGAGCCCGCGCCTTCGCCCATGCCGAATGAATCCGTCGTTTCACCCCAACCGGGTCATCCAGGTCCTTCCAGTCCAGGCGGACGAAGATCCAGCCCTGTTCCATCAGCCGTCGTTCACGGATGCGTTCGTCGAGGATTGCTTCGTCCGTCGGCACGTTCCCGAAGTACTTCACCCGGCCATCGAATTCCACCGCGACCTTCAGATCCGGCCAGGCGAAATCCAGGCGGCGAAGCCCGCGGTCCGTCATGACCGGGAATTGCGACAGCGGCATCGAGATGTTCTCCGACCAGAGGAGAAATCTCGTCCGGGTCTCCCCCATCGACTCGCTCTTCGGATCGCCGAGTTCCAGAGCTCCGCGCAGGTTGACGACGCCACGGTGGCCGGTCATTCCGCGCACGTAATCCTCCAGGACAGTCCGGTCCGCACCTGCGCGGAGGGCCTGGTCCATCAGGACAACGCAGCCTTCAAGGTCCAGGATGCGGCAGCAGTCTACGACGGTTCGTTCGAGCGTGGTCCCCTCAGTCGCCCCGAAGTCACGGATTTCGCCCGGAAGCACCGGAAGATGATGGATCACGGTCAACGGACCGAGGCGCAGGGGCGATGTCCTCGTTCTGCAGGTGACGTGGACGTACTCGTCGGCGTGCCACAGCTGACAACCGTGCAGGCGCGCCGCCGAGGTGTGGCTGTACACGAAGGCCCGGCCCCGGCGTCGCGCATGGACTTTCTGATGAGCCCGCAACCGCAGCTCGGCGCGCCCTGATCGTGGAAGGCCGACAGCATGATCCCGCCGGGCGTAAGCGCCCCTCTGGATGCGAAGGAGAATGCCCGATTCTACGAGCCGACGGCGCTGGGCATGCCGGATATCGAGTAGATCGAGTTCGGCGGACGTCCAGAGGAATTCATCGGGATCCAAGCGAAGATGAGGTGACTTCATACCTGTCACGGTGCCCCCGACCCCCAGGCCCGGTGGTCCACCGGTACCCGTATGTGGACCACCTGCCTCAGGGAGGGTGTGAGTGAGCGAGGCTTCGATGAAACAGTGAGTTTACGCTGAAACAGTGATCAAAACACGCTGTTTCAGCGCAAACTCACTGTTTCAGCGGGCAAGGGGCGGGTCAACTTGTCCGTGCTGCCAGGACAGGGAGGACGAGGACCGACAGCTCCGCCCCACTACCTCCCCGGGTAGAACGCCGTGGACTCGTCCAAGCCAGGCAGGAACGGGGAGATGGCGGGCAGTTCGGACAGGTCCTTCACGCCGAGCCGTTCCAGGAAGTACGCCGTGGTCCGGTACTGAATGGCGCCGGATTCCGGATCGGTGCCGCAATCCTCCACCAGGCCGCGCTGGACCAGTGTCTTCATCACCGAATCGACGTTGACCCCGCGGATCGCCGAGACCCGCGCCCGGGACACCGGCTGGCGGTACGCCACCACGGCCAGGGTCTCCAGCGCCGCCTGAGTCAGCCGCGCCGTCTGGCCGTCCATCACGAAGCGCTGCACGGCCTCGGCATGCACAGGCCGCGAGTAGATCCGCCAGCCACCGGCCAGATTCCGCAGCTCGAAACCTCGCACTCGGGAACCCGGCACCGCGCCGTCGTACTCTGCATGCAGCGCCAGCAGTCCGGCTTCGACCTCATCCTCGGGCACCTCCAGGGCGGAGGCGAGCTGGACCGCGCTCACCGGCTCGTCCACCACCATGAGGACCGCCTCCAGCGCGGACAGCAATCCGTCGTCAACGCTCATCATCAACACCTTCCTCCGCCTGCGGCGCCACCGCCGGTTCATCGAAATCCGATCCCGCGGCCAGCAGCCTGCCGCCGTCCCCCTCCTGCTCGTGCCCGGTCCACCGGACGGTCAGCTCCCCCAGGGCCTCCAACTGCTCGAACGCCACGGCCCGGTCGCGGAACAGCTCCAGCAAGGCCAGGAACCGGGCGATCACCACCTGGGCATTCAGCGCGTCCGCCACGAGGGAC
>Ga0153950_1000306_pt1 | contig 21712 bp, 29 predicted proteins | sample TSNJ034MetaG_FD_104737 | JGI IMG/M metagenome (GOLD analysis project Ga0153950, IMG submission 104737) | Attine ant fungus gardens microbial communities from New Jersey, USA - TSNJ034 MetaG | ecosystem: Host-associated > Fungi > Mycelium > Unclassified | place: USA: New Jersey, Wharton State...
CTTAAACTCATTTTTTGAAGCCTTTGTATCTATCGTTCCTGCAACTTGGGAATTTTGATGATGCTCCTGACGCGCGCAGGGTCAAGTCCGAGGGCGGCTTACTTGAAACCTTGAGGTCCCATTCAGTGCCCATATTTCCATTTACTATTTTCCACTCATCAAGTCGCTCTACCCGCCGATATACCCTGTACGTGACATCAGAAGCCCAGCGACAGAAATGGAAAACCTGTCTTTCTGAGGCTATTGCTCTACATCGGCTTAGGGAGGACTCAAACAAGGTATGTAATAATCTCATTCAGATGTTCCCGTGGCTTTCAACTTGTTCCAGTGGTTTGACCCTCTGAACATAAGTAGTTCTTACTTCCATGTTCCAACCCAATTGGAAACATCATCACAGAGATTGAAGGTCACAGGGAGAATTTCATCGATTGTACCTTTCAGTAAGCCCTATCAGCACTATCTTGGGCAACTGTTAACGAGGTACTTAGCCTACGCAAATCGGAAATTTCTGGTTATAGGTTGCCCCACTGGGATCTTTGTTTCTATCAGGGGCCATGAAGGTGCATTTTGGTCAATATTTGTGACGCCAATTCTAATTCGATTATTTATCAGATTTCAAACAAGTTCTACAATGTCGGAATCCAAGATATATGTCAGCAATAGGAGAAACTATTCGCGGCAAATTTAATCGCCTGATTGTCCATACCGAGTCGGCTGTAGCTTCGTACCCACTAGAGTTGCTAGCCCGACGGGCCTTGAAGCAAACCGAGTCCGAAATGCTAGATGCATCGAAAGAAGACATCAGCAATTCGGAATCTAATATAACTTTCTGCAAATGCATACAAATAGGTGGGAGAGCACTCGGTAAATCTCTTGTTCCGCGTCCACGGCTGAGGGCCACATCTTGATGCTGAAACCTCAAAATATCAGTCATATATGCGAGCAAACGACGACTAAGCTCATCAACCACTCTTCAAGTCATGGAAGCCATAGATCAAGCAGAAATCAAAAGCATAGGTAACAAAGGAAACAACCCCTCATTCAGACCTTTCGGCGAGGTAGAATGCCATCTATTTGTCCTGATACCTTGATCTGACTTGTACTATAAAGCCCGGATTCATCCCATGCGATGCCTTTGATGTCATTGCTTTGACCAAAAATATTGCAATATGTACACAGGACGGGATTGTGATCGCAGATCCGACCAAGTAGGCCCGACCCATCACATATCCAACGACTCACATCAAGCTTTCATCCAGCCTTGCCAAGTCTGCCATAACCATCATGCCTGATCTTCAGGATGTTATGTCCAATACATCAATGTCCTTGCTCAAAGACCGATTGAAGGAAGCGAGACCACTCGGTTTGGCACGGGTCGACGCCAATGAGCTTTTGCTGATTTATGATTGTGGGTATCGCTTACAGTCATCAAAACAACTGCTGAATCTTATGTCTCATCTAGGGATAGGATGCTATGTCACCAAACGAGGTATTCCTAGCCGATCAAGTGGCTATATCAGGTGGGAAACACAGGCTAGTGGGTTTGCCTGTCGCGGAAATCACATCCTGTTGGTCTCTTCCCAGTTCATCGAAGTTAGGAACATCAATACAGGGAAGATCGTTCAAGTGATTGAAGATGTTGATATACGTCTCATGTACTCCGGATGTTCCACCAGCGATAGAGATGATCGGGTCTTGGTTGCCATAAGGGGCAACAAGAAAGAGGACAGTGTTGCTGAACGAGTTGTAGAACTTGTGGAGACTGTTGAGTATGTCTCCCACTCTGCTGTCTCCAACATGTCCGATATTTGGGATGAATGGGATACGTGATGAACTACACGAGATTGAACGTTTTTCACATGGAGGCCGGGAATGGATCATGACCTAGGTTATTATAAGGCTGATTATGAACAGCCCTCAATTGATGTGCTATGACTGTTCATGACTGCCGGTGTGTAAGTTGGGGGAGGGGCAGTGGCGAAGCATAGTAGAAACTGAGTAGAAATTGTTAAATCATTATCATCTGTTATCATCGCATCGATGAGCTTTTCCTGTGTTCAATGTCTTTTTCTCGTCGGAGGATGAAGAAGCCGGCATGTATCTAACAGGAAAACTGTTCAAGAGCAATAGTTTGTTCAGCATTGATGAAAACTGCGTGTGAGGAGATTGTAGACTACATGATTCATCACTAAAGTGGGGTCGGCGATGCCTAGTCCATTGTGCCTGTCAGCCTGGAATCTCGATTCCTGAGACCAGATGCAGGATTCTGGTTCGTCTATAGCGTAGGGACCAAAACGAATTTGGTCGCTGGTTTTCGATATTTCTTTCTACAGTCAGTGGAATAGGTCACTTCGCCCATACCTTCCTCCTTCAGTTACAGTCTTCTGTAGATACATACTTGACGTTGGGCTCTGTTTAGGCCCTCCACGTCCTAGTATTATTTTGTTTGCTACGGAATAGAAATTCTGAATCAAAAATAAGTCACGGGAGATAATCACAATGGTTGTTCAAGTGGAATTTCCAAGTGTGATGAAAATCCATTTATGCGAAGGCAAAGCTAATGCTGTATTTACGATTCATGCATTAAACAATAGGATCCAAATGGCAGTGTTCGGTATGAAATAAAGTGACCCTGATTTCGACCATGTGGTTGATGGTTTACTGAACCATTCCGCTAACGTTATTGTCACCCTTATACCCCTCGTGTCACTAGGGGGATGTCTGCTCTACTCTTGAAGCACACCCTGAATGGTCCTCTCATGATGCCTACCTCTCCGATTCCGCCTGGGAAGGATTTGAAACTTTTCCAGCCCCAAAAAAACACGGTATTGGTGTCTCACGGCCGGCCACCCTGGTATGTATGTAGTGGTGTTGTAACCTCTTGCGCATATGCTGATCCGACTTTGGGGCCCCAAGGTATAATGAGGATGGCAGGAAAACAAGTAATGCATTTGTGATCGGTGTTGCTGGTGCGGTCGTCAATTGCTTCATAAACTTTGACTTCGCTTATTGGCCATTGTAGGAGGCTCTGCAAGCGGAAAGGTCGGTGGTCGCACTTGATCAACTACTGTGATCTGTGGTACGAGATGTTTTCTGTGGAACCAGACGCATGTTGCTCGTGAAATTGTTCGGGCGCTTGGATCTATCCCTACCGTTATCATCCTTTCGCAGGTGAGATGACTATCCCAGTGATTAGGTTGTATGTCCTGCTGAGTTGGCTTATAGGATAGCTTCTATAAACCTCATACCCCCGAGGAACTTGCTCTTGCTCATGCAAACATGTTGGATTTCGATCATCCTGATGCCATCGACATGCGAATGTTTGCTTCAGTGAGTGACGATGTATTTCCGTGTTTTTCCATTCTTGCTAACAATTCAAGTGCCTGGCGGACCTCAAAGATTGTAAACAGTCGAACATACCTGTATATTCGTTCACGGAGCATCAACGTCTGCAGGAGACCAAATACCTTTATGGAGCCACTGTAATAATCGGTGAATACTTTCGGTTGATTTGAAGTGTCGGTTTGGATATTGAATGAAGTGTGAAGCCGAAGGCATAATGGCTCTGCATGATCCGATGTTGAGGGCTCTATATGACCTTAAGGTAATTTCATTTGTGATTTTGCTATCTTGGCTTGCCTTGTCTCACTTTGCCCAGATCTTCGTACAGTGCGATTCCGATTTGATGCTCGCTCGCCGTATCAAGAGGGATGTGAAGGAACGCGGTCGGAGTGTTGAGGGGGTACTGGACCAGTATGGTCCAATGAACTTCCATCTTCAGCAACCTCATATTCATCATTGACAGATATTTGCGCTTCGTTAAGCCTTCATATGATAATTTTGTGCGCCCTACGGCCTCTCACGCCGACATAGCAAGTAACCCTTCAATTCTCCTCTCAAACCATTGTACTCATAGGAGCCCAAAAAGATTGTTCCAGGCTCTAATAATACTGTTGCAATTGAACTAATTTGCACCCACGTGAGGCGTCAGCTTCAGAAGCGTTCCAATCAATTCCGTGAAAAGATTGCTATTCCCCACCTTTACACTAAATCCATCACTGGACCATCAACTCCTCCACTAGAATATCTGAATTTGACTGTCCATCCCGACACACCGCAATTGAAGGTGATTTGGGATTGTCATGTGAACTAAGAATTCTGAATATGACCTTGTTTACTAGGGTATCTTGACCATTCTGCGTGATCGGAACTGTAGTCGTCAAGATTTCATCTTCTTTGTTGACCGCCTGTCAACGCTTCTTGTTGAGCATGCATTACAGCGTGTTCCGTATTTATCAAGAACCGTAGTTACGCCGTTAGGAGCTGAAACATCTGGAAAGCAGCTTGATGTGACAGTAAAGTTTTCCCAGATGTTGTTATTTACACACTCTAATTATGTGCAATAGTATCTGTGTGGAGTCTGCATCCAGCGATCGTGAGTCCTCAGGAACCTATCTGCAGTGCAGTTCTAACACTTGCTCCAGTGGCGGCTGCCTGGAACGGGGATTTCGGAGAGTCATCCGCGATGCGCCAATGGGCTCTCTATTAGTCCAGTCAGATGCTGCTACAGGAGAACCAATGTGCCTTCAGGTGATGCTCCCTCAGTATATCCGATACCGGCATATGGCAGGGAATACTTGGGTATTCCTTCTTGATGTTCAGGTGAGCTCGCATCACTGATGCTGTTGGCTTACCCATGGATCTGATACATTTTCCCGGACCGGCAGATCGGCACAGGCGCAGCTGCCTTCATGTCGATTCGTATCCTACTTGATCACGGTGTTCAAGAAGATCGTATTGTATTTGTCGCTTTTCTTGTTGCACGTGGCGGTGGGATTTCAATTCTAAGACGTGCTTTCCCGGGAGTCAAGATCGTTTGTGCTGCTGTCGATGATGAAATGGAAGAATGCTGGCTCGAAGGGTTGCAGGATGACCTGACGAACCCCACAGGAGTCGGACGAAAGACTTGGATTATGCAGCCTGGAATGGGTCACATAGGTGAACGTTGAGTTGTTCTTTCAATGAATGTGGCTGCTGACATGGTGCTAGGCGATCGTTATTATCTTTAGATGAGATTTTTTCGCAAGGAACATTGTTTCTCAATGATTTTGGATACATCTCAAAGTATTTTTCACGTGTGTTCTATTGAACTTCTCAATATACTATCCCCTGTGCTTCGCTGTATTTGTCAACAGGCGGACCGGCCAAAGGTATCTCATCCGCTCTTTGCCCGAGCTGCGCTTTAAAAGAAACAGGCGCCTGCCAAAAACTCATTCAAACTCTTTTCAAGAATGTTCGTACAAATTTTGACGTCGATTGCACTTTTTCTGTGTGTAAAGGCAGCTCCTTCCGCAGTTGGACCGACATCATTTGTTCTCGTTGGCGACAGTACTACCGCAAACGGGTATGTGGATATCGGTGTGATCTAGTATTAGCCTGGAACCTTTCATAGGACTACACCAAATAGCGGAGGTTGGGGTAACGGGCTCTGCGGCTCTTCTATTACAGGGAATATCGCATCCGTTGCGGCGGGAACGCCTTGTATCAATACGGCCCATAATGGAGCTACCACAGGAAGTTTTGTAGCGGATGGGTAAGTCAGTCATTGTCTCATGCGCAAATACCCCTCTGGTGCTCAAATCGATATCCGCATGCCCTTGCACTCGTAGTTTCTGGGACATTTCCATCGCTGCTATTCGTGGAGAAGTGGCAAAGGGACGACGCACATTGGTGACAATTCAATTTGGTCATAATGATCAAAAAATAGCACCTCCTGAATCTATGGGTGCTAATTTGACTGAGATGGTAGTGGAGATCCGAGGTTTGGGGGCTGAACCTGTGTTGGTGACAAGTTTGACGAGGAGGAATTTTAACTCGGATGGAACAATTGCAGATACTTTGGGGCCTTGGGCGGATGGTAAGTATACGCCGGAATTGATGTCTGTCTGTCTGTGTCTCTTTCAGGTCGACTAATGATTTGTACTGGTTTTTAGAGACGATTTTAATTTCTCAGCAGCAACAGACCCACCTGTTGGATTTACATGCTGCTTCAATCAAATATGTAAGAGGATGGTAGTGATGTCTGATCAATGTTTTTATTGTTCTCTGGTAATAGGTTGAAGCCATCGGACCCGATGCCGCTCACAGATTGAACAGGACGCCCGACGATGAGACACGTAAGTGATCAAGACAGCCGTACTCTGATTTTTGAATACCTACGTCGATGATGATAGATCTCAACGTCAATGGCACTACAGTGTTTGGCAGGTGTGTAATGCTGTTGATTTTAAAAAAGTACAATAGTCTGACTCCCCTCAGGATGGTAGCCGACTTGCTCGATGCCAGTTTCCCCGGACAACTTCCTATCGTCTCGAATCCTCGGCTTAGTTCTGATATTGCGAATGGCATTCCTGCATTCTGAGATTTTCCAAGAGAGGCGTATATATCTATGGAAATGGTTATGATGTATGATGTATGTTGAAGAGTTGGGAGGAAGATGATAAGCAGTCTAGGATGATACAGGATGCTCGTCTTCTGATTCCTTTCCAGCAATCATATGCCAAAGCTCTGGGCCATCACGAATGAGAGCCTATCAAGCAATCATTAATATCCCTTGAAAGCCCTAGAAGTGATACATAAATGCTCACAATGGTGACCTCGACAGCAATGAGTGCGATGATAACCAATTCCATTCGGTGAGTTGAAGACTAAATGGATGGATGAGCTACATAGACGTCATAACCAATCATGCGCTCATACCTCTGTAAGTAATTGTCGAAGGACAGACTGGGCCTGCCCAGTCGGTTAGTAGGCGTCAAAACAAAAGAAAGTCTTAGTCTCTCAATCTCACCTCTGCCGCATAGGTGATCTTGTCATTGACAGACGCAGTCCGCACTCTTACTTCCAGTGCATCATTTAAGGATTCAAAGTACTCTTTGAATGTGTCATTTAGCGGTGAAACAGGCGGAGTGAAGACTCACTTTCTAGCCCTGGCTCACCCCAATAAAAATCGGGGACGTCACTAAAATTTTCCCTGTTGAGCTTTAATCCTTGCCTAAACTTCATGAGCTGTCCAAGTTTTTTTATCAGCTGCGTTCGACCCATCCCTGGCTTTCCCGTCTGTTCTAGGGAGTTGGGTAGTAAAGCCATAGACGTTAGATAATCGTCTAGGGACACCTCGAGGGCTGATAACGCAGTTGAACGCGAAAGCGCCTGGGAATAAGCATAACGTGCAAGAAGAGTTTCTACTGGAAAGACCATAGGCGGAAGTTTGGAAGGGAACAGTGAAGGTTCACTGAGTGGAGAGACTTGCCCAAGGATGATTAAATCCCCTTGAAGACGAGTTTTCCTGCGAATGGGGCAGATGAGTTAGCTGCATGGAAGCTAGGGCACGAAGGTACGAACTCGCTGGGATCAACCACAAATTCCAATTCTTCATCCTCTGCCTCGCGCAGTGGTGCAACTTGCAAGCCAGGTGCTCTGTCAATCACCTGTGCCTTGAAGTCTAGTGCATCTTCTTCTCCAAGTCCCCAGCAGACATAACTTCCATTAGGAAAAAGGAATATCTCCCCCTCTCGTCCTCCCTTCCCCGACCATTTGGGGATCCACCATGACTCATGAAGAGTCTGGGAACTCTCCAGCAGCTCAGAATGAGTTCGGAGGCGAGAAAGGACAAAGCGCTTGGCAGTTGCAAGAGTGAACACAGTCTGAATATCACTTCGAGTGGGTGTAGGATTGGTGCGAATGGGAAGCGAAGCGGAAGCAGATCGTCGCAAAGGAGTGCTGGCTTTGGGTTTGGGCTTAAAGTCTGTGTCCGCTGCGGCTGCATAATAACGACAGTGTAAAATTGTCGGAATTTGTCTACAGGGATTAACTGCAGAACCCAGAAGTGTGCTCACGCGCCATGTTGAGGACAAGAACATGAGTGATCCAAATTCTCACAATGCATTTTCGCGATCATGATTTCATTACAGACAATCTATCTTCAAATCCCCAATTGACATCATAATTATTCTAGGATCCAATGCCACAATAGCCTGTTACTTTTTCATGATGCTGTGTATATGACGACAGACAACACAACTTCATCATAGACCAATACTCTGAATGAAAGGCTCAGAGATTTCAATCAACAGCCAAACCATTGATGTGTCTTATCATAGCACTGACTTGCTCATTGTAAACAACAATGTGAGTGTATATCAACTGCCATTCCGAGTGCCCATCATTACCGTACCATTGTAACTGACAACCCGATGAATCTTCCGCGTGATGTAATACAATGGCTCAAGCTATCATGATATCTGACCGGGAGTATGTTCATGAAATATCGTCGGGAAAATTCAATTTCAAGATAAGTTTGGCACATACCGGCATCTGGTTTATTCCTAGACAGTTCTGCGTCCCGTTTGCTCTGGGTGATCGTGAACTCCAATACTTCGAATAGCTGGTAAAATTGACCTACGCTAAGCATCTGAGTCACGAGCCCCTGTAGCTCATTTAACCTCAGCGAGATATCTTCGTTTTGAGCAGCTATAGTCAATCCAATTCGTATCTATCGAAAAGGCGATTGAGGACTCAGATGAGGCAGAATCGAGAAAAACCCACTCCTAATGAATGGAGCGCAAATTTAATAGCATCATTACAATCTATGATGATGCGACGGTCTTCTGGCTCTAATAAGCAACGGCGCAACCATTTTCTCTTCCCTAACCTTCGGGCGACATTCTCGATTTTCTGCAATTGGCTAGTCCCGGATCAGGAGCCAAAATGAAAAGATTGGCGAGAAACGTACACGATGAATTGCTCAACTGCATCAATCATAGGCTGCGGATAGGTTCTGACAGACTGATCTTGAGAGCAAATGGTCTTGACGAAATGACCAATATTGATCATGAGCACAACGAGGATGCTATCTGTAACGCGCATCTCCTGCATGTTGATTAGGCAACCTGGTAATTCAAGGATATCATCCAACCACTGACATTCAGTAGCTCAGCCACGCGTAGAGCAGATCCCACAGCGGATGTGAGGCCCGGTATAGACAAGCTAGGGGCAGTTGCACGGGCAAGTATCAATGCCTGAAATGTACCTGTCAAAGTCACTGTCGCGGTAGGGTCCGCTTCGATGGCCATCTCGAACAGGGAATTTATATCTGGAATATCACAGAGGGTGGCAGACCCCAAGCGGACTGGATCTAAGTAAGTGGCGTTTGAGTCCGTCATGGTACGCGTTACTTTAGGCTCTAGTTTACGCCGCTGTGAAAGGGAAAGACTTTCTTCCACTCTTTGAAGGATACGGGACCGCAAAAGCGAGTGAGAGGTATCAGAGTCCAAGGACTCCATTGATTCGTCGGAAGAATTGAAAGAACGGATTGAATCTGACCATGATCTGAGCCGGGACCCATATGATCGAAAGCGGTCAATTCTGCATGATCCTTCCTTGATGAGTATCTCGTAAGACTCATTCTGCGATTTGTCGCGAGAAGGAATCGAGGACATGAAAATCCTGATGAGAGATTCTAGCCTAGTGATGAGTTCCCTGAGTGCTTTGGATGCCCAAGTGAACAGCGATTCCGCCGCCGTTGTTCGTGATAGGGGTTTGAGTTGATCTACCATTTCCTTTTGAATTAACGTAGCCTTGCCTTCCATAGGCAAGGAACTTATTATCTTCCAAGCCGACGGATGTGTATTCTGAAATCGAAACACCTGTGATCCGCCCTCAATGAAATAGTCCCAATACTTGCTGCATAGCTCCTTCTCCCCTCTCTCTCCTTCGCTCTGGTCAGTCAACAAATCCCAATGGGTGGTGACGAATCGGATGTTCGAGAAGGCGTCATCACCACAGAGTCTTCGCAATAGTTCGATGTTGCGGAGGAAACTGTTGGGCACTCGATTATCGGTTATCCGATGTAAATACAAGATACCGGACAGTTGAATGCCTCTTTGATACCTGTTGCATGTTTTCGTGATCAAGAATTGACTGAGTGGAGGAATGACTAACGTCTTCTCCAACCAGTCCGCTATCCCTCGTAAAATCTCCATATCAGTTCGGAAAGTGTCATCAAAACCAGGGGTGTCAATGAGCGAGACATCAAAGTCGTGGAATGGATTTCGACAGCGCACAACCTTGCTCGCTCGGGTGCATGATTCCAGACTGTTTCCAACTTGTACTTCATCTGAACCTGTCGCGACCTTGATAAACTGAGTAAAGGTTAAGTTGAAAGTCATCATATACTTAGAAAAAAGATGTTACCGTACTCTTCCCTGCCCCTGTAAGGCCCATAACTCTAATAAGGCCCTCAGTTATCACTCTCCTGAAAATAGGATTCAATACGTACGCGACTAGCGGGATGTCCGGCGAAAGATCACTGAAGCCAACATTTTCAGGAGTCGGAGGAGGAGTTTCAATATAGGGAGAAGGCAGGGACTGTGCAGTATAAAAACTGTTGACCGTCTTTCCTGATGACTGGCTAACAGCAGTAGTCAAGGCGGGAGCAATCAGCATGTCCACCGAAGATTTTGATCGTTGGTCGATGGTTCTTCTGGTAGAATCCGGTGCTGCAGTTGTTTGCATACTGACATTGAGGGGCGATGTCATCTCGAAAGGAAGGGGCATGTCAATTCTTGAGTTACATAGAGTGCAATGAGTTTAAGGCATGGTAGACATGCTGAAGCACATGGCACCTGTGACGTCCGTTGTCTGTTGTATCCTACCTGGGAAGTGATAGTGAATGATAAAGGTCCGCTGGAGCTTCTGAAGTCTGGGAGTAAATTCATGTTCCAGGATGAAAGATGGAGGTTTATGGATCAGCCTGGACCCAGTAGACGAGAAAGCATGCGATATGGAAAAGAGCGGTAACGAAGGCTCGAAACCATGATGAGGGCTAGGTATGATGCAAGGCAATGCTATATTGGAATCCAAAACAAGTACTTCGCAGAAAAAAAATAAGATCTGCGATCATACTTATTATATGGCCCAAGAAATGGCCCAGATATTTTCGGAAGATCCTGCCCAGAAGAGTCACTTGTATGCTTCTCAAACCCAGAAGCGAATTTCAGGATATAGGGAGTACTCTGGAACAACGAGGATGTGCATTTTCCGTAACGATGCGGGACATTCAAAGCAGCGCTAAGCCAAAACGGGATCTCTGGGTTGCTGGGCTGATACAGAGACGGAGATTGTCATTTACTTCACAAGAACATAGAGCTGAGTAAAGCCGCGCGGTTTTCTTAATCTGTTGAAGGTCCGGAGAACATTAAGAGAGGGCTCATTGAGCGGCAACAGTGCTAGCACTCCTTTGTCTTCGGAGAGGTAAAATGAGACGTCTAAATCACATCTGATCCTGCAAATAATATTGGTAATCAACTCTTTCGTTCCAATACTTCTCCACCAAAAAGTTCATCAATTCAAAACGCTGAGCCGTCATTTCCTGCAAACCAAAAACGATTTTCTACGAAGTTTATGATGTATTTGGTACCAGATAATCATGGCTATCGACTCCCCAGCAATGTGGGGAAGTAGGTTGATCTCTCACGCTCAAAGACGTCCTTTCAACTTTTAATTATACATTATTTATCCAATTGATACAGTGGACCCAGAATTGTTGATGACCAATGAGGCGAGACCGACTCGCAGCATTTTCGTTGCTGTGTTCGCTGAAGGTCAATATAGGACATAAAAGATGTCCTGTCCTCCCCTACTACCCACTTTTTTCGCTTTCAAACTCATCCATATCATTTCCCAGCAAGGCAAAAACAATTGACCATGCGCTTTCAGATGAATCCTCAAACCGGTGAACTTTCGGCGGAGCGCTTCCCTTCGGGAGTTTATCCCAAACTTTCTGGAGTTCCGCCTCCCGTTCCTTGCCGACCAGAGGGCCGCGCATATTGCACCACATCGTCGTGACCATCATTACTCGGTTCGGGAAACCTCCAGCGGACTCTTCACAAAGAGATTTCAACAAAGCTAGATGTCGACCAGGAGGATCCGTGAGTTTTGGATCCGTAATTCGATGAAGATATAATATCCCAGAGATTTTGGCTTTTTTCGAGAAGCTGAAGGCCTGTAAACTCTGTGATCAAAGGTTATCAACGACGTTGGCTTACGACTTTTTCAGCCATTTCTCCAGTTTCCTTTCGACTTCTTGCTCATCGCGTTCAGAATCGAAGGCTGGTGTATCCGCGAAGACTATACGACGATTTCCATAATGTTCACAATTTGAACATTCAACATGCCGTACATCACTCTTTTCTGGCTTCAGCCCATGGTTCACAGGCAGGATGTCTTGACCGGCAGCTGTGTTGATGAACTATCTATTCTCTTTAGCAACACAAGATGAGCAATCTTTGTAGACTCACAGTACTTTTACCTGCTCCAGACAGCCCAACGACGCTATCAGCTTATCATTACTACGATACAGCCGATGATAAACATTGCACCACGCACGCGATGATGATATCACCTTGTTTTATATCGTCGACTTGGAGCATCCTGGATATGGCGGCTCCCATAGTTCTGAGAGGACTAGTGTCCAGAGCTTTGGGCTTAAGATGCGATAGGAGGATTTCTATCTAGAGAACCCAAGGCCCAGGCAGAGCAAACACATCATGCTCCCCCGTGTGTTCGGCGAGGAGACAGGCTGGCATTCTCCTAAGATTAGATTCAGATCTGTCACTGAAGAAAACTAAAAATGGGCAACCTGAGCTTTTCGGTCCCATTCATTGGCCCAATGTGATGATGCCCTCTTTTGTGTCCTTTCCTGTCCACATTGACGTACCCCAGCTCTCATGTCCCGCTCAGAGCCACGATCAACCCCAACCTCGTTATCCATTGCTAACGGTGGCTCCGTTAATGGCAATAACTCACAGAAGGGCCTCTCTCAAGCGTGAGTCTCTTCCCATCTTGCTATCCCAGGATCGAATCGAATTAATTTTGTAGCATCCCTGTTGCCACCGATCTCTCCAGAGTCTTGCCCAATGAACCTCTGAATCTACAGCATTCGTGAGCATAACTTGTCTCCATGTAACATCCCTCCAAATCGAAGCCAGCGATAGTGTATCCGGCGAGAAACTAACGCAAAGAAATCTCGATTCTTCTTCAGTAGATAGATTTTTTGTTGTTAAAGGTTTGCGATCGTTGTCATTGAGCCTCATGAAAACCTTGTTGAATCTGCGAGCATCATTAGGCAATAACTCGAGCGAAGAAAATAGTTCCAGGAGATTGTATGTCGTGTCTATTCTTTAGTTCTAGAGAGATGTCTGAACTAGAGGTCGCTCGCCTACTCAGTTTTTACCCTAGATTTATTTTCAAGAGGGAAAAGCTGGTTAGCAGTCTTATGTTTTTGATGCGTCAAAATCAACAGCGTGTTGGCATAGACGCCCGCTGGCACATCGTCGCGGGCAGATGTTGTTCATCCAATCTCTAAAAAAGGATGGCGGCGTCTGAAGAAGGAGACACGGTCTGTCAAGACCGAGGAGTTGAAGGAGACCGATACCGTAATTGTGTAAGTTTAGAATCAAAGTGGCTATAATGATAATTAAACAGATGTCAGGTTGATGGGTCCAACCGGCTCAGGAAAAAGTTCAGTGAGTCATTTTTTGTAATCTACAGGATCCAACTGAATTGCGATGAAGTTTATTAGCATGGTGGCTGACACAGATGAAGGGGTGGGACATGATTTAATGTCATATACCAACGAAATCAAAGCTGTTCGGGTGCGCGTGCCTGATGAAGACATCGACATTGTACTTGTAGACACCCCTGGTTTCGACGACACTTACAAGTCCGATTATGAGATTTTACAGATGATTTCCGAATGGATAAAACAAGTGTGAGTCTCGGATCAATGACTCGCTGCATCGAGAATAATTACTTCGTAAACAGGGGATACAAAAACATCCTCCTTGATGGCATCTTGTACCTACACAGAATTACCGATAATCGGATGGCCGGTACTCCTTTGAGGAATTTGGAAGTCTTCGAAAAGATCTGCGGACCGCAAGCATTCGCTCGGGTGTTGATGATGACAACCATGTGGGATGATCTGGACAGCGAAGAGATGGGGGAGCTGCGCGAAGAGGAACTCAAAACCCATTACTGGTATCCGATGATCAATCAGGGCTCCGAAGCTATACGCTACCTCAACAACGTAGATTCTGCCTGGAAAATCCTTGACCGGTTCTTGGATACTTCAAAAGAGCGGCTCAAAGCCATTCAGTTGCAAAAGGAAACGGTCAAACAACAAAAGGCATTGAGCAAGACTGATGCTGGGCAGGAGCTGTACAACAAACTTGATGAACTTGATAAGAAACGAAAATCGTTGATACGAAAATTGGAAAAGCAAATCAAGCGATCCGAAACTAACGAGGAAATTGCAGGGATACTGCAGCGGCAACACGACGAGTTGGAAGAACAACGAAAGAAGGCAGTTAGCGAGTTGCAGAGTTTGAAGGTGTCAGTGCCGCAGAGATTTCTAAAGGCCTTTACAGTAAAGATGCGGTATCGCTGAGCATGATGGCGATACGTCAGCTAAGCAGAGGAGTTGTACGGTAGGCACTCCGCGAACCCACTCTTGTTTTCATTGAAAACCTGAATCAAATTGTGGTCGGGCCCTAATTGAATGGTTCTCGCTGGAATTGACGATAAATGCATACTGCGTTGGTTTTTGTGATTTGCAAGATGGGCTTATGCCGGAAGAATTATAATGACAGTGTTGATCTGAGAATAAATTGAAAGTCCAACCAAAAAGGACAGCAACAACTCCGATAGTGAATGGAGCACGGACGTAATAATGACGGTGCTTGTTCGATCAGATAGTGTCAAGGGCTAACTGCCTTGAGTACTGGAGATGCATTGATGGACCGTGGCATAATACCGAGTAGGTGATCGGGAGAGCAAGTCTTCAAGAATTGTTAACCCGGAGTACCAGCTGAGTGTGCAAAGATCAAACTCAGAACATTCATAGCCAAGGACCTCCTGAAGATCTTAAGTGAGTTTGAATGTATTGCTCTCAGTTTGGTTTAATAATCCCGTAGTCTCAGTTTTGTGCCCTGCTAACACAATGTGATTCATCGATCATACAAGAGTGAACAACCATACATCATCAAGACGAATCCAAAAGAGAGTCGCCAATGATGGCCTGCATATCCTGGGCATTCACCCTCTTTCTAGCCCAGACGTCCCCGTCCATCGAATGTACGCTAGCCCAAATGGGAGCAGGTATGTCCGTTCCCATGACGGCCCTACCACGGATATTCTTACTCGTCCAAGTTGTATGGCATGCATAACAAAGTCTTGACATTGTTGTATCAGAAATCTCGAGGTTTTGGATTTCTGGGGTACGGACATGCGGTGGTAATCTGTTTTCTGCTTTGGAATCAGGATACGATCGAATTGAGATTTTATTCTTCCATTCCTGTATTCCAGCCTGGACTGGCCTGGAATCGGAAGAAGACATATTAAACGAGGACAAGGAATGTATATTGAGTTGACAATGCACACCTTTCACAAATCAGACACCTTGTATCGCTGTCTTCCTTCGTTGTAAGTTTATCACATGTTCTCACAATGGTTGAGACTGTCGAAGGGTAATCCCTTTCCAGTCCTATGATAAAATCTAAGGATCATTGGTAAGAGGATGGCGTTTATAGGATTGTAATACACACCTCGCGTGAGGGCGGCGATATCCTGTCGGCCACCGGAATATCTATGCTTCCTTGCAGTTTTTAATTTACTCCACCAAGCCCAGAAAGCGCACTCCTTTGAGCCTATGTCACGCAGGGGACGTATTACCCTGACAGTTTGATCGCTTGTCTCAGTATTCTGTCTGTATGACCATTCTTCGTGAGCCTCTTCACTGACAGAGTAACCACCACCCTTTGATATGGATGATATTAATGATATTGAGAGTGACGTCAGCGAGGTACCGAGGAGCAGATGCGAGCATCTTCTCGAAGCTGCACTATAGAGCAGTAGCATGCGAACCAAAATTTGGATTGCACTCGACACAGCGGTTGGCGTCGGTAGGGAGGAGATATAAGTTTGGAGAGAATCAGCAGGTGAAGATGAGTCATCCGAGAGCTCCCTTAACAAGATTTCTGCCTTATAGTGAGTGGTACGATCATGCAGATGACGAGATAGTGAATAGCACCTTCATTGATAATGTTGAGACCTCGGCTCTGATAAGACTCAAAAATCCCAGCCTCTTTCCACCATCGCTGATCAAATGCGTCCTCGAGTTTGAGAGATAAACAATTCAACTGAGGACTGTAGCTCTCAATGACTCTTTGGAAATCGGAGTTTCTAGGTGGTGCCTACGAGATGAGATGAAAAGATGAGGACGAGGAGAAAACGAAGAACACACACAGGGGTTAGAGCTCCAGATATGTCTACAGTTGCGACGAATATCTCGGGCCATGGACAACTACCATTTGGATTTTGATCCCCTTCTTGTCTTCCACAAAGGGTAAGGTATGTCTTGTGCACTAGATCTAGGAGCACAGACGAACCTAATCCACCGGAGAAACCGACGAGTAGATTTCCTGAAGCTTTCAGACCCTTTCGGCGATGCAGCTGTGGGGTGGGGTTGACGTGAGGTTCCAGGGCACGTCGGAAACGAAGAGAAATGAGCGGAAAGAAGCATTCCCTGTGATTGATTGTTTGAACATGGGATGAAAGAGATAGATTCAGCGTACTTGCAATAGACTGCATATCGAATGACAATGTTCCCTGCCTTGAGCTTGCATTTCACGCAGGCTTTGGACCGATCGTATTTGGGGCGCCCTGATGAGTAGATGAATACATTGTAAGCATTGTTTATCAAGACGGACTGGTCATTAACGCTTGGCCTTCATCATTGGAATTGCCACAGGATGTCATGTTGGATGTCAGAAAATCAAATTTCCCGATTTAGTACATCATGGATTCAAACAAACTAGGCAACATTTCATCCTCTACACAACGGCGGCGTTTGCTTCGTCCAAACCTGATTCTTCTGTTTTCCGCCGTCGCGGCTTTTGTAGTTCATTACTCTATCCGCGTATTGACGGAGTACACGCTTTGTACTCACCATGAACAAATATATACAGTGAACGATGCCCAGCCTCGTGCTCATTGTATAACCATCCGAAATGACCGAATACATCGCATTGGAGCCTATGGTATGTCATATTGTAGAACATATCACCATGTTATCCCTGTTGAGGCTACCTCGAACTGAAAGATGAGGTCGCGTCAATGTCAATCCCTGTACCTTTCTCAAGCTGGAGTTTCAAATTTCAGCAACCTTTTATCTCTTTTGTCGAGGCTGCCGATATCATTGTGCCTGGGCTTACTGGTATGTATTCTCGCCGTGCGTACACGTAGTGACTCAAAGTTCATACCAATAGACGCTCATGCTCATGTCCTTGAAAATGGATGGATGATGCAGCTTCCACTGACAGGTACAGCCTCCGTGCAAGGTAGACATCCTGATCTTGTCTCAGAGCTCTGCCACCCACACTGATCTCCCAGAGGTCATTGAGCGTATCAAACAGTATATTCAAAGTCACCCCAACGTGCTCAATGATCCCGATCGTTGGATAGAGGGCATGGGCTGGGATCAAACAAAATGGGAAAGCAAGAAATTCCCGACGGCAGTAGGTCACAATTTACCGAATATTTTAAAGCATAAAACTAAAGATGTATCACAGGAAGATCTCAACCAAGATCCCCTCCTCAAAGGTCGACCAATTTCCCTGGCACGAACTGATGGACATGCTCGCTGGGTTTCTCCTCGCGTGCTGGATATTATGGATACCTTGCCTGCAGACGACGAAGTAACTGGTGGTCAAATCATCAGAGACGCTAATGGCAAGCCAACCGGTAAGTTGTTGCATAACCTGTATGCTAGGTTGGCTCAGACAAGTCTCAGGGATTTTTGTCGACAAGGCGATGGACCTTATTCCATCACCAGCATGGAGTGATCAACAAATGGAAGAATTTTTCGAAGCCACCATCAACACTGCCTTGAAGTTTGGGCTAACAAGTATTCACGATGCGGATACCAGATTGTCCATGATCTCATTTTTCAAAAAGTCCGTTGCAATCAAGTTTTTGTTCCAGGGCGAGTCTTACTTTTGACAGAAAAGCAGAAGGGGGTGCAATCCCTGTGGGTCAAGTCTCAAGTACAGAACTTTTTTCTTTTTTTGAAAACCTTGATAGCTGCGCCTCTATCTAATGGGTGGTGTTGTGTTGCCAAAGAATGGCTCAGAGTCGGAAATCGCAAGTTACATCAGTGGGGAATGGGATCATGGCGTCCCTCGTTTTATCAATTACGGAAAACAGGCGCGGCTCACGTTGCGGGCCGTGAAGTTGTTTGCGGATGGTAATTCTAGTTTGTTATCTTGTCACAGCACGATCCTATGTTTTTGTTTTTTTCGGTTCCAGGTGCCCTAGGCTCGTGGGGCGCGGCTCTGCTTGCTCCATATTCTGATAATCCAACCGTACAAGGTACTCTACTGGAAGCTCCCATAGTTTTGCGGGCAGCTGTCAGAAGATTTTTTGAAGACAACATGCAAGTAGTAAGTGTTCATAACGTGATGGCTTAGGCTCGTCCATGTTATGACCTTGGAATTTGTAGAACATCCATTGCATTGGCGACAAAGCTAACCGCCTTGCCCTCGATATATTCCAAGAATTGGTTGAAGAGAAGGCCGTAAATGTCTCGGCATGGCGACCGCGTATCGAACATGCACAAATCATTGAGGAGCATGACATGAAACGTTTTGGAGAGTTGGGAGGTGTGTTTGACTGTAGTGTTGCAAAAAAAATAAAAAGTGACAGCACTTGCAGTGATTGCAAGCGTCCAGCCTACACACGTGTAAGTTGATGATCATGAAAGTATCTGTTTTTCGTATTAACATTCTGAAGGACGTCTGATATGTGGTATGCAGAGGAACGACTGGTAAGCTTTTATCGCGGTTGATATGCAGGTCATTGTTGATCGTTCGATTAAAGGGTCCGAACCGTATGCCGGGCGCTTACGCTTACGCTTCTTTGTTGCGGTTGGAATTTCTCTGCACATCATCAAGGCCCAAACCTAATAGGTGACCTAGTCTTTCGGGACAAACCATACTCCCTCTTGGATCAGACTTTCCCATAGAGGGTGTTAATCCTCTATTGGGCTTCTATGCTGCCGTCAAACGCCTCGCTATTGATGGAAGCTCTCCACATGGTCATTCTGGATGGTACGTCGATTATTCAGCACAGTACCCTTACCCATGGCGTTGATAATGGCCAACTGCAGGTACCCAAATGAAAAACTTACAAGGAAAGAAGCGCTTAAAGGCATGACGCTAGACGCAGCCTACGCCTCTTTCCAAGAACACGAAATTGGTTCACTCCAGGTTGGCAAGAAGGCTGACTTTGTCGTTTTTGATCGTGACTTTGTGGGATGTGAGGATGAAGAAGCTTGTGATGGTTCTGAAATTCTAGAGGCAAAGGTGAAGGCCGTCGTTATCGATGGTATGGTGGTATGGGGAAAGTTGCCACGATCGGAAATCTGGAAGGTGATTCATGAACTGTTCGGGAAACTGATAACCTGTGCAATCAGGTCTTCTGAGACGCCTCTTTGATGATGTGAAATACTTCGAACTGATGTTCTGAAATGTACGATTGTCTCATGAATATTCTGTCCCCAAATGAACGAAGCTTGTACCCTGCCCAGTCGCTGGGCATATGAAGTTGATCAATCAGGTAACAAGATTGAGTCGTTCTCTAAAATTTTCCTGCACATCAGTCTATCGATGTTGTAGACGTAGTTGGCTTTAGAACTGAAAACATTAGTCCAGCGAAACGCCATTCAATATCGAATTTCATTATTACATGTGGAAAACTTCATCTCTCTCCTCAATGATAACCCTGCAGCATTTGCATTGGCAAACAATATTCCTGAGGTTGCATTACTTTTATCCACGGACTCTTCTGTTTCTTCTGCTCTCTCTTTCCTTATATATTCAAATCAGCTGCGAGTGATCTGATTTTCCTTTCTGTATCTTTATCTATTGTAGGGTACCATGTATTCTACCGCGGGCTGTGATCGAGCACCACGTTGCAAATTTATGAAAGTAAAAAAAACTAATTACACATGGACACGAAACCTCAGGAAACTTCGACAAAATTAGATGTGTGAAGAGAAGAAAGTGATCGAGTTCCACTTGATCAGGCATTGTCGCCAGAGGAAGACTTGACACATGAATCGAACAAACGCCAGTAAGACGCCAAAGATAGCCTCAAGTTCTTTGATGTTACCCGGCCCTCAGGGAAGACATTCCTGCAGCTTATATTATATTAACCACGTGCATTTTAATTCTTGGACGTTAACCAGCATGTCGGGTCACTCCAAGACGACCAGCGCCTTTTTCTATGGAACGTTGATGCATCCAAAGATCCTCACTCGAGTCATTGGGAATGGCGGCTCACATCTAGAGATTTGTCCAGCTGTCTTAAAGGTGATTTGATGCCATGATAATGCATGCACTACCTTGGATTGACCTGCACACTAGGAATATACGCGACACAGGGTAAAAGTGAGAGGAATTGCACTCAAATTCCGGGGCCTAGATGGCTGACTGAGTGAAATAGAAGCAAGAATATCCTGGGCTCATACCGCTTGCCGAGAGTCAGAGAGAACTGTTCCATGGAAAAACACTGTCAGAGGAAGAAGCCTGTGTAAAAGGAACATTGGTCACTGGATTGACCGCTGTAGACATCCAATTGTTGGATTTCTTCGAAGGCAAGGTAAGGGAAATCGTGGAGACAGGCTGAAAGGAGATAACGGTGCTCTTGACTATAGGAATACAAGAGAGAACCGGTCAAAGTCCATCAGCTAGGACCTCTTGCAAGTATATCCACTCATTTGCGCCAGTTCAAGGAATTTTTTCCATCCCAGCCACCTCAAGGAACAGACCTTCCAGCAGCTACGGACGCTGACACATATGTATTCCTGGAGCCGAGTAAGCTGGAAGCCGATCCTTGGGACTTTTCAGATTTTGTAAAACATAACGCGTGGAGGTGGTATGGGACCGAGGTCAACGAATATGTTGCAGAGGTGGACCGGCGTCGGGAGCAGGGAAAGCACGAGATGAGCGCGTAACCATTGAATCACGTCATAAGGTCCATCACGTGATATTCGATCGCCGCCCTGGAATGTTTTATAGAGTGTTTTGTCAAATTAGCCCCTTCTGTAATATGCTTCAACATCGCCAGTTGCTGCTCGCACTTTTCGTTCTCCCAGCTGCCATTATTTTTGGCCTCGTGACCTATGCCTTGAATGCCTCCAGACAATGGGGACTGGTTCCAAGTTCGTGCTTTGCATAGATTCACAAATTTACCTAGCTCCTTTTTTAGAGTATCCTGCCCTGGAACACTACCGCCCAATTCAGTCCCTTTCAGCAGATGAATTTCCCATAGGTATGTTGCATTGGGGTTGCCCAGACAATTCAGGTATAGCTCATAATTACTATAGATGATCCTCGAAGGCGCGTCATCTTGTTTGGGGACATCCATGGGATGCGCAAATCGTTCCAGTGGGTGGGCTATTAATAACGTTATATAGACCTGGACTAACGTACATGGGTTCCAGGGGTCTACTTGACAAAGTCTCTTATGATCACCGGAGTGATGTTCTTGTCCATACAGGAGACATCATCACGAGGGGAAGCCACCAAGGCTC
>Ga0153950_1000307_pt1 | contig 21668 bp, 22 predicted proteins | sample TSNJ034MetaG_FD_104737 | JGI IMG/M metagenome (GOLD analysis project Ga0153950, IMG submission 104737) | Attine ant fungus gardens microbial communities from New Jersey, USA - TSNJ034 MetaG | ecosystem: Host-associated > Fungi > Mycelium > Unclassified | place: USA: New Jersey, Wharton State...
GGAGATCATCGTGCTGAACAAGGTGGACGCCGCGGACCCGTTCGTGGTGGAGCGCCTGAAACAGAAGGAATCCCGGTGCCTGGAGGTCTCGGCCCGTACCGGCGCCGGCATTCCGGAACTCCTCGCGGAGATCAGCCGCTCCATTCCGCGTCCTGACGTGCGGATGGAACTGCTGGTGCCGTACCAGCGGGGAGACCTGCTGAACAAGCTGCACGAGGGTGAGTCGGAGATCCTCAGCATCGAGCACACCGGGGAGGGCAGCCGCGTCACCGTCGTGGTCCGCCAGTCCCTGGCCGCGGAACTGGAGCAATTCGCCATCCATGAGTGAGACGCCCACGGCACCGCAGGAGCCGGAGCAGGACACCAGGAGGGACAGCCCCGCCATCCGGCGGGCGCTGTCCCTCCTGGACACCGCCGTCGGCAGCCTCGGCGGACAGAACCGCCCCGGCCAGCACGAGATGGTGCGGCAGGTGGCTGAAGCGCTCGAAGAACAGCGGCATCTGCTGGTTCAGGCCGGCACCGGCACCGGCAAATCGCTCGGCTATCTGGTCCCGGTGATCGACGACGCCGTGCGCAATGGGCACCGCGCCGTGATCTCGACGGCGACGCTCGCCTTGCAGGCCCAGATCATGGGCCGGGATCTGCCGCGTCTGCTGGAGACGGTCACGCCGGAATTGCCGCGCCCCGTGAAGACCGCGCTCGTGAAGGGACGCTCCAACTATCTCTGCCTGCACAAGGTGGGCGGCGGCTTCCCTGAGGAGGATCCTTCCGAGGACCAGCTCTTCGGTGTGGGGGCCGACGGGGCGCTTTTCAGTTCCAGCAATGGGCCGAGCCTCGGCAACGGCCCGGGCACCCAGCTGGGGCGGGAGATCCTGCGCTTGCGGGAATGGGCGCAGGAGACCGACTCGGGGGACCGGGACGATCTCACGCCCGGTGTGTCGGAGCGGGCGTGGCGGCAGGTGTCCGTGACCGCGCTCGAATGCCTGGGGCCTTCCAAGTGCCCCATGGCCGAGGAGTGCTTCAGCGAACGGGCGCGTGCCACGGCTGCCGAGTCGGATGTGATCGTGACCAATCACGCGATGCTCGCCATCAACGCGTTCGAAGGGGTGGCTGTGCTGCCCGAATACGACGTCGTGGTGGTGGACGAGGCTCACGAGCTGCAGGACAGGGTCACCAGTGCCGTCACCGGACAATTGTCCGAGGCCATGGTGACGGCGGCCGCCCGCGCGGCGCGCCGTCACGCGCGGATCGACATCGACGCTCTCGAAGCATCGGCCAGAGGTCTGGAGGCCGAGCTCGGCCTGCTGTCCAGTGGGCTTCTGCCCCGGGGCGTGGAGGAGCCACTGGGACAGGCCATCGACGCGGTCCGCGAAGCCTGCCGTGCCGCGTTGTCCGATTCCAAGCCGGAGCAGGGTCAGCCTGCCGACGGAGCCTTGCAATCGGCCCGCTCCCGGCTGACGCAGTTGCTCGAAGTCAGCGAACGGCTCCTCGTGGCGGGGGAACGGAAGGAAGTCGTGTGGGTGACCCGCAGCGGCACCTTCGAGCCCGGCACGGGCTACCGCCCTGCCGCCGACGACGACCCCGCCACTGTGACCGTGGCGCCGCTCAGCGTGGCCATGAAGCTGCGCGACGGGCTCTTCGACGGCCACACCGCGATCCTCACCTCAGCCACCCTCGCCATCGGCGCCGCCTTCGAACAGGCGGCCGGCGATGTGGGCCTTCAGGGGCCCGGCGCGCCGGACTGGGTGGGCGTGGACGTGGGTTCGCCGTTCGACTACCCACGCCAGGGGATGCTCTATGTGGCGCGTCATCTTCCCAAGCCGGGGCGCGGCATCTCCACCGAAGCCCTGGACGAGGTGGTGGAGCTCATCAAGGCGTCCGGCGGAGGTGCGCTGGGACTGTTCTCATCCCGCCGTGCTGCCGAGGAGGCAGCCGAATACGTCCGCGAACGAGTGGAGGTGCCCATCCTCTGCCAGGGGGAGGCCACCATGAGTTCCCTGATCCAGGAGTTCGCCGATGACCGGGACACCTGTCTGTTCGGGACCCTGACCCTGTGGCAGGGCGTGGACGTGCCGGGAGAATCCTGCCGCCTGGTGATCATGGACCGCATCCCCTTCCCGCGTCCGGACGATCCGCTCAACACCGCCAGGTCCCGGGCCGTCGCTCAGAGCGGCGGCAACGGCTTCATGGCGATCTCGGCGAGCAGTGCCGCCATCAAGATGGCTCAGGGCGCCGGGCGTCTCATCCGCTCCACGGGTGACAAGGGTGTGGTGGCCGTGCTGGATTCCCGCCTGGCCACCGAACGCTACGGCGGCTTCATCCGTTCCACCCTTCCTCCGTTCTGGTCCACTACGGACCGTCACGTGGTTCTGGGCGCCCTTCAGCGGCTTTCCGGGAGCGGCGAACAGTAGGCCTGGAAGCGGCTACAGCGAGGGCCTGAGCGGTGATCCGCTCAGGCCCTCGCTGTTCTCGTTCACTCCGGCTTCTTGATTCCGGGTCCGGGTCTGGTGGTTTCGGGACACCGTGGCATCCGCGGCCCTGCCGCACTACGTCCGGCCTGGCTCGGCGGGGCCGCCGCGGTGCGCCAGGGCCTGCGGCCGGGGCCGCCGTGTGGCCGGGGAGTCCCGGGGAACTCCTGGAAAGCGTCCGCCTAGAGGGAACGCAGCACCGAGACCACCTTGCCCATGACGGTGGCGTGATCGCCCAGGATGGGTTCGTAGCGGGTGTTCTGGGGCAGCAGCCAGGTGTGCCCGTCCCGCTGCCGGAAGGTCTTGACCGTCGCCTCGTCGTCCAGGAGTGCGGCGACGATGTCCCCGTTCTCAGCGTTGTTCTGCCGGCGGACCACCACCCAGTCGCCGTCGCAGATGGCCGCATCGATCATCGAATCGCCGGCCACCTTGAGCATGAAGAGCTCGCCATGGCCCACCAGCTGGCGGGGGAGCGGCATGACATCCTCCACCTGCTGATCCGCCAGGATGGGACCGCCCGCGGCGATCCGTCCCACCAGGGGAACCATGGCCGCGTCGGAGGAGGTGCTCAGCTCGGCCACGATCGACCGGGGCGCAGGAATCTCCGAGACCTGGGGCGCATCACGGGTGTCCAGCGTCAGCGGGATGAGGATCTCCATGGCGCGCGGTCGTTTGGGATCGCGCCGGATGTAGCCAAGCCGCTCCAGCTGGCTGAGCTGGTGCGTGACGCTGGAGAGGCTGGCCAGCCCCACCGTGTCCCCGATCTCCCTCATGGAGGGCGGGTAGCCCTTGGCCTCCACGGAGCGCTGAATGGTCTCCAGGATCTTCTTCTGCCGGGGAGTGAGGCCGCGGTTGCCGGGCGTCCTGCCCGGGCTGGCTTCGTTCGATGAACTCCTGGCCATCATTCTCTCCCTGGATCTCTTACGGGGGATGCCCGCCTTGCAGGGCGGGTGCTGGATGTCTGGTCACGGTTCCGTCCTGGTGCGGGCGGAACCGCAGGAACGTTGCCGGTACCCGGTCTCTGACGTGACTTCCGGTCCGTTTCCGGGTCCGGCGAAATTTTTGTCAGTGTCACCTGGTGTGGTGGTTACCACGGGCGTCGTCCTTGCCTCCAACGCTAGGCCAGGAGGATGCCCGAATCAAACATTTGTTCTAGCGAGTCTTGACAGTGTTCGTAGCTATGTCCTAAAAATAGTAGTAACGAGGTTCGAATACATGTTCGAATCAAGCTGGATGTACGGCGTATTGCCATCGAACGTAGATGCCAAGCGGCGTGATGGAAGCGAGGAATCGAAATGTCAGCACAGGCTGTTGCGATCACCGGAACGCAGACTGCTCCGCGTATGCGGTTGACCCGGCGTGGGCGGTTCGTCTTCTTCGGGCTGCCTGCAGCCCTCCTGCTTGCCACTTTCATCACCTTCGCTCTGGGCACGCTGCTCACGCCGGCGATCGCAAGTGATGGCCATAGTGGCAGCGCTCCGACTCAGGTGGTCATGGTGCAGCCTGGGGACACGGTGTGGGCCATCGCCCAGCGCGTGGCCCCGGGACGTGACACCCGTGAAGTCGTCGGTGAAATCGCCCGCCTGAATGACATGAAGGCCTCGGAGCTGGTCGCCGGGCAGGATCTGTTCGTCCCTGCCCAGCGCTGATCGTGGCCTACCGGAGTCCCGGGCTCCGCTGATCCCAGTTCAGGTGTTCTTGCGCCTTGCTGCTTTTCGGCCCCGTCCCGTGGGCGCTGCATCGCATCCGGACAGCACTGTACTGGCCGGGCTCCGGTGTTGAGCCGGGAGAGCAACAATTCAAGGCGGGGGAGTCCGGCAAACTAGACTGTACGGGTGAGCGAACAAATGCAGCGCTTGGCGAGGCTTCCCCTGCGAGACAATCTCCGGGGAATCAGCCCCTACGGTGCCCCTCAGATCGATGTCCCGGTGCTTCTGAACGTCAATGAGAACACCCATGGCGTGCCCGCTCAGGTGGTCGAATCCATCACGGAGGCCGTGACCAAGGCCGCCACCACGCTCAACCGCTATCCGGACCGTGAGTTCACCGAACTGCGGACCGCGCTGGCCGATTACCTCGGTCATGGTCTGAGTGCCGAGAACATCTGGGCCGCCAATGGCTCCAATGAAGTTCTCCAGCAGATCCTGCAGGCCTTCGGTGGCCCGGGCCGCACCGCGCTGGGTTTCCCCCCGACGTACTCCATGTACCCGCTCCTGGCCAGCGGCACCGACACCGCCTATGTGAAGGGCGTCCGGGACGCAGATTTCGAGCTGTCCGCCGAATCGGCCGCACGTCAGGTCCGCGAGCTGGGTCCCAGCGTCGTCTTCCTCTGCTCCCCGAACAACCCCACGGGCACCAAGCTCGGCCTCGACGTGGTCGAAGCCGTCTACGAAGCCGGTGAGGCGAGTCAGACCATCGTGATCGTCGATGAGGCGTACCACGAGTTCGCCCACGAGGGCACTCCGAGTGCCCTGACCCTGCTGCCCGGACGCGAGCGTCTGATCGTCAGCCGGACCATGAGCAAGGCGTTCGCTCTTGCCGGCGCGCGGCTGGGATATCTGGCCGCCGCTCCAGAGGTGACCGACGCCCTTCGGTTGGTCCGGCTGCCGTACCACCTCTCGGCCATCACTCAGGCCGCGGCTCTCGCGGCGCTGGACAACCGGGAACTGCTCATGGCCGACGTTGAAGACATCAAGGTCCAGCGCGACCGGATCGTGACGGAACTCCAGGAGATGGGGCTCCGTCCCGCCTCCTCGGACTCGAACTACGTGTTCTTCGGTGGTCTGGAGGACCCGGCAGCCATCTGGCAGGGTCTCCTGGACGCGGGGGTGCTGATCCGTGATGTCGGCATCCCGGGCCATCTGCGGGTGACGGCCGGCACGGAAGCGGAGACCACTGCGTTCCTCGGCCGGCTCCGTGAACTTCTGGGCCACTCCGCCTGAGACCGAACACCACTTTTCTTTCTCCGTTTTTCTTTCCCCGTTTTCTTTTCCCGGGTGACCGGGACCCCGGTGGCAGGCGCTACGGCGCCTTCACCGGTGACCAAGGACATCCACACAGCACGCGACCAGAAGGAGTCTCCCGCATGAGCGCAGCGAGCACGCCCCGCACCGCCAGCATGGAACGCAGCACCAGCGAGTCGAGCGTTTTCGTCAGCATCGACCTGGACGGGACCGGTGTCGCCGAGATCAGCACCACCGTTCCGTTCTACGATCACATGCTCAACGCCCTTTGCAAGCACTCCCTCATCGACCTGACGGTCCGTGCCACGGGCGACACCCACATCGATGCCCATCACACCGTGGAGGACGTCGCCATCACCTTCGGGGAGGTGCTCAAGAAGGCGCTCGGCGACAAGGCCGGGATCCGCCGCTTCGGCGACGCCACGGTGCCCCTGGATGAAGCGCTGGCGCGCGCCGTCGTCGACGTCTCCGGACGCCCCTACCTGGTCCACGAGGGTGAGCCCGCAGGGCAGGAGTACCACCTGATCGGCGGGCACTTCACCGGCTCGCTGACCCGTCACGCCTTCGAGGCGATCACGCTGCACGCGGGCATCTGCCTTCACATGGACGTGCTGCGCGGCCGCGATCCGCACCACATCGTCGAAGCACAGTTCAAGGCCTTCGCCCGGGCCCTCCGGGCGGCCATCGAACCGGACCCCCGCGTGGAGGGCATCCCGTCCACGAAGGGAGCGCTGTGAGCGAGCAGTCAGGCGCCCCCGCCCAGTCCGTCGAGGCCGGCGCGGTCCGCGATGCCCACACCGGACGGAAGCCGGAGAGCCCGGAGGGCAAGCCGACCGTCACCGTCCTGGATTACGGCTCCGGCAACGTGCGCTCCGCCGTGCGTGCCCTTGAGGCTGCAGGCGCCCAGGTCACGCTCAGCTCGCGGCCCGAGGACGTCCTGAACGCCGATGGCCTGGTGGTGCCCGGCGTCGGCGCCTTCGCCACCGTCATGAAGGAGCTCAAGGACGTCGACGCGATCCGCCTGATCGGCCGTCGCGTGGCCGGAGGCCGTCCGGTCCTGGCGATCTGCGTCGGACTCCAGGTGCTCTTCGAAAAGGGCGTGGAGCACGGAGTGGAGGCCGACGGGATGGGCGAGTGGCCCGGCACGGTGGAACTGCTGCCCGCGTCGGTGGTGCCGCACATGGGCTGGAACACCGTCAACGCCCCCGAAGGAAGCCTCCTGTTCGAGGGCGTGGAGGACGAACGGTTCTACTTCGTGCACTCCTACGGCGTGCAGAAGTGGGACTTCGATGTCAGCCAGCCGCATATGGCGCCGCCCCAGGTCACCTGGTCTGAACATGGCGCGCCGTTCATCGCCGCCGTGGAGAACGGTCCCCTGAGTGCCACGCAGTTCCACCCGGAGAAGTCGGGTGAGGCCGGTGCCCGGCTGCTGCGCAACTGGGTCGGCTCCCTGCGCAAGGGCCGCACCCCGGACGCTCCGGCTCCAGCCCCGGAAGAGGGTGTGGTTTCCTGATGTGGTCCATCCTCTTGATGGGTCTCGGCGGCCTGCTGATCGGTGGGGGCATCTCCTTCATCCAGCAGAAGAAGCCCCGTTGGCTCAGCATCGCTTTCTTCATCCTGGCTGCCATGGCCCTGGTAGCCGCATTCCTGCTCACCTTTGACTCGAAATAGGCGCCCCGCGCGCCGCCCGGAGGGATCATGACCCAGACCCAGCTCCCCGTTCTCGAACTGCTGCCCGCCGTCGACGTCGTCGACGGCCAGGCCGTCCGCCTCGTCCAGGGCGAGGCCGGCAGTGAGACCAGCTACGGCACCCCGCTGGAGGCCGCCCTGAACTGGCAGCAGCACGGCGCCGAGTGGGTGCATCTGGTGGATCTGGATGCGGCCTTCGGGCGTGGTGACAACGCGGAGATCCTCCGCGAGGTGGTCACCTCTCTGGACCTGAAGGTGGAGCTTTCCGGCGGTCTGCGGGACGACGCCAGCCTGGAGCGCGCCCTGGTGGACCTGGGTGTCGCCCGGGTGAACCTCGGCACGGCCGCGCTGGAGAACCCGGAGTGGACGGCCCGCGCCATCGAACGTTTCGGTGACCGGATCGCCGTCGGGCTGGATGTCCGGGGGACCACTCTGGCCGGACGCGGCTGGACCAAGGAGGGCGGTGACCTCTGGGAGGTTCTGGCCCGGCTGGAGGACGCCGGCTGCGCACGTTATGTGGTCACGGACGTGACCAAGGACGGCACTCTGCAGGGGCCCAACGTCGAGTTGCTGCGCCAGATGGTGGAACGCACCGGAAAGCCGGTGGTCGCCTCCGGCGGCATCTCCAGCCTGGCCGACCTGGAGACCCTGCGCACGCTGGTGCCGCTCGGCGTCGAGGGCGCCATCATCGGCAAGGCGCTGTACTCCGGGGCCTTCACACTGCCCGAGGCGCTCGACGTGGCCGGGCGCCGCTGAGGCAGTCATGACTGAGCGACGCGAACTTCCCGGTCACATCGCCGCTGCGCTGGCAGGCGCCGGGGGACCTGCCGACTCGGCGGGCCGCCCCTGGGCCGGCCGTTCGCTGGCGGGCGAGGACGCCCAGATCCACAACTTCGAGAACGACGACGGTGAGGCGAACCCGGGGCTGACGGGTGCACTCGCCGCTCTGCGTGCCGGAACCGGGGGAGAGGAAGGCGTGCTGGCCGCCCTGGCGACGTCCAGGGTCTTCATCCCGATCGTCGCTCAGCTGGCTGAGGAAGGCGAGGGCCACGACGGGCTGCATGCCGACAAGCAGGCCGATATGGCGATGGTGACCATGCAGGCGCCCGACGGACGGATGGCCATGCCGGTCTTCAGCTCCGTCCGGGCGCTGGAGGCGTGGCACCCGGAAGCCCGGCCCGTGGCCGCCTACGCCGCACGCGCGGCCCTGTCCGCCGTCTCGGAGAAGGCCCAGCTCCTGGTCCTGGACCCGGGAAGCGAGTTCACCTTCGTGGTGCGCCGGGCCCCGCTCTGGGCGCTGGCGCAGCAGAAGCCGTGGATGCCGTCCTATCTGGATCCCGATGTGGCGGCGGCCTTCCGGGCCAGCGCCGAGGGGCACCCCGAGGTGGGCGACATCCAGGTCCGTCGCGGATCCGGTGTCCTCTCCCGGGACTCCCGGGGCGAAGAGGTTCCCGGCGGTGGGCTGGGGCCTGAGCTCTGCGTTGTCCTGGCCTTGAAGCCGGGCCTTGAGTCGGCCCAGGTCAGTGCATTGGTGTCCGCTTTACAGCAGAGCTGGGCGGGAAATGAAACACTTGCTGAGGGCGTTGATTCCATCGAGGTCAAGGTAGCCCTCCACCAGGACTGAACCCTCGCGTCGAGATGCGCGCAGGGGACGCAACTCGCACGAAGGATCAAGCAGACGTGAATTTCGCACGGTACAAGGAACTCCTGGCCGAACGGGATGTCCGGTGGCTGTTGCTGGTGGGGATGATCGCCAGGATCCCGCATTCCGCGTCGGGGATCCTGGTCACCTTGCACATCGTCCTGACGCTGGGGAAGGGCTTCGCCGAGGCGGGTGCCGCGGCGGCCCTGTTCACCATCGGCGTGGCGGTCGGCGCCCCGTGGCGTGGCCGCCGGGTGGATGTTGCCGGTCTCCGTGTGGCCCTGATTCCGTCGATCATCTCGGAAGCGATCATCTGGACCGTCATCCCGCATGTGTCCTATGAGTGGATCCTGCCACTGGCCCTGGTGGGCGGTGCCTTCAGCCTGCCCATCTTCAGCGTGATCCGGCAGTCCCTGGGCGTGCTGGTGCACGGCGAGCGGATGCGCACGGCGTACGCGCTCGACTCGATCGCCACGGAGCTGGTCTTCATGATCGGCCCCGCCGTGGCGGCGGTGCTGGCCACCACGTGGTCCACGGTCTGGGGTATGACGCTGGTCGGCTGGCTCACCGCGCTGGCCGGGCTGTTCCTGGTCTGGATGAACCCGCCCACCCGGCGCGAGGGTGTCCCGACCGCGGAGGAGGAACAGGAGCAGCGCACTGCGGAGTGCGAAGCCGCCGAGCATGCCGTGGCGGACACCGCCGCGGGCAATCCCCAGGGCGCGGCCGGCGAGCTGCTGGAGGTCGCCACTCGTCCTCCCGGCCCTGCCGTCGCGGAACGGCTGAGTCGCAGGCGCCGCCTGGTGAAGTCCTTCTCCTGGATCAGCGGCACGCTGGTGGCGCTGTTCCTGACGGCGGCGGGCGCGGGTCTGGTGCTCAGCGGCACGGACGTCTCGATCGTGGGTCTTCTGCGTGAGCACGGCAACGAGGCCGAACTGGGCATCGTGTTCTTCTTCTGGTGCGCATCCTCCATGGTGGGCGGCCTGGTCTATGGGGCCATGAAGCGCAAGGTCTCGCCCATGCTCCTGCTTCTGGCCATGGCCGTGCTGACCATCCCGATGGGATTCGCCCAGGACACCTGGTCCTTGGCGCTGTTGTCCAATCTGCCCGGTTTCCTCTGCGCCCCGGTGCTCTCCTCCGCGTCAGAACATGTGGCGGACCTGGTGGACGAGGACCGGCGTGGCGAAGCCATGGGCTGGTACGGCTCGTTCCTCACCGCCGGCACCGCGCTCGGGTCACCGATGACCGGCATCTTCATCGACCGCATCGGCCCGTGGTCGGGCTTCGTGGCGATCGGCGTCGCGGGTGTGCTCCTGGTGCTCGTCGCGATGACGGCGCGGGCGCTGAAGCGCAAGCTCGCCTCCGTCTGAGCCGGCCAGGACTCCCGGGAACGACGACGGCGGGGCGCCACCTTCTCCAGGTGGCGCCCCGCCGTCGTCGGGTGGCGTTCGGCCGGTGTCAGTTGACGGGGCCGGTGAACTTCTCGCCGGGGCCCTTGCCGGGCTCGTCCTTGATGAGGGAGGCCTCGCGGAAGGCCAGCTGGAGAGTGCGCAGCCCGTCGCGCAATGGGCCGGCGTGCTGCGAGCCGATCTCCGGGGCGGCGGCGGTGATGAAGCCGGCCAGCGCCGTGATGAGCTTGCGCGCCTCGTCAAGGTCCTTGAGTTCCTCGGCCTGCGGATCATCGGCCAGACCCAGCTTGACTGCAGCCGCGCTCATGAGGTGGACGGCGGCGGTGGAGATGACCTCCACGGCCGGGACTTCGGCGATGTCACGGGTCTGCCCGGCAGCGGCGCTGCTGGCCGAGGCGGTGCCGTGGTCTTCTTGTTCAAAAGTGCTCATTTGATAAGCTTGGCACAGACCAACTGAGAGTCGTTACCCGACGCTGTCGCTGTGTGGGCGCGCCGTTCGCCTAGCTGTGCCGAAGTCGTGTAAGATTTATTCTTAGTTTGCAAGTGGAGATTTCTCCCACCCGCGTCGACCGCCGTTCGGACAGGGGCTCAGGCCCTCAGGACCGGACACTGAAGGTCGCCGGGTCAGAATAGGACGGCAGTCCTGCGTGATGGCTACCACTCAGGTGGCAGGCATCACGCTGTGATATTTGTCCGACTCAGTTTCCTGAGGCCTCCGCTTGCACTGGCAAGAGGAGGCCTTTCTCATTGCCAGTGGAACAAGGCAACGAGCAACAGGAGCTACACATTAGCGATCCACGTATCAATGAGCGTATCCGCGTCCCCGAGGTGCGGTTGGTCGGCCCAGCAGGTGAGCAGGTGGGTATCGTCCGCATCGAGGACGCCCTCCGTCTGGCCGCAGAAGCAGATCTTGATCTCGTTGAAGTTGCGCCTCAGGCCAAGCCGCCTGTCTGCAAGCTGATGGACTTCGGCAAGTACAAGTACGAAGCCGCGGTGAAGGCACGCGAGGCCCGGAAGAACCAGACCAACACGGTCCTGAAGGAGATCCGGTTCCGCCTGAAGATCGACAAGCACGACTACGAGACCAAGCGCGGGCACGCACTGCGCTTCCTCGGCGCCGGTGACAAGGTCAAGGCCATGATCCAGTTCCGTGGCCGTGAGCAGCAGCGTCCGGAGATGGGCATCCGCCTCCTGCAGCGCTTCGCCGAAGATGTCGCCGAGGTCGGCGTGATCGAGTCCACGCCGCGCATCGACGGCCGCAACATGGTCATGGTGATCGGCCCGCTCAAGAACAAGGCCGAAGCCAAGGCGGAAGCCCGGCGTGCCGCACAGCGTGCCGAAGCCAAGGCCCAGAACGAAGCCAAGGCCCGCGCCGAAGCTGATCGTGTGGACACGGACAGTGCCACTCCGCTGAGCAACAACCTGGGTGAACAGCTCGCCGAGGCCCTGAAGCTGAGCGAAGCAGCCGCTGTGGAAGCACCGCTGGAGGACGTCGCGGCCGAGGAGATCGTCGTCGAAGAGGCTCCCGTGGAGGAGGCCGTCGAGGAGACCCCCGTTGAGGAGGTCGTCATCGAAGAGGCACCCGCCGAGGAAGCCGTCGTCGAGGTCGCGGAAGAGGCTCCCGTCGTGGAGACTCCCGCGAAGGAGGCCCCGGTCGTCGAGCAGAAGGCGGCGCCGAAGCCGGCCGCCAAGCCCGCTGCTGCACCGAAGCCTTCCATGCCGAAGCCGGGCGTTCCCAAGCCCGCGGCCCGCAAGGCCAACTAGACGCCAGTCCTTCGTCCCGAAGGCCCTCCGATGACGAGGGCCGCCGGGACGGAAAGCCCATCGGCATCCGTCAGGATTGCCGGAATGTGATTCGCAGGTCCGTCAGGGCCTGTGGCAACGTAAGGAGATCGGTCCCCATGCCGAAGATGAAGACCCACAGTGGTGCCAAGAAGCGCTTCAAGCTGACCGGTACCGGCAAGCTGAAGCGCCAGCAGGCCAACCGCCGCCACTACCTGGAGCACAAGCCCAGCACCCTGACCCGCCGCCTGGCCGGCGATCGGATCGTCGCCAAGGGCGATGCCAAGGTCATCAAGAAGATGCTGGGCATCTAAGTTCCATTTCCCGGCCGGATGGCCAACCACTTAAGGCCCTGCGCCGCCTGACATGGCGAGCCGAGCAGGCCAATGATTGAAGGAGTACGCACGTGGCACGTGTGAAGCGGGCGGTCAACGCCCACAAGAAGCGTCGGGTTGTTCTTGAGCGCGCCAAGGGTTACCGCGGCCAGCGTTCGCGCCTGTACCGCAAGGCCAAGGAGCAGCTGCTCCACTCGTTCGTGTACAGCTACGGCGACCGCCGCAAGCGCAAGGGTGACTTCCGCCGCCTGTGGATCCAGCGCATCAACGCTGCTTCCCGAGCCAACGGCCTCACCTACAACCGTCTGATCCAGGGCCTCAAGGCCGCTGAGGTCGAGGTTGACCGCCGTATGCTCGCCGAGCTGGCCGTTTCCGACGCCGCCACCTTCGCCGCTCTGGTGAAGCTCGCCAAGGACGCCCTGCCGGCCGACACCTCCGCCCCGAAGAACTAAGTCCTTCTCAGCGTGAGTTTTTCCGAGCGCCCCCAAGCCATCACCATGTCCAATCCCCGGGCCGACCGGGTCAGGGACGTGGCCAGGCTTGCGGGGCGCTCGGCGCGTTCCCGGCAGGGTCTGTTCCTGGCCGAAGGACCGCAATCCGTCCGCGAGGCCCTGGTGGCCCATCGCGGACGGCTCTCCCGAGGTGAGGAAGGTCTGGTCACCGAGCTGTACGCCAGCCGGGCCTGCCTGGACCGTCACCCCGAGCTCGCCGAGGGCGCTCAGGGTGTCCAGACCAGGATCGCCACGGACGAGGTGCTGGCCGCCATGGCCGACACCGTCAACCCCCAGGGCATCGTGGCCGTATGCCGCTTCCTGCACCGGCCCCTGGAGGAAGTGCTCGACGCCGGTCCCCGCCTTCTGGCGGTGCTGTGCCAGGTGCGCGACCCCGGCAACGCCGGCACGGTCCTGCGTGCCGCGGATGCCGCGGGCGCGGACGCCGTCATCTACTCCGGCTCCAGCGTCGACATCTACAACCCCAAGGCCGTGCGCTCCACTGCTGGTTCGCTCTTCCACCTGCCCGTGGTGACCGGTGTCGACGTCGCGGAACTCGCGGCCCAGTGCGCCGAGCGGGGGATCGGCATCCTCGCGGCGGACGGTTACGGATCCCTGGACCTGGATGAACTCCAGGACGCCAGCGCGGCCCGCCGTCTCTTCCCCGCCTCACGGCCCGCCGAGGGGTCTCAGGAGCCGGAAGGTGAGCGGCCGCCGTCGTACGATCTCGCCTCACCCACCGCCTGGTTCTTCGGTAACGAGGCCCAGGGCCTCGCCCCGGAGGAGATCGCTCTGGCCGACCACCGTGTGGCCGTCCCGGTCTACGGTTCGGCGGAGAGCCTGAATCTCGGCACGGCCGCCACGGTCTGCCTGTACGCCAGCGCACGCGCCCAGCACCGCTGAGCCCTGTCCCCAGCGAGTCCCGGCGTCGGGCACGCCGTGTGGCGTAAAAGTGCCGCCTCGGCACTCAGGAACGGCCACGGGCGACTAGCCTTGGAATGAATTGTCACTCCAAGTCCTCCAAGGGGAATCATGTCCGCAAGTGGCGGAAACAAGGCCGTAGTGGCCGCCCTGGCCGCGAACCTCGCCATCGCCGCCATGAAGTTCGTGGCGTACGCCTTCACCCTGAGCAGTTCCATGCTCGCCGAGGCGATCCACTCCGTGGCCGACTCCGGCAACCAGATGCTCCTTCTCGTGGGAGGCAAGCGCGCCAAGCGAGCGGCCGACTCCGAGCACCCGTTCGGGTACGGGCGTGAACGGTACATCTACGCGTTCATCGTCTCGATCGTGCTGTTCAGCGTCGGTGGCCTCTTCGCACTCTACGAGGCCTACGAGAAGTTCCATGACCCGCACGGCATCGAGGGCCCGTTCTGGTGGGTCCCGCTGGCCGTCCTGGTGGGCGCGATCGTGGCGGAGGGCTTCTCCTTCCGCACCGCCATCCGGGAAGCGAACCACATCCGTGGACGCCAGGGCTGGATTCCGTTCGTCCGCAATGCCAAGCAGCCCGAGTTGCCGGTGGTTCTCCTGGAGGACTTCGGCGCTCTGATCGGTCTGGTCTTCGCGCTCTTCGGCGTCTCCATGACCTTGGTGACCGGCAACGGCATCTGGGACGCCTTCGGCACCGCGATGATCGGTCTCCTGCTGGTGGCCATCGCCATCATCCTGGCTCTGGAGACCAAGTCCCTCCTGATCGGCGAGTCCGCCAGCAAGAGCGATGTGGCAGCCATCGAGGCGGCCATCCAGGAGGACGGCACTCGGATCATCCACCTCAAGACCCTGCACCTGGGGCCTGAGGAACTGCTGGTGGCCGCGAAGTTCAGTGTTCCCGAGGGAGCCAGCGGCGCATCGATCGCACAGGCCATCGACGAGGCCGAGGTTCGGATCCGGACGGCGGTTCCCGCAGCGCGGGTGATCTACCTGGAGCCGGACATCTACCGCGCCTGACCGGAGAACGCGCCGCGCCTGCCCCCGGAATCCGGGCGGGACGCGGCACCGTGGCTGGAGATCACCGGGCGGTACTGCCCGGTGGAAGCGCCACCCTCTCCGTGCAACGGCACGGCGGGACGGAAGACGGCGGAGGCCGGGCCCCTTGGGGCCCGGCCTCCGCCGTCTTCTCCGCTATGCGGGGTTCTTCGAAGAGGCCCGGAGCGGGTCAGTGCTCGATGTCGTGATGAGCGGCCTGCTGCACCGGGAAACGGCGTTCCAGACGGCCGCTGGTCAAAGCCACGCCCAGGCCCAGGAGAGCCAGCACCGCGCCCACGATGGCCGGTGCGGTGTACCCGTAGCCCAGGGCGATCACCACGCCGCCCAGGAAGGCCCCTGCCGCGTTCGCCAGGTTGAGGGCAGCATGGTTGAGCGAGGACGCCAGGCTGGGGGCGTCCGGCGAGGCGTCCAGCAGGCGGGTCTGCAGGGGAGTGGTCAGCAGGGACCCGATGCCACCCACCACGAAAACCATCACCAGTGCGGCCGGTGCCCAGGGCGCCGCCACGGCGTACAGCACCAGGGCGATGGCGATGGCGATCAGCGCACGGTAGATCGAGCCCATGACCGACTTGTCCGCGAGGCGTCCGCCCACGATGGTGCCGATGACCATACCCAGGCCGTAGATGGCCACCACCAACGGGATCAGACTCTCCGGGAGGTGGCTGACATCCGTCATGGTGTGGGAGATGTAGGTGTACGTGGCGAAGAAGCCTCCGAACCCGATGGTGCCGATCAGCAGTGCCATCCAGACCTGCACCCGTTTGAGAGCCCCGAGCTCGCGGCGGATGCTGGCACCCGGTGTGCTGGCCTCGAAGGGCACGAAGAGGGCGATCGCGACGGCGGTCAGCAGTGCGATGACCGAGACGAGGGTGAAGAGCAGCTGCCAGCCGAAGTTCTGGCCCAGCCACGTGGCGAAGGGGACACCGATGACGTTGGCCACGGTCAGGCCCGTCATGACCATGGAGATCGCCCAGCCGCGCTTGGTGGCGGGGACCAGGGATGCCGCGATCACGGCCGCGATCCCGAAGTAGGCGCCATGCGGCAGGCCGGAGATGAAGCGTGAGAGGGCCATGGCGCCGTAGCTGTCCGCCAGCATGCTGGACGCATTGGCCACAGCGTAGAAGAGCATCAGCCCGATCGCCAGCCGTTTGCGAGGCAGGCGGGCGCCGAACGCGGCCAGCAGCGGGGCTCCCACGCAGACGCCCAGAGCGTAGGCCGAGATGAGCGTCCCCGCCTGGGGCGTGGTCAGATGCAGCCCATGCTCAACTTCCCGGAGCAGGCCCATCATGGCGAACTCCACGGTGCCGATGGCGAAACCGCCCATGGCGAGGGCTACGATCGCCCGGGTCAGGGCGGCGGAGGAGAGGCGAGGACGTGTGATGGTCCCGGCCGGGGGAGAGGTGGTCACGGAGGATCCTTGACTGAAAGTTGGGCTGGTCTGTGATCACGACGTCGGGACCAATGTTTCCATTGTCGCAACGTGCAGGGGCCCGGCGCTATTTCCTTGCGCTTCCGCGTGCCGCGGTCCGTGGTCCTAGACTGGTCCGCGATGACTACTGCACCCCGTCTGGTGGTCGGCGCCGCCGTCCTGGATTCTCTCGATCAGCCTCAGTTCCTGCTCTGTGCCCGGCGCAGCGCCCCCGAGAGCCTGGCCGGGCTGTGGGAGTTCCCGGGTGGCAAGGTGGAGCCTGGCGAGGAGGCCGAAGCAGCCCTGCACCGTGAGCTCAGGGAAGAACTCGGCATCGCGGTGCGGCTGGGCGCTGAGGTCCGATCCGGCGGTCCGCGGGGCTGGGTGCTCAACGAGAAGGCCACCATGAGGGTCTGGCTCGCCGACGTGAGCGAGGGGGAACCGCAGCCTCTCGAAGACCACGACGAGCTGCGCTGGGTGCCACTAGAAGAGGGCGCCCTGCACGCCTTGCCGTGGATTCCGGCGGACTTCCCGATCGTGGACGCGGTCCTGCGGGAGACGCGCACCGCCTGACGGACCCTGTCCCGGCAGGCGGTGGCCGCTTTCCGTGGCGCCCTGAAGAAGGCCTTCCTGGGCTCCGGGCACGGCGGGCTCCGGGAGGCCCTGCCACGCCGACGCGCCACCGGAGAACATCGGCCGGGTGATGGAGGCCTGCTGTGGTGTGGAGGAGGGGCGGCCAGCCTGGGCCCGGCCACCCGGCGTCCATCCACGGAAGGTCGCCATGCTGCCTTCGGGGTACCGGGCCTCCTCGACCCGCGGATCGGGGTGAAACTCGGTGACCGCACCGTCCCGTGTCCCCGGCCTGCCCTGAGCGCGGTCAAGGCCCGCAGCCACTTCCCGGCTGGCCGCCGGATCCTGAGCTGCCGAATCCCGGGCCGTCACGGCATCCGGAGCGGCCGCGGTGTCCTGGAGCTCCGAATGGGCGAAGCCGTTGGACGTGGGGAACCCGTGCTTCCGCTTGAAGAACGCCACCCGCTGGGCCAGCCACTTCCGGTACCCGGGATCGGCATAGGAGCCCTGCCCCTTCGGTCCGGCGTACAGCCGACGGTACTTGCCCACCAGCGCAGGATGATTCTGTGCCAGCCAGGCCATGAACCATTCCCGCGTCCCGGGCCTCAGGTACAGCGCACCGGCCGTGACACCCGTGGCACCGGCCGCGGAGAGCGAGGAGAAGAGCGCGTCCAGGGCGTCATCCGAATCGCTCAGGTACGGCAGGATCGGCATGGCCATGACGCCGCAGGGCAGACCGGCTTCGCGCAGCCGGGAGACCAGGCGCAGCCGGGCACGCGGTCCTGGAGTGCCGGGTTCGATGGCGGCCTGAAGGTCCTCATCCATCATGGCCAGGGAGATCCCCAGCCCGATCGGCACGGCCTGGGCGGCCTCCCGGAGCAGAGGGATGTCCCGGGACAGGAGCGTGCCCTTGGTCAGAATGGAGAAGGGGGTCCCGGATTCGGCCAACGCCTCGATGATGCCCGGCATGAGCTGATACCGCCCCTCGGCCCGCTGATACGGGTCCGTGTTGGTGCCGAGCGCCACGTGTTCATGAGTCCAGGACCGCCGGGCCAGTTCGGCCCGCAGCACCTGCGCGGCGTTGACCTTGACCACCACCTGGGAATCGAAGTCGAGGCCCGAGTCGAAGTCCAGGTAGGTATGGCTCTTCCTCGCGAAGCAGTACACGCAGGCATGGCTGCAACCCCGGTAGGGGTTGATGGTCCAGCCGAACGGCATGGTCGACTGAGGCGGGACTTTGTTGAGCACCGATTTCGCGGTGACCTCATGGAAAGTGATTCCCGCGAACTCGGGCGTTGAGATGGAACGCAGCAGGCCCGCCATCGGCAACAGCGGAGCGGCCGTCGGGGCAGTGGCGGTGTCCACCAGTGCCGGCTGAAGTGCCTGTGCGTCCCATCTCATACAAGTATTCGAACATATGTTCGAATGGAGTTCAAGGGGGTGGAGAAGTCCCCGCTCAGTCCACGGACCAGGAGACGGAGAGGGACACCGGGATGTCCTCCTCGCCCGCCTGGATGGCTCCGTCGGCCAGCGGAGCGGACGCCACGCGGGCGAAGGCGATGGGCGGCAGGCCGCCGCCGGCAGAGCCTTCCTCGATGCTCAGGACCCGGCCGAGGACGATCCCTGCCGAGGCCGCCAGCTGGGAGGCGCGGGCCAGGGCGTCCTGCCAGGCCGCCTCCCGTGCCTGAGCCCGGACCGGGGCTGGGTCTGAGACCTCCAGGGAGAACCCCTCCAGCCGGACCTGCTCCCCACCGGCCGCGATCGCGCTCTGCAGCACGCCCGCGGCGGCGGGGAGCGAACGGAGGGTCACCCGCACGGTGCCGCGGGCCACGTACCCCAGCAGGCCGTCGTCGTGCCCGTCCCGCCATTTCCGCTCCGCCCGGAGCGAGCGATCCGTGGTGGCGATGTCGCGGGGCTCCACGCCCTTGGCGTGCAGCGCGTCCCGCAGGCCGTCGAGCCTGCGTCCCGACTCCTGGAAAGCCTGTTCCACGGTGCCGGCCAGAGTCTCGATGCTCAGCTGCGCCGTGGCGATGTCCGGTACTGCGGGGGCGCTCGCGTGCCCGGTGACTGAGATGGTCCGCGTCTGTGATTCCATGCCATTCCTCTCGCCGTGTCCCCGAAGGGAGTGGTCAGAACCGATCCTGGTCCTGCCGCCCAATATAGCCACCCGCCTCAAGTCCCGCGTCGCGTTCGAACGGGTTCGCCAGGGCGGGGCTGCCGGTCCGCCAGAGGGAATAGGCGGCGCAGAGGCCGTAGAGCGGGAGGAAGGGCAGGCCGAGACAGAAGACGTACTGCCAGGCGTGCCGGGCCTCGTGCGAGAGCAATGCCGGGTCCGCATCCACCGTCAGCCCTGGACGGGCCAGAATCACGGAGCCCACCGTGAAGGCGCCTCCGGGAGGGAAAGCCCAGGGGTAGTCGCGCGCCAGCCAGAGGCCCCCCGGGCTGCGTTCGACGGGACAGCGTGCGGCCCGGGCCGCGGCAAGCCCCAGGGGAGTGCTCAGGTTCACCCAGTTGAGCGCGGCCCGTACTCTCCACATACCAGACATGGGCCCAGCCTATGACGCGCCGCGTACTAGACTTGTGCAGGGCTTTGTTTGCCCCGTCACCACCCCTTCGACCCGAAAACACGGTACATGTCTGAGACCACTAAGGAAGTCATGGCCCCCAGCCCGTTGGATGAGGCCGCTCTCCAGAACGCTGTCGCAGAAGCCCTGGCAGCCTTTGAGGCGGCCGCCGATCTTGAGGAACTCAAGAGCGCACGGCTGGCGCACACCGGTGAGAAATCACCTCTGAGCCAGGCGAATGCAGCCATCCGCGATCTGCCCAAGGACCAGAAGAGCGCCGCAGGCAAGCTCATCGGCGGTGCCCGCGGCCAGGTGAACAAGGCGCTCGCCGCCCGCACCGTGGTGCTGGAGGAGGAGAACGACGCGCGGATCCTCCTGGAGGAGACCGTGGACGTCACGGCCGCCCCCCGCCGTCGTCGTGCCGGTGCGCGGCACCCGCTCTCCGTGCTCCAGGAGCAGGTCTGCGACATCTTCGTGGGCATGGGCTGGGAGATCGCCGAAGGGCCCGAACTGGAGTCCGAGTGGTTCAACTTCGACGCCCTGAACTTCAAACCGGATCACCCGGCGCGCGAAATGCAGGACACCTTCTTCGTGGAGCCACCCGAGGCCCACCTCCTGCTCCGCACCCACACCTCACCGGTCCAGGTCCGTTCCATGCTGGAACGCGAACTGCCGGTCTACGTGCTGTGCCCAGGCAAGGTTTTCCGGACGGACGAGCTGGATGCCACCCACACGCCCGTGTTCCACCAGTTCGAGGGCCTGGCCATCGACAAGGGCCTGTCCATGGCGGATCTGCGCGGCACCCTGGAACACTTCGCCCGTCAGATGTTCGGCGCGGAGGCCAGGATCCGCCTGCGTCCCAACTACTTCCCCTTCACCGAGCCGAGCGCCGAACTCGACATCTGGCACCCGGGCGCCAAGGGCGGCCCCCAGTGGATCGAGTGGGGCGGCTGCGGCATGGTCAACCCGAACGTGCTCCGTGCGGCGGGCATCGACCCGGAGGAGTATTCCGGCTTCGCGTTCGGCATGGGCATCGAGCGCACCCTCATGTTCCGCAATGAGGTCTCTGACATGCGGGACATGATCGAGGGCGATATTCGTTTCAGCGAGCACTTCGGGATGGAGATCTAAGCGTGCGCATTCCACTTTCCTGGCTCCGTGAGTACACGGAGCTCCCTGCAGACGCGTCCTCCGAGGACCTGATGGCGGACCTGGTCCGCGTCGGCTTCGAAGAGGAGGACGTGCACCGTCCCGCAGACGTCATCTCCGGCCCCGTGGTGGTGGGCCAGGTCCTGTCCCTGGTCAAGGAACCGCAGAGCAACGGCAAGACCATCAACTGGTGCGAGGTCCGCGTGGTCCCCGAGGGCCAGGAGCAGACCCTGGAAGGCAAGGGCATCGAGCCCTCCGGCATCCAGGGCATCGTCTGCGGCGCCCACAACTTCGTGGAAGGCGACAAGGTGGTGGTGACCCTGCCGGGCGCCGTCCTGCCCGGTGACTTCCACATCTCGCCGCGCAAGACCTACGGCCACGTCTCCGCCGGCATGATCGCCTCGGCCCGTGAACTGGGCCTGGGGGATGAGCACGATGGCATCATCGTGCTCTCCACCCTCGGCCTGGACCCGGAGCTCGGCACCGACGCCCTGGAACTCTTCGGTCTGAAGGACGAGGCCGCCGAGATCAACGTGACCCCGGACCGCAGCTACGCCTTCAGCATCCGCGGTGTGGCCCGTGAATACGCCCATGCCACCGGCACGGCGTTCACCGATCCGGCGTCACAGGTCACCATCCCCGCGGCACTCAGCGAGGGCCACCCGGTGACCCTGGCCGACGAGGCGCCCATCTACGGCGTGCCTGGTTGCGACCGCTTCGTGGCGCGCGTGGTCCGCGGCGTGGATGCGAGCCGTCCCACCCCGCAGTGGATGGTCTCCCGGCTGCGCCTGGCGGGCATCCGGTCCATCAGCCTGCCCGTGGACATCTCCAACTACGTCATGCTGGAACTCGGGCAGCCGAACCACTGCTATGACCTGGACACGCTCGACGGCGGCATCGTGGTCCGCCGCGCCCTTCCGGGCGAGCGGATCCTCACGCTGGACGAGAAGGACCGCGCGCTCGATGCCGAGGACCTGGTCATCGCGGACGGCTCGGGCGCGATCGGGATCGCCGGGGTCATGGGCGGGGCCCGCACCGAGGTGTCCAGCAACACCAAGGACATCCTGGTGGAGGCCGCCCACTTCGACACGGTCTCCATCGCCCGTGCCCGCCGTCGCCACAAGCTGCCGAGCGAAGCCTCCAAGCGCTTCGAACGCGGCGTCGACTGGCACCTGGCTCCCGTCGCCGCGCAGCGCGTGGTGGATCTGCTCGTGGAAC
>Ga0153950_1000314_pt1 | contig 21447 bp, 22 predicted proteins | sample TSNJ034MetaG_FD_104737 | JGI IMG/M metagenome (GOLD analysis project Ga0153950, IMG submission 104737) | Attine ant fungus gardens microbial communities from New Jersey, USA - TSNJ034 MetaG | ecosystem: Host-associated > Fungi > Mycelium > Unclassified | place: USA: New Jersey, Wharton State...
GCTATACCACAGAGATTAAACCGGGTCGTTCTTCTCCCCGCAAAATACCTCGCAATATGCGCTTCCATGACCGCAGAAAAGCCGTGCTTTAAGGCTTTTTGCTCACTAAGTTGACGACATTGTTTTGAAAATCCCAAATTGCTATGCTTTCGAGACTGTGTTCCCAGTAATAAAGAGGTGTGAAGTCTAATTAGCAACACTATGCTTTTGGGGATTTTTAATAATTATCTTTCACACCCACGCAATATAAGATCGCTGCGAGGTTTGATACAGCAGATCAGGACGATCCCGTCCTTTTGCTCTTTTTCGCCGGTATGCGCCCGGCTCATCTTTTTTTCTGCGCAATATTCGCCTGAAACGACCCTCATTTTGCAGACGCCGCAGCCGCCCCCAAAGCAGCCGTAATAAATCGGGCCGCAGCCGGATCGCTTCATAGCCTCAAGGACAAACTCGTCCTCCCCGCAGGCGAATTGCCCGCCTATACCTCGGACCGTGATTTGATGCGTCTTTCGCTCCATATCCACGGTCTCATTTCTTCTGCTTGAGCCCATAGGCGACATCAATGATCATGTCCTCCTGTCCGCCCACCATCTTCCTGCACCCCAGCTCCACCAGGATATCCCGCGGCTCCAAGCCATATCTTTCGGCCGCGTCGTACACATGCAGCAGGAAAGAGGAATAAACCCCGGCGTAGCCCAGCATCAGCGATCCGTTGTCGACGACCTGCGGGCGAAGCATCAGCAGGTCCACCGTATTTTTCGCGTGATCCTGGAGCCCGTAGAAATCCGCGCCCGTTTCGTAGCCACACCGCTGCAGCACCCCGGCCAACACCTCAAGCTGGGTATTCCCGGCGCCCGCGCCGAGTCCGCGCAGCGTGCCGTCTATGTAGGAGGCGCCGGACCTTACTGCCGCCAATGAGTTGGCCACCGCCAGCCCCAGGTTATTGTGCGCATGGAAGCCCACCGGGATCCTGACAGCGCTTCGCACCGCCTCAACCCGCTCGGAAACCCCCTCCGGCAGCAGATAGCCTGCGGAATCCGCCAGATTGATATAGTCGGCCCCGTAGCTCTCCATCTTGCGGGCCTCTTCCGCGATTTGCCCAGGCGGTGCCATGTGCGCCATCATCAGGAACCCCACCGCCATCATGTCCATGCTCTTGGCCGTCGCGATATGCTGCGCGCTGACGTCGCCCTCGGTGACATGGGTGGCTACCCGCACTGCCCGCGCGCCGCAGTCGTGCGCCCGCTTCAGATCCTCGATGGTGCCGATGCCGGGAAGAAGGAGGACGGCCAGCTTTGCCCTTTCAATTTGACTGGCGGCCGCTTTCAGGAGCTCGAATTCACTGTTCGCCGAAAAACCGTAGGTGTAGCTGGAACCGCCCAGTCCATCTCCGTGGGATAACTCGATCAACGATACACCGCATTTGTCCAACCCGCCGGCAATTGCGGCTGCCTGCTCCCGCGTGAAGCTGTGCTTGACCGCGTGGCTGCCGTCCCGCAGAGTGGTGTCCACAAGGTTAATCTTTTGCTTCGCCATCATACGCCACTCCCCTCCGCCAGCATGCGCTGCGCTATTTTTTCGGCGGCGGCCACCGCCGCCGCGTTGATGATGTCCAGATTGCCCGAATAGGCGGGCAGGAAATCCCCCTGTCCCTCCACTTGGACAATGGTGGTCACCTTATCCCCCTCCAGAACCGGCGGTACCCGCAGACGATATCCCGGTACATATGCTTTGAGCTCGTCAACGATCTCGTTTATCGAAGCAGTGATCCTCTCAATTCCAACCGAGGGATTCTTGGCCCGCACCAGAATGGTGTTGGTCATCATGAGCGGAGGCTCTGCGGGGTTGAGCACGATAATCGCCTTGCCCTTGTCCGCGCCGCCCACAACCTCCAGCGCTTTGGAGGTCGTTTCGGTGAATTCGTCCATGTTTGCTCTGGTACCGGGACCCGCGCTTTTTGAGGAAATACAGGCTACAATCTCGGCATATGCCGCCCCAGCCACCTGTTAAAGAAATACGATTTTAAATGAATTCCGCCTCAACAACATCAAAGGAGGAGAATTCCGCCCGGAACGCATCTCCCTTTTGCGCGGGGGGAGCCGCCGAAAACGCGCCCGACAATATGACCTCCCCCTTTTTCAAGGGAACCCCGTAATCCCAAAGGCGGTTTGTGAGCCACGCCACCGTAATGCAGGGATTGCCCAGCACCTCCGCGCCGGAACCCTGCCCAACCTGTTCGCCGTTTCTGTAAAGGCGCATAGTCACCGCGGCTAAGTCGATCTCAGCGGGCCCAAACCGCTTTTCTCCCAGGATATACCGCCCTGATGAGGCATTGTCGGCCACAGTGTCCGCCAGCTTGATTTTCCAGTCCGCCACACGGCTGTCAACAATTTCAAAGGCCCCCACCACATACTCCGTGGCGCTTATGACATCCCGGGCCGTCACCTTGCCGCCGGTCAGGTCGGCGGCAAGCACGAATGCAAGCTCCGCCTCGATCTTGGGCAGGATCATTTGGCCCACGCTTACCTTGCCGTCCGCACAATTCATCGCGGCGAACAGATGCCCGTAATCCGGTTCGTTCACACCAAGCTGCTGTTGGATGCCGGGGGAGGTAAGGCCAATTTTTTTTCCGGAAACCACGTGGCCCATCGCTGTCACCCGGCTGACATTCTCCATCTGGATTGCGTATGCGTTGGCCACTGTTAATGCCGCATCCTGTTCCGTAAGCGGCGGTATGGGGCGTCTGTCCCGTTCGGCCTCGTACAGCATATCGGCATAGCGCTGAATATCTCGGCTGTTCATCGGCATTTCTCCCGTTACATTTTGAAGAAGCCGCACAGCAGGCTGGCAAATTCCTCGGTGTGCTCGATTTGGGTCCAGTGGCCGCATTTCCCAAAGACATGCAGCTGCGCGTTATCAATCATCTGCAACAGCTTCAAGGAGTTCTCCAGCGGAATCACACGGTCCTCGCGCCCGTGCACGATTAAGGTCTCATGGGGGATGTTGCGGATATATTGCTCATTGCCTGCCATCCTCTCCACACCCTGCTGGCGCGGCGCTGGAAACATGGATGAAAAGCTTTCCTGGAAGCCGAGCTGCATACTGGATTCATACCGGATTTTTATGAGCTCCTTGGTGGCGAAAGAATGGTCGTATGTAAAGATTTCCAGAAGCTCCTCCATATTGGCAAGGGACGGCGTATAGCCCCATACCCTGTCTAGGCCGTAGGTGATCGGGAAGCTGACGCCCATGCTGCCCATCAGCACCAGCTTGTTCACGCGCTCGGGATATTTGATCGCCATGCTCAGCGCCAGCGCGCCGCCAAAGGAGTTGCCGACCATGTTAGCCTTTTCGATGTTCAGGGCATCGAAAAAGTCGATGGTCTGCTGTACCCAGTTGTTCATGCTATAGACAGAATCTTTCAAGCGCTCCGTGAAGCCGAACCCCGCCATGTCGGGCGCCAGGATGCGGAAATCCCCCTTGAGCAGCGGGAACAGCTTGTTCCAGTTTGCCCAGGCCGTGACTCCGGGACCCGAGCCGTGCAGAAAAACCACGGGATATCCTTGGCCCATATCATGGTAATTGGTCATAAACTCCCCTGTTTGTACGCTGTTCGCAATTTCCGGTCTTTTTTCACTCATAATAGATTGCCCCTTTCATTCATGCATATATTTTATTAAGGCTTACGGTATCCCATCGCGTAAGAAATGCTGTCGGTGATGAGAAGCAGCTCGTCCCGCGCCGTTTCCAGGCGTTCCCCCTGCAAATTGTTGGCGAGTCCGGAAACGCTGATGGCATATTTCACATTTCCGTAGCGGTCATAAACTGGCGCAGCAACACATCGCAGGCTGTCCATGCTCTCCCTGTCGTCCACCGCATACCCCTGCCTGCGTATCCCGATGAGCTCCCGCTCCAGCACGTCCCGGTCGGTGATAGTACGCGGCGTCATTGGCGGCATCCCGTGCCTGGAGAGAATCCACTTAATCTCAGCGGGCTTTTTATAGGCGAGCAGGGCCTTGCCCAATCCGGTGCAATGCATCGGGAGCCTTGCGCCGATCTCCGAAACGATTCTCATCATGTGGGTGGAATCCAGCTTTTCGAGATACAGCACCTCGCCTTTATCCTCCGTGGCCAGCTGAACCATTTCGCCCAGCTTGTTGTTCAGGTTTTGCATGGCAGGCAACGCCAGGGTACGGATATCCCAGCTCCGGGCGACGATGTTTCCAAGCTCAAACAGCCGGACGCCTAAACGATAGCAGCCGGAAACAAGCGACTGATCGACATAGGAATGGTCCCGCATTGTGGCAATCAGCCCATGCACGGTGCTTTTCGGCCAGTTCATGGCATTTGCGATCTGGGTCAGGGACATTTCCCTGTTTTCCCGCGCCAACAAATCGAGCAGCATGAGGGCGCGCGCCACCGATTGGACATGCGATGTATTGCGTTCTTCCATATTCGTACCCAAAGTGCTACCCCCACCGACACAAATGAGCATTTTCTCCACAAATACCCATTAATATGGATTAATTTAGTATATTTTCAGCATGGCAAAAAGAATTCTATTTTGCAAGGAAATTGTTCGGCAATTGGGATACTATATTCCATATTAACGTACAGATTGCTAGCCCGGCTGGAACAGGCGGCGGAGCGCGGACTGTTCATTCGGAAGACCATGCAGGAATCCAATGAACAGATTGCGCGGGCCCCGCAGAACGCGCCCGGCAGGGATACACGCCGGGAGGAGGCGCGGTGATTTCACTGCCGGTTGCCGAGCTGCAGGGCCTGACAATGTTAAGCCTTGATCCCTGTATGAGAGATCTATATCAAATGTCCGCATATTGTTTCAGCACCTGAATGCCTGTATCGCTGACGAAAGCCCCTTGTTTGGTTTTTCCTGTAATGACCAGGCCGCTTTCCTGTAGTTTTTTCAGCCTGGTTTTAATGCGCGATTCCGATAACAGCAGGCTGCTTAACGCTTCGCGTTTCGCCAATGAGTAACGCCCCGCGATCGTGTTGCTTTTATTGAGCAGGTATACTTCGTGCAGTACGGCAAGGCATTCTTTATCGATCCAGGGCAGGACTTGACGGCAAGGATCTTCCAACGTATTATCCAGCGCCATATATTCTTCCACGATATTGCGGATACTGTACGAAGCGCCGCTCTTTGTGCGTATGAGCTCTATATTGATAGCGAGGAACTGCAACACTGATTTCAGCTCGCGGATATTGCCCGACCAGTCGTACCGGTTCAGGCACTGGATTAACTCCTGTATTTCCGTCCTGGTCAAACCGATTTCCCGGCAGAAATCCTCCGCGATGAGGGGGATATCCGCCTTTCGTCCCCGCAGCGCCGGAACCCTGAGAGCCAGCACACGGATCCGGTAATACAGATCCTTGCGGAACTCGCCGTCCCGCACCATCCTGGGAAGATCCTTGTTGGTGGCGCAGATCAGCCGCACATCGACAGGCAGCACCTTGGCAGAGCCAACCCGCGACACCTCCCGCTCCTCCAGTACGCGCAACAGCTTGGTTTGCATCGACAGCGACGCGTCTCCGATCTCGTCAAGGAAGATCGTGCCCTTGTGCGCGGTCTTGAAGATGCCGGCCTTGCCTTTCCTGGACGCGCCGGTAAAAGCCCCCTCCTCATATCCGAACAGCTCGCTTTCCGCCAGGCTTTCGGCCAAAGCCGCGAAATTGATGCCCAAAAACGGATGAACCGCGCGCGGCGACATGTTGTGGATGGACTGCGCAAATAACTCCTTGCCTGTCCCGCTTTCGCCTGTGATCAGCACGGTCGCGTCGTGGCACGCATATTGCCGCGCAATATCCCTTGCCTTACAGATGGCGGCGCTGTCGCCCAGGATGTGGTCAAATGTGTACTTGGCCTTGTAACCCTTGTGGTACAGCTTGGTGCGCACCTTTGCCTCGGTGCCTTGCAGGGTCTCGACCGGCGTGATGCTGATAAACGAATACTCGTCCTTGCGTGACAAAAGCGTTTGCGCAGGGATTTTGGCCGCAAATTATCAGTACCAATATGGTGAATTATACGTTCTACTACGCGCCGTCCGGGTGGCTCATGCTTAAAATGTCTATTTATCTCAATCATGGGATGCCGATAGAGGAAGTCGTAAAAGCTACCACGTGGACACCGGCGGCTACTTACGGGCTACTGGAGGAAGCGGCGGGTACGCTCGGTGCAGGAAAGTCTGCGGATGTTGCCATCTTCCGCATTGAAGACAGGCCGTTTATCCTTGAGGACCTGTACGACGGCACTATGAAGATAGAAAAGCTGATTGTTCCGATGGCAACGATTAAGGCAGGGGCTCCTGTTTTTCAACAGGTTTATTTTGGAGTCTGTGCGCTGTAAGCCTGGCACTAACAGCGACGGAGATTCCCAAACCTAATATTTGTGGATACAAAAGAAAGCAGCCTCGGCTTGAATTTCCGGGACTGCTTTTTCTCATTTATCGTGAAAGATTACATCAATGCCGGCAAAGAAAAGGGTTCTACCAAGTGATCGTGTCGGGGTCAGGGGAGTGTCCAACGCAGCCGTCAAGCTTCGCGATTACCCTTACATCCTGCTCATCCAGCTCAAAATCAAACACCTTGGTGTTTTCCTCGATCCGCGGTGCTGTTACAGATTTTGGCAAAGGCAGAAAACCCATTTGCAGGCTCCAGCGAACGCAGATCTGCGCGATTGATTTGTTGTATTTTTCGGCCAGCACCTTTATCTCCGGCACCTCAAAAATTCTACCTGTGCCAAAAGGGCTGTAGGCTTCCAGAATAATCTTGTTCCTTTTGCAATAATCCACAACCTCGGGCTGCGTATCGCCCGGACAAAGGCGGATCTGATTGACCATGGGGGCAATCGTACCCGTTTTCATCAATGCCTCAATGTGGCGATGATGAAAATTGCTGACGCCGATAGAACGAATGCGATTTGCCTTGTATAGCTCCTCAAAAGCTTTCCAGGCGCCGGCATTAGCCTCCTGCCAGTTATCGCGGAAGCTGATCGGATTTGGCCAATGGATCAGGTAGAGGTCGAGATATTCAAGACCCAGTTTCTTCATGCTGTCCTCAAAGGCATTTAGGGTGTTTTCATAGCCGCGATCCTCATTGGCGAGCTTGGTAGTGATGAAAAGCTCTTCGCGCGGGATACCGCTCTTCTTGATAGCCGCTCCCACACTGGCCTCGTTCCCGTATCCGGCAGCGGTATCAATGTGGCGGTATCCACATGCAATGGCCTCTTTCACCGATGATACAGCGATGTCTCCATCCGGGGCTTGCCATGTTCCAAATCCAATGCAGGGAATCTTTACCCCATTACTGAGCACATAGAAATCTGTCAACGATTTCATACACTTGTCTCCTAAAATATATTTTTTATAACTATGCAAAAGGATTCTCACCCTTGTAAAGCATCCCCTTGGGGTGGTTAAAAGAGATGTCCGGAATTCCAAGGTAATCGAAAACGGTATAAAGCGCCTTGCCGACATGGCCAAAGGCAACCGCGCCGTGATGAGGATATCGCTTGCGAATAAGAATATGGCGGTAAAACCGTCCCATCTCGGATATGGCAAATATGCCGATCCCCCCGAAGGAGCGCGATGGAACCGGCAGCACCTCCCCTTGGGCGATGTAGGCCTGAAGGCTCAAATCCGCATTAGCCTGAAGCCTAAAAAAAGTGATGTCTCCCGCGGCAATGTCGCCCTCCAGGGTTCCGCGTGTGATTATGGGTTCCTCACCGTTTTCCAGTATCCGGTTCTGGATCAGCATATAGCTCAGCGAGCCGCCATTGAGCCGACAGTTGGGCGTGTTTCCGCAGTGAAAACCCATAAAGGTATCGTTGAGAACATATGGATATTTTCCTTTGATATTCTCTTCAAATATATCGGCGGGAACTGTGTTATTGAGATCCAAAAGCGTTACCGCTTCCCCGGTGACACAGCTTCCAATATATTCGGAAAGGGCGCCGAAAATATCCACCTCGCAAGCAACCGGAAAGCCTTTTGCTGTCAGTCGGCTGTTGACATAGCAGGGTTCAAATCCAAATTCCGTGGGAAACGCCGGCCAACATTTGTTTGCGAAAACCACATAATCTTTGACCCCCTTGCTTTCCTTTGCCCAATCAAGCAATGCTAGCTCAAACTGGGCCAGGGTCGGCAACAGTTCGGGATATTGCATTCCTGCCCCCAGCTCGAGAGTCATCTCCTCCACCACGCCGGAAATTCGCGGATCCCCCCGATGCTTCCGAAATGCGGCCAAAAGATCCAATTCGGAATTTTCTTGGATTTCGATCCCCAGATCATACAGCGGCTTGATAGGGGCATTGCAGGCGAAAAAGTCCTGGGGCCGAGGGCCGAATGTGATGATTTTCAGCGAGGAAATCCCGATCAGTGCCCGAGCCACCGAGACAAAATCGTTAATCATCGCCGCAAGATCTGTTGCGCTTCCCACAGGATATTCTGGAATCACCGCCTTTAGATTCCGCAGGCCCAGATTATAGGAGCAGTTGAGCAAGCCACAGTAGGCGTCGCCGCGGCCATTCACCAGATTATATCCGCTTTCTTCAGCCGCCGCCAGATACATAACCGGGCCGCTAAAATATCCGGCTATCAAAGTCTCCGGCGTTTCCGGGCCGAAATTCCCAAGAAACACCACCAGAGCGTTACATCCCGCCGCCGTGATCTCCTCCACAGCTTTTTTTACATCAGCTTCATTTTCTACAATTGTTTTTGCCCGATACACCGCCGTGGTACAAGCCGCCGCAACCGCCTCGCACCGCTGCTCCGCCAGCGAGATAACAAAACAGTCGCGGCTGACGGCAATCAGCCCCAGCTTCACTTCCGGTATGTTGTTCATGAAACTCCCTTCCATTCACGTTATCAGGCAGGTGCCTTCGTCAAAGTCTTCCAAGAACCTGTTTTTACTGAGTGCACAGCTCAAGGATCTTTTCGATATCCGCCGCATCCAGTGTACGGTAGCCGCCGATCTCTCCATAGCGGGCCGCCTGCTTTGCCATATGGGGGATATCCTTCGGGTCGATTCCCAGCTCCGCCAGAGTAGAGGGCGCTCCGATTTCGGAAAAGAACGCCCGCATTTTTTCAGCGCCGTCCGCTGCCACTGCCCTATCGTCGTCGCCGGATATTTCAAACACGCGCCTGGCGAATTGGGCGAATTTTGAAGGATCATTTTGCATCGCGTACTTCATCCAGTTGGGATAGATTACCGCGAGTCCCGCGCCGTGTGGGATATCATATAGCGCACTCAACTCATGCTCAATGTTGTGACTGGCCCAATCATGCTCTTTTCCGACACCGATCCAGTGGTTGTTTGCCACGGTGCCGCAAAACATGATATTGGCACGGGCATCGTAATCCCTGGGATCCTTTAATACCCTACGGGTATTCTCAATCATAGTGATGACAAGGCCCTCGGTCAGGCGATCCAGCACGGGGGTTTCAGGGGTGTGGGTGAAATACTGCTCCAGCGCATGGATGATGATATCCACATTTCCATTGACCATATGGGCGGTCGGGACCGTATAAGTCAGCTCGGGGTCCAAAATCGAAAATATCGGATAGATCGCCGGCCCGTAAAGCGGAAGCTTCTCTTTTGTTTCCCATTTGCTAATGACACTGTTACCATTCATCTCGGTGCCGGTGGCCGGGAGCGTCAGGATGCAGGCCAACGGAAGCGCCTTTTCAACGTCCGTTTTACACAGGGCAATCTCCCAGATATCCTCGTCAATCACCGCGCCAGCCGCGATAGCCTTTGCGCCGTCGATCGCGCTGCCGCCGCCTACCGCGAGCACCAGATCGATACCCTCTTTTTTGCAAATGGCAATGCCCTTATGGATGGATTCCAGCTTGGGATTTGGTTCGATGCCGGCAAGCTCATGTACGCTCACACCGGATAACTGCTCAATCACCTGGTCGTACAAGCCGCTGCGCTTCACACTGCCGCCGCCGGTACAAAGCAGCACCTTTTTGGCCCCCTGCTCCTTGACCTGTTTGGCAAGCTGAGATGCCATTCCCTTCCCAAACAGAACCCTGGTAGGATTGCGAAAGATAAAGTTTTCCATTTGCATGCCCCTTTCTATTGAGACTGCCGATAGTGCAAACCGGTAGTCACCAACGCTTGCAGTTCAACCACTCACATTGACAAACTACCAGGCTTGACCAAATACTTTATAGCATGACTGTGCCAATCAATAAAGATCAGGAAAGAAACTCGGAAGCATTTGACTGGGTGACCATCTGGAAAGGAATGTCGTATTCCTTGTCAATTGCCTGGCCGCGCGCCGCTAAAATGGAAACTTCCATTGCCTTGGTTCCCTGGCCATTGGCATCCTGGAATACCGTGCAGGCCATTTCTCCGTCAAGCACGGCTTGAACCGCGTCGGGGATCGCGTCGATTCCGCCGATGATGATTTCACGGTCGGTACCGGATGCCTCGACCGCGCCCAGCGCGCCAACAGCCATCTCATCGTTTTCGGCAAAAATGATGTTGAAATCAAGATCGGAATTCAGATAATTTTCGATAGCGCTCATGGCCTCTTCGCGGGACCAGTTGCAAACCTTCTCGGATACGACCTCATAGTTCCAGCCTTTTTCGTCGATGACTTCGTACATTCCCTCATGGCGCCTGATCTCAGCGGAAATTCCTGTCGGCCCATGCAGAACCACGATCTTACCGGTTCCGCCGGTCACCTCGCCAAGCTGCTCCATCAGCATGCGGCCTGAAACGATGTCGGAGGAACCCACATAAGAGGTGCGGGCCTCTACAGCATTGGTGCCGGCGCAAAGCTCAATCATGGGAATACCGGCATCCGCAGCGGCTTGGGTCACCAGTGCGTTGGCTTCCAGATCGCCGGCAATCATGACAATGGCGTCTACCTGATCCGCGATTAGCGTCTCAACCTGGGAGTTCTGCTTATTCGCGTCACCCTGCGCGTCGAGAATGTTCAAGATTACCTGGTCGCTCCCTATGCCATTATCGGCAAGATAAGCTTCCATTGCGTTGCGCAGCGCGGTATTGAACTCGCCGCTTAAAGCGTAAAAGGAAACGCCAATGGTGACAGCGCCGCTTTCCGTGGTCGCCGGGGAAGAGGCGGACTGCGCGGCGGATGCCGCGGACGACGCGGGAGTGGATGCGCTGGATGACGGGCCGCCGCCCCCACAACCGGCCAACAATGAAAGTATGCAAACCAGTGCCAATACAAGCGCAAATTTCTTTTTCATTTTACTTTCTCCTTATCTTTTTGTCGATATTTGCACCTACCTTCCGGCAGGGTGGAAACATTTTAAGGCCACCCGCTGAAGGCGGGCTATGTTTTCGACTCATTGACCCTGTCAAGCAGAACCGCGGCTATTATGATAACCCCTTTAATCACCTGCTGCAAATAAGAAGACACCTGGATCAAATCCAACCCGTTGTTCAAGACGCCGATAATTAAGGCGCCCACAATCGTTCCCATCATAACGCCTTTGCCGCCGGACATACTTGTTCCCCCGATGACGGTGGCGGCTATGGCGTCCAACTCATAGGACGTGGCAGCGTTCGGGTTTGCGGAGTTGGTACGCGAAGAAAGAATGATGCCAACAACGGCTGCGAATACCCCGGAGATAATGTATACCCAGATCCGAACTTTCTTTACACTGATTCCAGAAACCTTGGCGGCCATATTATTGCCGCCTACGGCGTAAACGTACCGGCCGAATTTGGTTTTGTGCAGCAGCACAACCGAAATTGCAAAAATAAACGCAAGGATAAAAATTGGAACGGGAATCCCGAACAGCTCCCCCTGCCCAATAAACTTGTAGGAGTCGGACAGATTGATTACCGAGGTGCCTTTGGTGATGATAAACGCGCTCCCCCGGACGATTTGCTGCATGCCCAGCGTCACAATAAAGGCGGGTATTCCAGTATTCGCAATAATCAATCCGTTGAGACCCCCAATCATAAAGCCGAACAAAATAGCCACTGTAACGCCGATAATCAGCGGGTATTCCCCCGGATGGGCAAACATGCAGGAAATAACGCCGGCAAATGAGACTGTTGAGGCCACCGAGAGATCTATCCCGTCCGAGATGATAACAAAGGTCATGCCGCAGGCCAAGATGCTGTTCATGGAAATCTGCCGCAGCACATTCAAAATATTGCGGGGCGTCAAGAAGCTTTTGATGGAAATAGAAAGCCCTACTATCATGAGCAGCAATACAAAATAAACGCCATACTTGAATAGAACATCCTTAATTTTACTTCCTCTTGCACTCGTCACAAGCCACCCTCCTCAGTTTGCAGCATATCGGATAATGTCTTCCTGGGTCACCTGTCGATCCGAATTATCCAATTCAGCCGTAATCTCGCCTTCCCGCACAACGATGATCCGGTCCGACATTCCAATAATCTCCGGCATCTCGGATGATATCATAATAATCGATTTTCCACGTTTGGTAAGATCATCCATAATACTGTAAATTTCACTTTTGGCTCCGACATCAATCCCGCGGGTCGGTTCATCCAAGATCAGGATGTCGGGTTCGGAAATTAGCCATTTTGCCAAAACCACCTTTTGCTGGTTACCACCGCTCAGATTACGAACCATCTGATAGATAGACGGCGTTTTTACATTCAAGGCATTTACCATTCCATTGGTAAGCTCGGTTTCTTTTTTCTGGCGAAGGAATGGGGAACGCCGGGAAATCTGATTGAGATAACAAATAGTGGTGTTCTGCCGGATATCCAGCTCCAAAAAAAGACCGTATGTTTTGCGGTCCTCGGTGGCCAGAGCAATTCCCTGGCGCATAGCGTCCCTGACCGAGTTAATCGCGATCTCCCTGCCATTGCGGTACAGGGTACCGCCGGAGGCTTTGCGAATTCCGAAAATCGTCTCAACAATTTCGGTCCGGCCCGCCCCCATCAAGCCGCATATCCCCAGGATCTCCCCTTTTCTGAGCTGAAAGGAAATATCGTGGAATTTTTTATCCAGCGAAAGGTTCTTGACTTCAAAAAGCACTTCGCCCCTTTCGTGCTTCGACTTGGCAAAATAGTTTGTCAAGTCCCGGGCTACCATCAGGGAATACAAATGGTCACGGGTCATGTTTGCGACGGTGTCATGCCCGACAAATTTTCCATCGCGGAAAACAGTGATCTCATCGCAAATTTCAAAAATCTCGTCAATCTTGTGGGAGATGTAGATGATCCCGATTCCTTCTCCCCGCAGCTTCCGGATCATCCGGAACAAGGTCTCCACCTCTTTTTCCGAAATGGCGCTGGTGGGTTCGTCCATGATAATCAGATCGGAATGGAATGAATATGCCTTTGCGATCTCCACCATTTGCAGATACGCAACCGATAGCTCGCGCATCTTTGTGGTGGGCGAGATTCCCTCAATCCCCAACTCACCAAACAGATCGCTACAGGCCCGTATCATGGCCCGGTCATCCACCAGGCGCATGAAATTGGTGGCCTCCCGGCCCAAAAAAATATTCTCGTACACCCTCATATCCAGAATGGGCATCAGTTCCTGGTGAATCATTGCAATACCCATCTTCAGCGCAATATTTGGACTGGTAATTTCCGTTTCCTGACCCTTAAAGATAATTTTCCCGGTGTCGGCATGGTAAATGCCGATCAAAATTTTCATCAGCGTTGATTTCCCCGCGCCATTTTCCCCCATCAGGGCATGTACCGTTCCGCGCGTAACGCGAAGCTTTGCCCTGTCCAACGCGCGCACCCCCGGAAAGCTTTTGCAGATCTCGTCCATTTCAAGAAGAAACGGCCCAGCTTGCATGTACCTCACCTCTTGTTTGGTTTCAGAATTTGGCGGAATGAGATATCCAAACGATTTTAGAACCCGTATTCATGAAATAGGTTTTGAGAATCAAACGCGCAGAAAGGGCGTTGTCTTCCGGCAGCGCTCCACCGTATCCCAGAGCAGAGGGCGATAGTTAGGATCGCAGCTGATGACTTTCCCCTGTCTCCTTGCATATTGCAGCGCGGTATGGACAGCACTGCGGCATGGATCATCCGTCAGGGAAGCCGAGCCAAAATGGAAAATGCCTGACTGTGCAATCAGTTCACGGTTAAGCTCTGCGGCGGTCGGCATCAGATCCGCGCCCGGCTTGCGGCAAAAGCTGAAAGAGCGGTCCCCCTGCTCATTCATACAGCGGCATTCCCTGATCGTTTATGCCATTAATAGTAAAATCAATCAATAATTCGCCAATTGCTGTTACATCATACACAGCCCGTCACCTCACAGTCTTTGAACGGTCTGTTTCATGTCGTTGGCGGAAACCTCAATGTGTTTGATGCCAGTTGCGAACCGGCTCACATTCATTTTAATTCCCCTCGTCCGATTTTCACGACGGCCTTGACAATGTTGGCCTTGTCGGAAATGCTTTGGTCCATAGCGGTTTGAATGTCGTCAAAGTCAAAACAATTGGAGACAATGCCTTTGAGATTGACCTTGCCAGCTGCGACTGCCTCAATCGCCATGGGGTAGATATGACGATAGCGAAAAACAGTTTCAAAACGCAGCTCCTTATCCATGGCCAGACTCATGGGCAGGTTGATCATTCCGGTTTTCCCGTAGCCAACCATGACGATGGCAGCTCCCTTGCGGGCCATCCGCACCGACTGATTGACGGCGGCCTCGGCACCGGAGGTCTCAATGATCAAATCACAACCACGGCCCTGCGTCAATTCTCTCAATGCCTCGACAGGGTCGCGCTCGGTGAAGTTGATGGTACCGCTTGCTCCCAGCTCTATTGCCTTTTCCAGACGATTTGCCATACTGTCCACCATATACACCCTGGATACACCCTCGGCCTTCAAGGCCATCATCGAAACCAGCCCGATGCAGCCGGAGCCAAATACCACGGCTGTTTGCCCCATATGGGCGCCGCCTTGATTGGCCGCATGGAATCCTACCGCCAGCGGCTCGATCAGTGCGCCTTCCAGTGTATCGACATTATCCGGCAGCTTGAAGCAGAGTGCTGCCTCGTGGGCGACATACTCCTGGAATACGCCGTCAACCGGCGGTGTGGCAAAAAAGATGACATCAAGGCAGAGATTGTACCGACCCGTCCGGCAGAACTCGCAGCGTCCACAGGTTTTACCCGGTTCCAACGCCACCCTGTCACCCGGTTTCAAATGGACGACATCCGCCCCCGTCTCAACAACCGTCCCTCCAGGCTCATGACCCAGTACAAAGGGCGGTTTCACAATATAATCGCCGATACGCCCAGTCTCATAATAATGCATATCACTGCCACAAATCCCCACATATTCCAGCCTAACCAGCACCTCGTCTGCCTTTGGCTGTGGGATTTCCCGCTCCAAGTAGCCCATTTTTCCAATCCCATTCATAACGGCAACTTTCATCTTGCCATTCATGCTGTTCACTCCTATCATTAGCTGTAAATGCCGGTGAGGAAATCACACGCAAGTATAGGCGCCGTCCACGATCAAGTCACAGCCGTTGGTGTAGCCGGAACTGTCACAGGCTAGATAAATCACCGCGCCAATCAGCTCTTCCGGGTCGCCCATGCGGTGAGCGGGAATGAGCGGCATCCAGACATCTTTCAACTCCTTCGGAGTATCCACCGACATTGGGGTTCCAATGTAACCGGGGCTGAGGCTGTTAACCCTAATACCATACTGCGACCATTCCGCCGCCAGGGATCTGGTCATATGAATGACGCCCGCTTTGGAAGCATTATAGGACGCCTGCCATTGCGGAATATTGACAATAGAACCGGACATGGACGCCATATTGACGATGGAACCCTTGACGCCGCGCTCTATCATGATTCTTCCGGCAGCCCGCGCAACTATGTACTCACCAGTCAGGTTGATATCCAGCACTTGCCGCCATTCAGCTATGCTGGCCTCCAGCGTGGACTTGTGGATACAAACCCCCGCGTTGTTGAATACAATATCCACCGATCCGGAGCGGTTGAGCACCTCCTGCATCGCCTTGTCCACCGCGGCCTCATCGGTAACATCCACTAAAAGACTGTAGGCGCTGCCGCCTTCCCGCTCAATCAGCTTAACGGTTTCATCGGCGCCTGTCCGGGAAAAAACAGCAATCTCCGCCCCGGCCATTGCCAATCCGATTGCCACTACCTGTCCAATTCCCCGGCCCCCGCCGGTCACGATCGCCACTTTGCCCTTCAGCCCGAACAATTTTTCCAAATACATTGAATACCCCTCCGGTTCAACAAGGCGTTTAATAAATGACTTTATAAAAATATCTTACTAAAAGAATATACATAATCACTTAAAATGTCAATAACCATTATTATTATTCGTATATATTTATAAATACATGCGCCCTTATCTGTACAAACCGTTAAAGTGATCTTCTTTTAAGTTAATAATTTGCAGTTCTTATTGCAGAACTTTATAAAATATATTATCATGAATGATATACGTATCCTTGGGAGGAGTGATCTTGTGGAATACACCACATCGAAACAAATGAATCTTAGGAAGATGAATCGGAACAGGATTTATCGTTTGGTTTACGATTCCGAGCGCATTTCCAAGCCGGACATTGCGCAAAAATTAGGGTTGAGCCTTCCTACTGTCATCCAAAATGTGAAAGATTTGCAACAAGCCGGCTTGCTGGAGGAAGGCGACGCGATGGAATCCACAGGCGGGCGAAAGGCGATGGCGATATCCTGCGTGAAAAACGCAAGGTATTCAATTGGAATTGACATCACAAAAAATCAATTGAGCGTTGTACTGATTAACCTATCCGCCGACATCATCAGCAGCATCCAGATGACGAAGCCTTATGAAAACACGCCTTGCTATTACACAGAATTGGGAGAGATCGTCCGGGGATTGGTGTCCACAGCCAAAATTGATGAAAAACATATTCTTGGCGCCGGTTTTTCTGTGCCCGGCGCAATCAGTGAGGATGGGCAGATGATTGTGTATTCCCATGTGCTGGAGGTAAGCGGGCTGCAATGCGCGACCGTCAGCCGTGAGATCCCTTATCCCACTATGTTCTGCAACGATGCCAACGCCGCGGGCATAGCGGAAATGTGGAGCGCGAAATTTATCCGCAACGCGGTTTATCTGTCATTGAGCAATACGGTCGGGGGTTCCATTATTTTAGATAACAAGCTCTATCTGGGAGAAAATCAACGGGGCGGCGAGTTCGGTCACATGACGCTGGTTCAAGGTGGTTTGGCGTGTTATTGCGGACGCAAGGGCTGTGCGGATTCCTACTGTTCCGCACAGGTTTTATCCCGGCATACCGGCGGCAATTTGAAATTGTTTTTTGAGCGGCTGGAAAATGATGACCCTAGTCTGTTGGAGATTTGGCGGCAATATCTGTCCTATTTGACCACGCTCATCAATAATTTGACCGTCGCCTTTGACTGTAACATTATTTTGGGCGGCTATGTTGGCGTCCATTTGGATAAATTTATTGGCAATCTGAAAAAAAAGGTCGCGGATATAAACCTATTTTCCGGCAACGAAGAATATATCCAGGCTTGCAAATACAAATATGAAGCTGCGGCGGTCGGCGCGGCACTCCTATACATCCAGCCCTTTCTCAGACAGATATAACATAGAAGCGGCGCTTTGAAAAACAAAAGCTGCACATTTCGTCAAGCGCAGCTTCTTCCACAGCTCCATATGCTTGAGCATCTTTTCCACTGCTTTTTCTACCAGCTTTTTCTGTTTCATTTCATCACAACCAAAGTGCTTGATATACCCTGTTGGGTATCATTTTTTCTTCCTTGCTTATGGTGTGTTAGTATGGAAAAAGAACTGAACCACCACCGGCTTAAGCCGGTGGTGGTTCAGTTCTTTTTCAGTTCATTCCAGAAAAAAGGAGCCCAAGCCACCGCTTAAGCTTCTTTTGGGTCTATAGCCTGTCTCCTATTGCAGTCATGCTGCAATAGGAGTCTTTTCATGACTTTACACGTCCTGCCGGTATAGTTTTTTACTTTGGATATAATCGTAGACCGGGGGGGTGAGATAGTCCCTGTAGCGCTTGACATCCTCCCGAACCTGTGAAGAAGAGACGGGCAAAAGTTCCGCTTGCATCAGAAATGTGCGGCCGCCCATGCGCATGAAATGCTCGCTGCACTGCTGTACTTCCGGGTTATTCCGCCCGAAAGCGGTACACAGCGTGGCGTTGCGGATGATATAGTCGTTGTCTTTCCAGTAGCTGAGGCTCGTAAAGCTGTCAGGCCCCAGAATCAAATAGACATCGTCCATATAGCTTTTGTAGTGGCGCAGCGTATCGCAAAAATAACCGCTCTCATAGATGCGGCTCTCCACATCATCCACTACCAAGGCGGGGTTGCCCTGGGTGACCAGGCGGCAAAGCTCCAGCCTGTCCGCATAGCTTGCCTCGATGCTGTCCTGCTTGTGAATGGGCCGAAAAGAGGGAATCAGCAAAATTTTATCCAGCTTCAGCGCCTGCAGCATGGTCTCGCAAAGCTGCAGGTGTCCCCGGTGGATGGGATCGAAAGCGCCGCCGAAAAGCCCTACTTTTCCGGTATATTTCTCCTGCTTGCCCAGCAGGTAGCTTTTGATCTCATCGGCCGTTTGTCTCAGGTGTTCCAAATCCAGCGCCCACGCCTGTTCAAAATCGCCCGCCAGAAGATGGTCGAGGATGTCCAGATGCTCTTTGTAAGAGCTTTGAAACCGGGCGGAATTTTTCAGCGCAATGTTGCGGTACATTTGTATGATACAGTACATCTGATCGCTGAACAAATCAATCATCTCATTGTCGCTGTAGGAGGTGATTTCCCGGTGCAGCTCATAGTCGCAAAAGGAATACGCCTTGTAGTCCCCGGACTCAAAAGTGCGCACCATATTTTCCCGGATGCGCCGCAGCGGATACCGTCTGGAATCATGCAGATTCTTTAAATTATCGATACCCATCTTCTCGATAATGTGGCGGAGATCCATGATGTCATTTACATTTTTTTCGGTCACATCCTTGACATAGGTACCTTTGTTGGCGATATTGGTGATGAGACCGTCACTTGCAAGCTGCCGGAACGCTTCCCGCACCGGCGAGCGGCTGACATTCAGTTTTTGGGCAATCTCCAACTCTTTGAGCTGCTCACCCATTTGGTACTCCCCTGAGACGATGGATTGCTTGAGTATCTCGTAAACCTGTTCTTTGATTGTGTGGCTAATCATCACATCACCAATGATTCGTTTATTTTTTAGCTGCAAAATTGTAGAGATTTATGCTATTATCATACACCACCTTGTCCGATAAATCAATCCTGTCCACAGAAGTGTGTAAAAGGTCAGCCACCGCTACAGAAAACAATACAAACAAATTGCGAACAAAAAATATAGCAAAGTATACAAATATAGTAAAATTTATTCCAGCTACTTGTTTTGGGTGGCAAATTATTATATAATAATTTATATTGCATTATGTATACATTACACACGTGCAAATTTTTTATGAAAGGCGAAGATGTCATGAGATTGATGCACACAAAATTGCCTGAATTTATTGAAAAAATGAAGCAGGCGTCAGTGATAAACACACCGGGGAAAAAAATACGCATCAAAGGTCTGGAAAATCTTACCAGCGCCAAAATGCAATCTTTGCGCACCGGCCGCATTGAGGAAGCAGTGGAACAGCTGGCTCTGATGGATGATGTAGCCGGTATTGAGCTGACGGTCCTGCCCCGCGTTCCGGAAACCATGCATACGGTCGTCATTAAGGCGGTGCGGGCCGACGGCAGCTCTCCCAAGGCAATTGTTGATGTAATCAACATTCTGCATCCCACCGAAGAAGTAGAGCTGGATGGCTGTGAAGAAGTGGAAGACAGGCGGCCGCCTTTGGGCAGGCACTAATACTAATCCTGCATAAAACAAGGCCAAAATATTTGCGCAAAAACCCATATATGCAAGCTTTTTGCTTGATATATTGGATGTTTTTAAATTGGATTAGTACATAAGAGGAAGGGAGAAGGATCATGGCGAAATTCGAGATCAAAATTATCCCGGAGGGTACCGCCGCCGGGAAAACCATTCCGCTCAACATTATTTATGTGGATAAAAAGAACATAGAGGCCTCGGGCCTTGACCAGATGCAGGCCATTCGCGCCATCGCGACCAGCGTGGGCGGGCCTTGCGGAATAAACATATTTGACATGGACGCGGTGACAACAACCAGTGACGGCATTATGGTGGACGGTGCCATAGTCTGCATGGCGGCTGCCGACAAAGGAAAAATTCATCCAGAGTTTGGCGTCCTCCATATGGCGGAAATTCCCTATTCTGAAGAAATCATAAAAGAAGAGCCCCATCTGCTTCAGTGGAAGAAGCGCTATGCAGGCAAAAAGCTGTTCCGCGGCCCCGACCCTGCCACTAAAATCATTCCAATACATAATGTTGTCATCACTGGCCGGGCCTCCAACAACAATTCCGCTACCGAAATGATGAACATCGTCACCATGGAAGAGATCATTCTGCCTATTTTGGGGCAAGTCCAGTGTCTCGCTGGTAAAGGCGATGTACTGGTGGGCAACGTGGGCGAAGTCATTTCAGTGGGCATCGGCATGACGGTGGCCGAGAAATTTGGCCGCATTTTCCCCACCCGCCAGTTTAAAGCGGGGCAAACAGCCCACGGCTCCGGCGTCTACGCTAAAACGCTTAAAAAAAACATTCCCTGCATTACTGCGGACAAGAGCGTACTGGCGGGATACATCATAAACGCGCTGGAGGACGGCTGTGTGCCTGCAAAAGAGATCGGCTGCTCCCCGGCGGTGTTGACCATTGCAAAATATTTGGGCGCCAAAATTGACTTTGACAGCATCGCTTCCAGAGCGCAGGAAGAATTGGACAGCGTGGGCATCACTCTGGAGTGCATCAAGGAAAAAACGGACCATTTGACCAGAGACGAAATTGTCGCCCGGGCCGATGAACTCATCCCCGGTGTGGAGGATGCGCAAAAATGTAAAGCCTCCGAAATTGTGGAAACGAGGGAAATTTCAGTTGAATAAGCAGTCCGCCAAGTCGCCGGAAGACGCCTATGTCATCGCCCACGCGGACAAAACCGTGCTGAAAATCAGCGGCCTCACCGTAAAAGGGCTCAATGCCCGGCAGCTCGAGAAGCTGTTGACAACACAACTGAACAGTGTTGTACGCGTCATCGGCGTCACCGCCAGCTCGGTGGATATGGATATCTACGGCATTGAGGAAGACAGCATCCAAAAGGATGCGGACGGCATTATTCGCGCGGTGTCTTTAGCCGAGGGCATCACGGTCTCAGAGCTTTCCCAGATCGTCTACGCCAAAAAAGTTGTGCCGGTCTCCTTCGACGATATACCAAATCATCTGGCCGCTTCTTGCGCCAGAGAAAGATGGATGCGGAATGCGTGAAGCTGTCATCATACCTACCGGAGATGAAATCCGGGACAATATTGTGCTGGATACCGA
>Ga0153950_1000315_pt1 | contig 21432 bp, 16 predicted proteins | sample TSNJ034MetaG_FD_104737 | JGI IMG/M metagenome (GOLD analysis project Ga0153950, IMG submission 104737) | Attine ant fungus gardens microbial communities from New Jersey, USA - TSNJ034 MetaG | ecosystem: Host-associated > Fungi > Mycelium > Unclassified | place: USA: New Jersey, Wharton State...
ACACTAAGACGGGCACCGCGATTCTGGCATCCAAACGGCCGGTGACCTTCAGCCAGTCCATGGTCGGCGGTGGTCGCGAGGCTGTGGCGTTCGGTGTCCTGGTCTCGTCGGTCAAGCTCAACAAGACGGTCAGTTCCCGCTTCCCGGGTGACAACTTCGAGGTGGGCATCAGCAGCGAGAGCGCGGCGGTGGCATCGGCCTCGACGGGCGCCACCGGGAACAGCGCCACCACAGGCAACAACTCGGTGGTGACCCCCATTGAAGGCATGCCCTTCCACTTCCAGGAGAAGGCCCTGGCCGGGGATCTCAGGAACTACACCGCGTCCTGGAAATGCACCCGCTTTGACCAGGTGGCCAATGATCTGCCGCAGGGGGGCCAGGTCGGGACCTCCGCGGACATTCATGTGGGTGTCGGTGATGATATTGAATGCACCATCACCAATACGGCCTTGAAACCGGGCATCACCATGACGAAAAGGGCCGGGGCTCCGGTGGATGCGAACAAGGACGGGATCATCGACGCCGGTGACACCATTCCCTACTCTTTCGAGGTCAAGAACACCGGGCAGACGATCCTGACCGGAATCACCGTGAATGACCCGAAGGCCGGTTCTGTTTCCTGCCCGGACGGCGAAGTGCAGCCCGGTCAGACAGTGACCTGCACCGCCACCTACACGATCACCGCTGATGACCAGGACGCTGGTGAGGCGCACAACGTCGCCACAGCCAGTGGCACCCCTCCCGGAACCACCAGCCCGGTCACCTCTCCCAAGAGTGAGACGCGTACGCCGGTGGAGAAGCCGGCCCCCTCCCTGTCCCTGACGAAGTCTGCCGATAAGCAGGAACTCGTGGTCGGTGAGACGGTCAAGTACTCCTTCGTGGTGACCAACACCGGCAACGTGACTCTGAACGATGTGAAGGTTGATGAGACCGCGTTCAGCGGTTCCGGGGACAAGCCCGGCATCAACTGCCCGGACGAGGCCAAGTCCCTCGCCCCCGGTGACCAGGTGACGTGCACGGCCGACTATGTGGTGACGCAGGCCGACGTCGATGCGGGAAAGATCGAGAACACCGCCACGGCCACGGGCACTCCGCCTTCCGGTGATCCGGTGACGAGTGATCCGTCCTCGGTGAAGATCCCTGAGGACCCGAAGCCCGGGATCTCCTTGGTGAAGTCTGCGGATCAGAAGGAACTGGTGGCCGGTGAGACCATCACCTATTCGTTCAAGGCGACGAACATCGGAAATGTCACGTTGACCGATGTGAAGGTCAATGAAGGCGATTTCTCCGGCAGTGGCAAGCTGTCCGCGATCACGTGCCCGGAGGAGGCGAAGTCCCTGCTTCCGGGCCAGTCGGTGACCTGCACCGCCACCTACCGGGTGACCCAGGACGACGTGAACCGGGGCTCGATCGAGAACACGGCGACGGCTACCGGGACCCCTCCCGGCGGCGATCCGGTGAGCAGCGATCCCTCCAAGGTCACGGTTCCGGGTGATCAGAAGCCCGGGATCTCCTTGGTGAAGTCTGCGGATCAGAAGGAACTGGTGGCCGGTGAGACCATCACCTATTCGTTCAAGGCGACGAACACCGGAAATGTCACGTTGACCGATGTGAAGATCAATGAAGGCGATTTCTCCGGCAGTGGCAAGCTGTCCGCGATCACGTGCCCCGAGGAGGCGAAGTCCCTGCTTCCGGGCCAGTCGGTGACCTGCACCGCCACCTACCGGGTGACCCAGGACGACGTGAACCGGGGCTCGGTCAAGAACACGGCCACCGCCACCGGTACCCCTCCGAATGGGGGCGATCCGGTGACTTCCGCACCGGCCGACGCAACGGTCCCGCAGGATCCGAAACCGGGGATCTCCTTGGTGAAGTCCGCGGACAAGACGAAGCTCGTGGTGGGCGACACGGTGAAGTACTCCTTCGTGGTGACCAACACCGGGAACGTGACTCTGACTGATGTGACAGTGAACGAGGGTGCCTTCTCCGGCAGTGGCAAGATGTCCGCGATCACGTGCCCGGAGGAGGCGAAGTCTCTGGCCCCCGGTGCTCAGGTGACCTGTTCGGCCACCTACCGGGTGACTCAGGAGGACGTCGACGCCGGAACCTTGGTCAATACCGCCACCGCCACCGGGACTCCACCGAACGGTGGGGAACCAGTGGTCAGTGACCCGTCTGCGGTGAAGATCCCTGAGGACCCGAAGCCCGGGATCGCCTTGGTGAAGTCCGCAGACAAGACCGAACTGGTGGCGGGTGAGACCATCGCGTATTCGTTCAAGGTCACGAACACCGGCAACGTCACCCTCACTGACGTGATGGTGAACGAGGGTGCCTTCTCCGGCAGCGGCAAACTCTCCGGCGTCACCTGTCCCGATGCCGCCAAGGCGCTGCTTCCGGGCCAGTCGGTGACGTGCACCGCCACTTACCAGGTGACCCAGGCGGACGTGGATCGTGGTTCGGTGGAGAACACCGCCACCGCCACCGGGACTCCTCCGAATGGAGGCGAGCCGGTGAACAGCCCGCCGTCCAAGGTCACCGTGCCGCAGGACCCCAAGCCGGGGATCTCCCTGGTGAAGTCTGCGGACAAGACGGAGCTCGTGGCCGGTGAAACGGTGAAGTACTCCTTCGCGGTGACCAACACCGGGAACGTGACCCTGGCCGATGTGAAGATCAACGAGCATGATTTCTCCGGTTCTGGAACGCTCTCAGCGGTCACCTGCCCGGCTGGGGCCAAGGCCTTGGCGCCGGGTGCTCAGGTGACCTGTTCGGCCACCTACCGGGTGACTCAGGAGGACGTCGACGCCGGTAAGGTCACCAACACCGCCACCGCCACGGGTACTCCGCCGAACGGTGGGGAACCGGTGACCAGTGATCCATCCAAGGTTGCCCTGCCGCAGGACCCCAAGCCGGGGATCTCCCTGGTGAAGTCCGCGGACAAGACGAAGGTCAAGGCTGGGGAGGAGATCATCTACACGTTCCTGGTGACGAACACCGGCAACGTGACGCTGAAGGGTGTCGCGGTGAATGAGGGTGCCTTCTCGGGCTCCGGGAAGCTCTCGGCGCTCAGCTGTCCCGAAGGGGCTTCGGTCCTGCTTCCAGGTCAGCGGGTGAGCTGCACGGCGAGCTATACCGCCACCGAGGCTGACGCCGCGGCCGGTGCGGTACACAACACCGCCACGGCCACCGGCACCCCGCCGGGTGGTGCGCCGGTCACCACGGACCCGTCCAGCGTGACGGTGAAGATCATTCCGGTCCTGGCGCCTCCGGCTCCGCCCGCGCCTCCTGCGCTGGCCAACACCGGTGCGGCGATCGGTGGGGGACTGGCCGGGGCGGCTGGCCTGAGCATCCTGGGCGGGGTCCTGTATCTCGTCTCACGGCGCAGGAAGGCCGATGCCTGATAGGGCAGATGAAGTGATCCTTGTGTGCTGAATGCGAGGACGACAAGTGGAGGGTCGCGGCGCCGAGCGTCGGGACCCTCCACTTTTCATATCGACAGTGATTCGAATAGTGAGGTGTGCCCGGCTCACAATGATCTGGCGGCAGTGTTCCCCTTTGACCAATCCGGGAATGCGCTCTTCGCGCAGGATATGGATTTCCATCACCTGGTGCGGGCCGGCACTGGTGGACCGGCCTCAGGCAGGTCCCATCCCGAGGCGCCCTCGATGGCCTCCCCACAGGGCGCCCCGGCGAGCCGGCGCCGGCGGGCCGCCGCCTGGGGTCGGTCCCGAAAATGCGGAGGTGGCTGGGTCCAGCGGTTTCCCGCCGGACCCAGCCACCTCCGCCTGAGGTGTGACGAGGAAGCCGGCCTCCGGATTCCGCTGCCGCTTCTCATGTTCCGTCACACCTGCTGAGAGCTCTCCGGAAAAAGCCGTCTGGAGGGCTTTACTTGAGGCGGTCCGCCTCTTCCTTCAGGAGGCGCTGCTTTTCGGCTTCCCGGCGCTCTTCTTCCTTCTGGATCTCTTCTTCGCGAGGGTTCTTGTCAGACATGTCGTACCTGCTTCCCGTGAGTTTTCCATGTGTTTCCCGAGCAGGCCCGGCTGCGAAGCCATGCCTGTCCGGGAAGAGGCCGGCGCCACGGCGTGCTGCCGGGTACCCGCCCTCTTCAGGCTATGCCAATGTAGGACAGGCTGGAATTCCGGGCGCCCCGGACCGTTCGAGAGGTAAGGCGGGTGGGGCGGATGCCGAGAAACAATCATTCGGTAGTGCCGAACATATGGTCGATCCTGCCCGATGGACGCCGAACAAGAGTGTTCCTAGGCTGAAAGCAACGTGAAGGTCACGTGTGAACATGAAAGAAGCGTCATGGCCAAGGTCCTGCTCGTCCTCTATCCAGATCCCGTAGACGGCTACCCCACCTACCCCAAGGACTACGCCCGGGACACCATCCCGGTGCTGCCCCCTTACCCCAACGGCCAGACCCTCCCGACGCCTGAGGCGATCGACTTCATCCCGGGCGAGCTGCTCGGATCGGTCTCCGGTGAGCTGGGCCTGCGCAAGTACCTGGAGGCCGCCGGCCATGAACTGGTGGTCATCAGCGACAAGGACGGTGAGAACTCCGATTTCGACCGCGAACTGGTCGACGCGGACGTGATCATCTCCCAGCCGTTCTGGCCTGCGTACCTCACCCCGGAGCGCATCGCTAAGGCGAAGAATCTCAAGATCGCCATCACCGCCGGCATCGGCAGCGACCACGTGGATCTGACCACCGCCAACGAATACGGCATCACGGTGGCCGAGGTCACGTACTCCAACAGCCTCGCGGTGGCCGAGCACACGGTCATGCAGGTGCTGGTGCTGGTGCGTGATTTCGTCCGTCAGCACCAGATCGCCGTGGACGGCGGCTGGAACATCGCCGACGCAGTGGAGCGTTCCTACGACCTTGAGGGCATGGACGTAGGCATCTTCGCGGCGGGACGCATCGGCCGCGCGGTGATCGAGCGCCTCGCCCCATTCGGTGTGCACCTGCACTACACCGACCGCTTCCGCCTCCCCGCGGAATACGAGGAGAAGTACAACCTCACGTTCCACGAGAGCATCGAGGACCTGGTCAAGCACATCGACATCCTCACGGTGCACGCGCCGCTGACCGAGGAGACCGAGGGGCTGCTGAATGACGAGCTGCTCTCCACGATGCGCCGGGGCTCCTACATCGTGAACCCGGCCCGTGGCGCCATCGCCGACCGTGACGCGATCGTCCGTGCCCTGGAGTCCGGCCAGCTGGCGGGCTACGCCGGCGATGTGTGGGCTCCGCAGCCCGCCCCGGCCGATCACCCGTGGCGCACCATGCCGAACAACGCCATGACCACCCACACCTCCGGTACGTCCTTGCCCTCGCAGGCCAAGTACGCCGCCGGTACCCGGGAGATCCTGGAGTGCTTCTTCGAGGGTCGTCCGATCCGTCCGGAGTACATCATCGTCGAAGGCGGCGACTACGCCGGAACCGGCGCGCACTCCTACGCCAAGCAGGACGGCGACAAGGCCGCCGCCAAGTAAGGCGGCATAGACGCAGGGCACCAGCGAAGGCCCTGCACGGCCGCGGGGATCACACTCCGCGGCCACAGGGGTGGGGAGCGCCGTGAGGGAGCGGGTCCATGACGGCTCTCCCCACCTACTCTGGTACGGGCGGGCCACCCGCCTGTGAAGCGTCGCCAGCACCCACGGCGGCGTTCCCGGAATGGCTCCGGCGGCACAGGACCTGCGCCACCGGTCCACGATTCCGTTTCCTCGTTCCCGATCAGATGGGATGCCATGCTTCTGACTCAGCTCCAGTACTTCGTCGCCCTGGCGCGCGAAGAGCACTTCGGCCGTGCCGCCGCGGCGTGCTTCGTCTCGCCGTCGACGCTGTCGGAGGCGGTGCGGAAGCTGGAGGTCGAGCTCGGAGTGCCGCTGGTCCGCCGCGGTCACGCCTATGAAGGGCTGACTCCCGAAGGCGAGATGGCGCTGACCTGGGCACGCCGGGTGGTGACCGATCAGGAGTCCCTCACCGCGGAGATCGCGGCCGCGCGCGGCCAGCTGACCGGCGTCGCGCGCATCGGCACCATCCCCGCGGGCATCGCCCTGGCGACGGCGGTGGTGTCCGCACTGGCCGAGGCCCACCCCAGGGTGCAGGCCACCGTGCAGTCCGGGCTGAACAGCGAGGACGTCGTGGCGCGCCTGCGGGCCTTTGAACTCGATGCCGGCATCATCCATCCGTCCGCGGCCGACGGCCCGGATCTGGTGACCGTCCCGCTGGGCGACGTCACCAATGTGGTGGTGGCGGCACCCGGCCTGTTCGCCGAGGACCTGGACGTGGTCAGCGGCCGGATGCTGGCCGGGGTTCCGCTGGGCCTGCTGGCCTCCGACATGCGGGCACGGCAGATCGCCGACGACGCGTGGCGGACCGCCGGTCTGCAGATCCGGCCGCGTGTGGAGGCTGACTCCAACGAGGCGCTCCTCAGCCTGGTCACCTCCGGCCTGTGGGCCGCCGTCGTCCCGGAGTCCGCCGTCGCGGCACGCCGCGATGATCCCTCCATCCAGGTGCTGCCGCTCGTGGAGCCGGTGGTCTCCACCCCTCTGGCCGTCGTCCGGCTGGCTGGAAAGCCCGCGCCGGTGCTGGTCCGTGCGCTCGGGGCCGCCGCCCAGACGGTGCTGAAGGACCCGCGCCGCACTCCCCAGGAGCGATCGTCCAAGGAATCCTCCGCCTCCCACTCGTCCTGACCGGCTCCTGATGTGCAGGGGCCTGGTCCCCTGACACGCTGAAAGGACCGTCGTCATGTCTGTTCCCGAATCCAGGGGCCACACCTTGCCCGCCTCACCCCGCAGCGAGGACCCCCTGTGGCGTGTCAGAGTGTCGCTGATCTGGCGGATCAAGAAGGCCGCGGTGCCCACCCAGCCGGCCATGCCGTGGCCCTTGCTCCTCGCTGCCTCTCTTGGCGGGGCGCTCACCATCGCCGTCCTCGCCCTGACCGGTGACGCCGTGGGCACACCGATCCTCATCGCAGCCTTCGGATCCTCCTGCGTCCTGGTGTTCCTCCTGCCGGACGCGCCCCTGTCCCAGCCGGTGAATGTGGTGGGAGGACACATGGTTTCCGCACTGTGCGGGGTGCTGGCGCACGCCTTCCTGCCCACCGAATGGTGGAGCCTGGGCCTCTCCGTGGGGGTGGCGATGGCCACGATGGCGGCATTGCGCATCATCCATCCGCCCGCGGGCGGGACGCCCATCGCCATCCTGCTGGCGCATGAGAGCTGGGGATACCTGCTGACGCCCATTCTGGCGGGCTCGCTCATCCTCACGGCATGTGCCATCGCGTACCGGGTGCTGCTGCACCGGCTGCGGGAGCGGGAAGGCGAGCAGCTCTGACGGATCCGGCACCGAGCGGGAGGAGAAGCATATGCGAGTGATCATCAACTGTGTTGCGAGGCCACGGCACAGTCCGCCGGGACCGCAGGGCTGCACGGTGTGCGTTGAAGCGCTGCTCAGTGCAGTGGACGCGCATCCGGACCCACGGGCCGCCGTGGCCCGTTTCACCGAGGACGTGCAACGCGCCCTGGAAGAGACGCTGCGCCGTCAGCGCTGGTGGAGCAGGGAGGACCCCTGCGAGACCGCGCGGGACCTGATCTTCCTTCAGGCTGCGCGGGAACTCGCCGTCGCGAAGTCCTTTCTCGATGAGCACCCGCCGGCCCGGGTCTTCCCCTCCCACTCCGCCTACCTGGACTTCAGGGCCGGAGAGTTCCAGCTCCCCGGCTACGTCTTCGCCGGGGACTATTACGAGATGATCGCGCTCCTCTCAGGCTTTCCGCTCTCCTTGCTGGTCACACCGGCGCCCACACCGGCGCCCACGCTGGAGCCCGGGCTGGAGCCCGGGCTGGAGGCGGCGGAAGATGCGGTGCTGGAACCGGGCAGCGAGGCCTGGGACCCGGGCCGGCGGGAGGGGAGGGCGAGTCAGGACACGGCCGACGAGGTCTAGCTGTGCTTTCCCTGAGGGGTTCCGCCAGACCCTCCCTTGGAGGACGTGGCTGTGCCAGAGTGGGAAGAGCGGGTGAACCGCAGGGCCGGGGAATGTCTGCCGCCCCTGTCCGGTTCAACCCCTTGGACCTGCCGTTCCCCACCGTGAAGGAGTCCTCATGACCACCGTTGCCGCCCTCGCCGCGCCCTCGGCCACCGAGCCGCTGATCCGCACCACCGTGGAGCGCCGCGAACTCGGCCCGCACGATGTGCTGATCGACATCAAGTACGCGGGCATCTGCCATTCGGACATCCATACCGTGCGCGGTGACTGGGGCCCGGTTCCGTATCCGCTGACGCCCGGCCACGAGATCGCCGGAATCGTCGCCGCAGTCGGCTCCGAGGTCACCACCCGTTCCGTGGGGGACCGCGTGGGCGTGGGCTGTCTGGTCAACTCCTGCCGGGAATGTGAGCAGTGCCTGGCCGGACAGGAACAGGACTGCCTGAACGGGAACGTGGGCACCTACGCCTCGAAGGACCGCGACGGCACCATCACCCAGGGCGGCTACGCCACCCAGGTGGTGGTCAACGACGCGTTCACGCTGCTCATCCCGGACTCCCTGGAGCTCGACGTCGCGGCGCCGCTGCTCTGCGCGGGCATCACCACCTACTCGCCGCTGCGCCGCTGGGGTGCCGGACCGGGCAAGAAGGTGGCCGTGATCGGCCTCGGCGGCCTCGGTCACATGGCCGTTCAGCTGGCTCACGCGCTGGGCGCCGAGGTGACGGTGCTGTCCCAGTCGCTGAAGAAGCAGGAGGACGGCCTCAAGCTGGGCGCGGACCACTACTACGCCACGAGCGATGAGACCACCTTCCAGGATCTCAAGGGCAGCTTCGACCTCATCATCAACACCGTCAGCGCCAAGATCTCCCTGGACGACTACCTGCGCCTGGTGAAGCCGCACGGCGCCATGGTCTGCGTGGGCGCCCCGGGTGAACCGCTGGAGCTGAACCTCTTCAGACTGATCAGTGGGGCACGGGCCCTGGCCGGCTCGAACATCGGCGGCATCCCCGAGACCCAGGAGATGCTCGACTTCTGCGCCGAACACGGCATCGGCGCACAGATCGAGGTGATCGGCGCGGACCAGGTTAACGAGGCTTACGAGCGGGTGCTCGCCTCGGACGTCCGCTACCGCTTCGTCATCGACGTCTCCACCATCGGCTGACCGCTCCGCCGGAAGGAAGAACTCATGAAGGTATTCCAGATCGGTGCCGCGGGCGGCATCGGACGCATCCTCTCCGGGCTCCTGGTGGAGCGCGGCGACCAGGTCACCGGCATGCACCGCAGTGCGGAGCAGACGGCGACCGTCACGCAGAGCGGTGCCGTTTCTCTGCTCGGCGACCTTATCGGTGACTCCACGGAAACCCTGGCGTCCCACCTGGCCGGGCATGACGCCGTCGTGTTCTCCGCCGGTGCTCACGGCACCGGGCAGGAACTGACCACCGCGATCGACGGCAAGGGGCTGGAGAAAGCGGCCGACGCCGCGGCACTGGCCGGGGTCAAGCGGTTCGTGCTGGTGTCCGTCTTCCCCGACGCCGGACGGGGCGCCGAGCCGCCGAGCGCGGGGTTCGAGCACTACATGCGCGTGAAGAAGACCGCGGATGTGTACCTGGCGGGAACCGCCCTCGACTGGGTGATCGTCCGGCCGGGAACGCTGAAGGACGAGCCCGGTGACGGCCTGGTCACCGCAGGGCCCGCCATCGAGTACGGGGACGTGCGCCGGGGCAATGTGGCGGCATTCCTGGCCGAGGTGCTCCACCAGCCGGGCCTGAGCCGGGAGATCGTGGAGCTCACCGACGGCACGACGCCGGTGGCGGACGCGGCTGCCGCGCTCGCGTCCCTGCGCGGCTGAGGATCTCCGGCCCGGTCCGGCGTCCACGGACTCCTGCGCCCTGATTCACTGTCCGCGGGTCAATATCCCCGCGGACAGTGAATCAGGGCGCAAATCCGTTCCGGAGGGGCGATCATTCCCGGAGCACCGTCACGTCGGCTGAGGGCGGCTTAGTACGCCGGCCCCGCCGCCGCGAACCGTTCCGGACGGAAGGTCCGGAGCATCGGGTGGTCCGCGCCGTCGTGAATCTCCTCCGCCAGCAGCTCGCCCACGATCAGCGCCAGCGTGGCGCCGGAGTGGGTGAAGGCGACGAAGCAGCCGGGGACGTTCTGGAGCGGGCCGAGGCAGGGCTCGCCGTCGCCGGGGATGGGCTTGAGGCCGATCTTCCAGCTGGCGGCCTTCACCTCGGGAACACCGCCCAGGAGCCTGGCCGCCTCACCCATGAGTTCCTCCACCACGGGCACGGGAATCTCATACCCGCCGTCCGGGGTGGCGACGATGTGCTCCTCATACCAGTCGTGATCGATGGCGATGGTGCCGCCCGGGTTGGGACGCACCGCCGCGCGAGGGGTGTTCAGGACCGTCTTCAGCCCGTGTTCGAACGGCTCGGACACCACCAGCATGGACACGGGAGATCCGTTGGGGATGTCCACGCCCAGTTCCCTGACCACGTCCGGGGTCTGCGCGCCGCAGGCCACCAGGACCTTGCCCGCCCGGAACTCGCCCGCCGCCGTGGTGGAGACCCCGGCGGCGCGGCCCCGGTCATCCACCAGCACCCGGCCGTGGCCCGCCTGGAGGACCACCCGGCCGCCCAGGAGCGTGTACTCCGCCAGGAGGTGCCGGATCAGATCCGGGAGGCTGACCCAGCCCTCGCCCGGGTTGAGGATGGCCTGTTCCTGCACAGCGTCCGGGTTGATCCCGGCGTTCCGGATGGCCTCCTGCCCCGGCTCCAGCAGATGGGAGTCGTAGGCGTGGGAGTTCTCGTAGGCATGGCGGTCCTGGAGGGTCCTGGCGGAAGGCTCCTCCCAGAAGACCCCGCCGTCGAACTTCAGCCAGTCGCGCTCCGGGTCCGCGGCGAACAGGGTCCGGTACCGGTCGATGCCGGCCATGCGGAGCTGGTGGTACGGCTTGCTGCGTTCCCCGGCCGAGTTGAGCCAGGACAGGGACCTGCCGGAGGCCCCGGAGGCGAGTTCCCCCTCGGTCACCAGGACGACCGAATCGCCCCGGCGTGCCAGGTGGAGGGCGGTGGATACACCGAGGACCCCTCCGCCGAGGACGACGACGTCATATGTGTTCCCCATGGTCTGCATTGCTGCTGTTCTCCTCATCGGTTCGTGGGTGCCGTGGTGTGTGCGTCACGGCGGATGTGTTCGATCAGTTCAAGGACCGCCAGCGCGTCCCGGGGATCCACCGGGACGGGGCCGGCGCCGGACAGCGCCTCCGCCAGCAGTCCGTAGAAGGCGGGGTAGTCGCCCGGCAGAGGCGTGATCGGCTCGGACTCCGGGCCGGCCTGGAGGACCGGGCCGGCAGGCCGTGGCCCGGGCCCGGCCTGGGGGAGGCCGAAGCCGGGATGGGAGGGGCTCATGCCGTGGGACAGTTGCTCCTCCTGGGGGTCCAGGCCATGGCTCTGGAACCCGGCACGGCTTCCCTGCACCGTGAAGCGCGGGGCCAGGACCGGTGAGAGCATGCTCATCCAGAGGCGGGTGAGCACCCCGGAATCGTGCTGGAGGGCCACGAAGGAATCCGTGTCCGCCCCGCTCGGGAAGGAATCGGGATGGTCCCGCAGCTGGCCCAGGACAGGGCGGGCCGGTCCGAAAAGCTGGAGCGCCTGGTCGATCAGGTGGCTGCCCAGATCGAACAGGATCCCGCCACCGTCCTCCGGCCGGGTGGAGTCCCGCCAATTGCCGAAGCCCTGCGGCATCCACCATTCGAACCTCGATTCGAAGGTGCGGACAGAACCCAGCCGCCCCTCCTGGGTCGCTTGTTTCAGGGTCAGGAAGTCGCCGTCCCAGCGCCGGTTCTGGAACACCGTGAGTGGGGTCCAGTGCTGCTCGGCGGCTTCGATGATGGCCCGGGCGTCCTCGGAGGAGGCCGCGAACGGCTTGTCCACCACCACGGCCAGCCCACGGTGAATGGCGGCCAGGGCCTGCTCCCGGTGCCCGGCGGGCGGTGTGCAGAGCACGACGACGTCGATCTCGCAGGTGCCCGCGTCCAGCTCACCGAGCAGAGCGCCGTAGTCGGGTAGCAGCCGTGCCTCAGGCAGCAGCCGCTGGGCGGCGTCCTGGCGTCCCCGGTGTGACGTCACCACGACGTCCACACGGAACCGCGGGTTCTCCTTCAGCAGAGGACCGTGGAACACCGCCCCTGACACGCCGAAGCCGACGAGGGCCACACGGAACGGCTGTTCTGTCGCCGCCATCTCAGAGGACTTCCGAGAGGAACTGCTGGAGGCGCACGGACTGCGGGTTCGAGAAAAGGTCCTCCGGAGCGCCGGATTCCACGATCCGGCCTTCGTCCATGAAGACGAGCTGGTCCGCCACCTTCCGGGCGAAGCCCATCTCATGCGTCACCACCACCATGGTCATGCCCCGGCCGCTGAGCCCGGCCATGAGGTTGAGGACGCCCTTGACCAGTTCCGGGTCCAGCGCGGAGGTGGCCTCATCGAACAGCATCACCTGTGGTTCCATGGCGAGTGCCCGGGCGATGGCCACGCGCTGCTGCTGCCCGCCGGAGAGGTCCCGGGGGCGGTGGTCCATGCGTTCGCCGAGGCCCACTTCCTTCAGCCGGTCCTCAGCCACCTGGCCGGCCCTGCGGCGGGAGAGGCCTCCCACATGGCGCGGTGCCAGGGCCACGTTCTCCAGCGCCGTGTGGTCCGGGAAGAGGTTGAAGTGCTGGAAGACCATGCCGATCTTCTGGCGCAGGGTGTCCGGGTTGTCCTTCAGCACGGATTTCCCGTCCAGCCGGACGTCTCCCGAGGCGGGCTCATGCAGGCGGTTGATGCCGCGCAGCAGGGTCGATTTGCCCGAGCCGGAGGGCCCGATGATGCAGGTGGTGGTGCCGGGGGCGATCCGCAGGTTCACATCCTGCAGGACCGTGGTGTCCCCGTAGGCCATGGAGAAGTCTTCGAGTTCCAGGCCGGCTCCGCTGTATGTCTGAGTGTCGGTCATGGTCAGTCCCTTGTCTTGAGATCGTCCGGTGCCGTGCGGCCGGCAGCCGGGGGAGCGGCGACGGTGGCCAGTTCCTGGACCTCCACGAGTCCGGAGGTGGGCGGCGTCGCCCGGCGTCGTCCGGTGCGGAAGCGGTTGTCGATGTAGTTGACCAGGTGGGTCAGCGGAACCGTGATGATCAGGTAGAACAGGCCCGCCAGAACCAGAGGTGAGAGGTTGCCGCTGAGGATGGCCGCGTCCTGACCCACCCGGAAGAGCTCGCGCTCGCCGACGAGCATGCCCAGGAAGTAGACCAGGCTGGAGTCCTTGATGTTGGCGATGAACTGGTTGACGAGTGCCGGGAGCACGCGGCGGACGCCCTGAGGTATCACCACCAGCGCCATGGCCTTCGGGTAGCTCATGCCGAGCGCCCGGCAGGCCTCGATCTGGCCCCGGTCCACGGACTGGATGCCGGCCCGGAAGATCTCGCCGATGTAGGCGCCGGCGATCAGGCCCAGGGCCAGGATGCCCAGGGGGAAGGGGCTGGGGCCGAACATCTGCTGGCTGTACCGGGCGAAGCCCTGGCCGATCAGGAGGATGGTGAGGATCGAGGGCAGGCCGCGGAACAGGTCCGTGTAGACCCGGGCGACGTAGCGGAGCCAGCGGACGGGGGAGATGCCCATGACCGCGACGATCATGCCGAGGACCAGCCCGATGATGGTGGCGGCCAGGGAGATGATGAGCGTGTTGACCAGGCCGACCCCCAGAAGCTGGGGGAAGACGTCGGCCATGGCGGCGAAGTCCAGGAAGGTTTTAGAAAGCGTGGTCAACGGATCCATGACGGAGGCCTTTCGCAGGGGGCGTGCAGGTGCTCATGGGGTGCTGGGGTGCGAAGGTCACTTGTTCCCTTCGGGCAGGTATTCCTTGGGCATGGGGGAGCCGGGGAACCACTTGGTGTAGAGGCGCTTCCAGGTGCCGTCCGCCATGGATTCCTTGATGGCCTTGTTCAGGGCCGCCTTCAGTGCGGGCTTGTCCTTGGCGATGGCCACGCCTGCCGGGGCGTCGAAGGAGGGGATGTCCGCGGCGTCCTTGAGGCCGTAGCGGGTGACGTAGTCCTTGGCCGCCTCGTAGTCCAGGAAGTGTGCGTCAATGGTTCCGCTGTTCAGGGCGGAGACCGCCGAGTTGTTGTCCGGGAAGCGCACCAGGCTGGAGCCGGTGAAGTTCTTCATGGCGTAGGCCTCCTGGAGGGAACCCTGGACCACACCCAGGCGCTTGCCCGCCAGGCCGTCCACTCCCGTGATGCCGGAGGTCTTGGTGGTCAGAACCGTGAGGTAGCCGGCCAGATAGCCGGAGGAGAAGTCCACCGTCTGCTTGCGCTTGTCGGTGATGCCGATGGCGGCCACGCCGGCGTCGAACTGCCCGTTGGAGACCGCCGGGAGGATGGCGGCGAAGTCCTGTCCGGTGAACTGCACGTTGTCGATCCCCATCCGGTGTGCGACGTCGGTGAAGAACTCCACGTCGAAGCCGGTGAACTTCCCCGAGGAGTCGGTGAAGGTGTACGGCTTGGAATCGCCGACGCTGGCCACGCGGAGCTGGCCGGGGGTGATCAGGCCGTAGGGGTTGTCGGAGGCGGACGGGGCGGGGGTGCCGCCACCGCACGCGGAGGTGAGCAGTGCGAGCGTTGCGATGGATGCGGCGCCGATGCCGCGGAGGAAGGTCCTCTTGTTCATGGGGTGGTCCTCTCAGGGACGGGGTGTGGCTGGGGTCCGAGTTCGTGAGACCGGTCTCAAATTTGTGCGTGAGACCGGTCTCACTCGCTGATAGGATGTGACTATAGTCACGATGCATCACAGGCGTCAAGCAATTTTCACCGGAGGAAATGAGTGCCGAACACAGCAGGCAAAGAACCCACTGTGGTGGATGTGGCGCGAGCGGCGGGGGTGTCCAAGGCCCAGGCGGCCCGCGCCCTGGGCGGTTACGGGGCGGTCAGCGACCACGTCATGGAAGCCGTCATGGAGGCGGCCCAGACGCTGGGCTACCGGCCGAATGAGCTGGCCAAGAGCATGAACACCGGCTCCACCCGGGCCGTGGGAGTGGTGGTGGGGGACATCGAGAACCCGCACTTCGGAGTGGCGGTCCGGGGCATCACGGACGTCCTCCGGGCCTCGGGGTACGCGGTGCTCCTGGCCAACTCCGACGAGGACCCGGTGAAGGAGAAGGAAGCCGTTTCCCAGTTCCTCCAGCAGCGGGTGGCCGGGCTGATCGTGGCGCAGGCCCGGGCGGATTCCTACGAGCATCTCGCCGCGGTGCAGGAGGCCCGCCGGGCGCTGGTCTTCTTCGACCGGGAATGCCCGCACCTGGATGCCCCCTCGGTGGTGGTCGACTTCCACGGCGTCTCCGAGGACATCGGGAACCTGCTGCTGGAAGCCGGTCACCGGACCATCGGGTACGTGTCCAGCCTGGACCTCGGCCAGCCGTACCGGGAGGGGCTGGAGCTGAACTCCTCCGCCGTGTCGCAGCGCATCGAGGGCATTGCGAAGGCTCACCGGGCCCACGGTCTGAGCTGGGATGATTCCCTGGTTCAGCTCGGCGCCACCACGGCGGGCAGAATCGAGGCCGCGGTGGGACGGCTACTGGACGGGCCGCGGAAGGCCACGGCGATCGTGTGTTCGGACAACCTCCTGGGCCAGGCTGTTCTGTTCGAACTCCGGAGCCGCGGCCTCAGCGTTCCCCGGGACGTCTCCCTGGTGGTCTATGACGACTTCCCCTGGACCCAGCTGGTGGATCCGCCCCTGACGGTGGTGGCGCAGCCGGTCTACGAGATGGGTCAGGAGGCGGCCCGCCAATTGCTGGGGCAGCTCAACGGCTCGACGGCGGCACAGGCCAAGCACCTCGAAGCCCGGCTGGTGCCCCGTTCCTCGGTGGGTGTGCCCGCCTGAGTCCGGGCGCTCCTGTGCGTGCCGGTTTCTGCGGCCTGATTCACTTTGTGCGAGGATATTGACCCGCACAAAGTGAATCGGGCCGCAGTTTTGGCGAGGTGGGTCGTGCCGAGGCCGGGATTGGCGGGCCGCACTACACCCGGAAGCCGGTGCACGCCTCGTTGCTGCACCCGGCGTCCCTCGCGGTCCAGCGGGGCGCGTCCCCGGCGTCTTCAACAGGCACCCAGCGCACGTGGCGGTGCTGCCCGCACATCTCACAGGCGGGGGCGACGAAGCTGGCACGTTCCTCGGCGGTGTAACTGCGGAAGTCCGTCATGGTTCCTCCTTGGCAGGCGTGGAAACTGCCCTTTCAGGCTACGCCCGCGCGTTGGGCCCCGGTAGGGGGTCGATCGCGCGAGCGCGTTCCTCCGTCAGCCGGAGATGAGCCCCTGGAGCACCTGGAACGCGACGGCTACCACCAGCGCGTTGTAGAAGAACCCGACGATGCTGTGAACCAGGACCACCCTGCGGGTCCGGATGCCGATCACCTCGATGTCCGACGTCGCGAAGGACGTTCCGATGGTGAACGAGAAGTAGAGGTGGTCCAGGAGCGAGAGGCTGCGGCCCTCGGGCAGCCGCAGCTCGGGTGTCCGGCTGGTCTGCGCCAGCACCTGGTACACCTCCGCGAATCCCAGATGCAGCATCATCCAGGACAGGATGATGCCCACGCACGCGGCGATCACGAGCACCATTTCCAGGCTGTCATTGGCGCCGGTGTTCTTGATGATGAGCGCCGTGACGGCCGAGTTCGCCCCGACGATCGCGGAGAGGACCGGGGGGATCCACATCCAGCGCACGATGCCCCGTACCTCACGCTGGTCGAGGACGGGCCGGCGGCTTCCCCGCCACACGAGCACCCCGCCCGCGGTCAGGTACAGGGCGGCCATGATCTCCCACAGCATGAGCGCCCAGAACTCGTTGGTGAACAGGTAGAGCAGGCTGGACAGGAAGATCGCGATCTCGATGATCGTGCCCAGCGTCTTCAAGGAGGCCCGGCTCGCACCGGAAGTCCGCGCGGTGCTGTTGTTCTTCGCCACGGCCTGAGCGTACGGCACCGGGAGGGCCGCCTCAATCGACGCCGCTCCACTGCGGGGTCACTTAATGCCGGACAACGCCCTTCGACGCGGCATCAACTGACCCCGCATCGGAAGTCATTCCCGGAACAGCCCTGCCAGATCGTCCGCGGTCAGATGGGTGGACGCGAGCGCCTCGTCGCCGGCCACCGAATCGAAGAGCTTTGACTTCTTGGCCTTGAGCGCCATGACCTTCTCCTCGATGGTGTCCTTGGCCACCAGCCGGTACACCATCACCTGCTTGTCCTGGCCGATCCGGTGGGCCCGGTCCACGGCCTGTGCCTCGCTGGCCGGGTTCCACCACGGATCCAGCAGGAACACGTAGTCCGCCTCGGTCAGGTTGATGCCGAAACCACCGGCCTTGAGGCTGATGAGGAACAGGGGGGCGTCGCCCTCCTTGAAGGACTTGATCACCTCGGCGCGCTGCCGGGTGGCCCCGTCCAGGTACGCGTACTGCACGCCCGCGGCATCCAGGCGGTCCCGCACCTTGCCCAGGAACCCGGTGAACTGACTGAAGATCAAGGCACGGTGCCCCTCGGCCAGCACGTCCTCCAGCTGCTCGAACAGCACGTCCAGCTTGCTGGAGCGCACCCCGCTCAGTTCTGGGTCCACCAGGGAGGGGTCCAGGGCCATCTGCCGCAGCAGGGTCAGCGACTGGAAGATGGTGAAACGGTGCTTGTTCGCGTCCTCCAGCAGGCCCAGGATCTTCTGGCGTTCGCGTTGGAGGTGGGTCTGGTACGCCTTGGCATGCCGCGGATTCAGCTCCACCGTGAGCACCTGTTCCAGCTTGGGCGGCAGTTCCTTGACCACCTGTTCCTTGGTGCGGCGCAGCATGAGCGGACGGATCCGCTGCCGCAGCTTCGCCAGTAGCTTGGGGTGGCCGTGAACCTCGATCGGCCTGCGGTAGTACTCGGCGAACTTCCCAGGGCTCGGGAACAGGCCCGGCGCCACGATCGACAGGAGCGCCCACAGCTCCATGAGGTTGTTCTCCAGCGGCGTGCCGGTGATGGCCAGCTTGAACGGGGCATCGAGCTTCCGTGCGGCCTGGTACGCCTTGGACTGGTGGTTCTTCACGAACTGGGCCTCATCCAGCACCAGCGCGCCCCATTCGAGCTTCTGATATTGCTCCAGCTCCAGGCGGAACAGCGCATAGGAGGTCACCACCAGGTCAGCCCCGGCGAACTCCTCGGCCGGCTTCAGTCCGCTGCGCTTGAACGTCTCCGCCACGGCCACGGTCTTCAGCCCGGGCGCGAAGCGTTCCGCCTCCATCGCCCAGTTGGACACGACGCTGCTGGGTGCCACCACCAGGAACGGTGCGCGGTTCGCCGCGGGTGCCTCGGCGGACGGAACGGACGACGACGCGGGGTCCTCCACGGCGCCGCCGGTCACCACTGCGGCGCCCGCCGGAGGGGTGGTGCCGTCCGCGCCCGGGCGGGCTGCGCCGTCGTCGTCCGTGGCAGGGACCGCAGGGTCCTCGCGGAGTGAGCACAGCAGCGCCAGCGTCTGGAGGGTCTTACCCAGGCCCATGTCATCCGCCAGGACGCCGCCCAGCCGGTGGTCGTAGAGGAAGCGCAGCCAGCGGAAGCCCTCCAGCTGGTAGGGGCGCAGCTCGGCGTTGAGCCCGGCCGGCGCTGCGAGGTCCCGCATGGAGTCGTCCACGTTCAGCAGGCCGGTGACGCTGCGGCGCCACTCCTTCGCCTGCTGCTCCACCACACCGATGGCCGCGAACTGCTCCCACAGGCCCACCTGGAAGCGGCTGATCTGCAACTCCTCGCCGGGACGGTCGGAGAGGGCGCGGGCCTCATCGATCAGTTCGCGGAGCTGCTGGAGCTCCGGGCTGTCGAGGGGGAAGTGCTTGCCACTCGGCAGGACCATGCGGGTCTGGCCGGACGCCAGGGCGGAGAAGATCTGCCCGAACGCCACCTGTTCGCCTTCGAGGGTCACCACGATCTCCAGGCCGAACCAGTCGCGGTCGTCCTTCTCCAGCGTGGAGACGTGGACCACGGGAGCTTCGACGGCCTCGCGGAAATCAGGGACCACACCGTTGACGTCCACTTCCACGTCCGGGATGGCGCGCAGCTGTGGCAGGACCTCCTCCGTGAAAGCCACCGTGTCCATGCCGTGCAGGGTGGCGGTGGGGGCGAGGGTGGGCAGGGTCCAGAGACCGTCCGGGCCGATGGACGGCTCCGTGGCCAGGGCGGCCACCACCTCCCACGGCTTCCCCACGGAGTGCAGGATCCGCTTCTCCTGGGCCTCGTCGCGGTACCCGGCGTCCGAGGGGTCGAAGGCGAGAGGCTGCGACACCTGCTTCCCGTTGCTCGTGTAGTGCCACTCCCAGTGCAGGTCCAGGCGGTGATCCTTGCGGTAGCCGGCCAGCAGGGAGAGGACGGGCTTGCCGATGGTGGGCAGTCGCACGCTCTCCGAGGCGGCCACCACGGGGGCGCCCTGACGCAGGCGCGGGTAGAACTCACTGAGGAAGCGCTCCTCATCCGCGGCGGGGATGTGCACGGCTTCCGCAGTGCGCGCGAAGGCCACCATCTCCGGGGTGGCCGGTCCCAGCGGTGTCAGGACCAGGGTCCCGTCCACCAGGCCTCCGGCCACGGAGGCTCCGCCGTGGAAGGCCAGGGCGGCGGGTTCGCCGGTGAAATGCAGCTGTTTGAGGTCGAGGTCCCGCCCGTGAGCCTCAAGGCGCGGGGACACATCCAGGCCGCCGTCCTCGCGGCGGTCCACGGAGATCTCCAGGACGGCGGTCTCGCGTTCCAGCCGGACGCCGGGGGAGCGCGGGTCCGGGTCCTGGATGAAGAGGATCCCCTTGCCGGACAGGTCCGCGAGGGCCGAGGCCAGGTGCTTGCCGTTGTACTGCGTGAGTTCCAGCCACTGGCCCGCCGGGCCCTGGTACTGGCCCGGCATGCGTGAGAGCTCCAGGAACTCCGCCAGGGCGTCCGTCTGCTCCCGGCTGAACTTCCGGTAATAGCTGAGGTAGTTGATGTTGGTCCAGGCCACCTCGCTCTTGATCCACTTGCCGCGGGCGCCCATCGACATGGGACGGACCCGCAGACCGGCCGGTTCGGCCTGGCTGTAGACCCGCCCGCCGCGCGAGACGGCGGGTTTGGGGTCCGTCACCTCGAAGAGCAGGGCCAGCTGGGGTGTCACGGACGACGACGTCGTGGTGGACTCCGGCAGCAACGGTGCCAGGGCTTTCTCCCAGGCGGCGGTGGCGGCCTTCGCTGCCGGTGCGGCGGCCGCGGTGCCGTTGGCGGAGGAGGACGCTCCGGGAAGGGGTGCCGGTCCGCGGCGGCGGCGCGCCACGACGTCGTCGGAGTCCAGCAGCCCGCGTTCCTTCGCGGCGAAGAGGAGGGCGACCACGTGCTTGCAGTCCTGCCGGACGGGGCAGTCGCAGAGTGCGGTGAGGCAGATCCAGGAGTCGTCCTGCGGCTTGAGCTTGGCGACGGCGCGGTAGGAGCGGCTGCCTTCGACGCGACCGGTCAGCAGCCCGGTGTTGCGGCCGAAGACCACATTGAACACGCGTTCCTGACGGGCATACTCGTAGCCGCGTTCCACGCTGCCTTCGTCAAAGCGCGCGGCGAGGGTGCCCAAGCGTTCCTGGGCCTGCGAGGTGGCCATCCACAACAGTCTAGTGCGAGCGGCACGGGAGCGGTCTGCGAGGTGGCCCACAGGTGGGTCCGGCGCACCGGGGGACACAGGCTGCCCGCCTCGGCGGCCGGATCCGCGCGGGGCGGAATCTTGGAGCGTTGTCAGACCCGGCCGATAGTCTGGACGGCATGGCACAGACGAGGAAATCCCGCCCCGCCGCACCCCGGGCCGCGGCACCGGACCTGCCGGCGAACCTGGGCGAGGTGGACGGGCTGCGGCGCTATGACGAGGTGTCGGAGAGCGCCGTCGTCGGGCTGTCCGGCGACGTCGACGCGGCCCACGCCCATCTGAGTGAGTGCGTGCTCCGGGACGCCCAGCTGGACCGCCTGGACCTGAGCGGAGCCACCCTGACGGACCTGGACGTGGAGGACCTCCGGGTCACCGAGTTCGTGGCCCGGAACGCCCGTCTGCGGCGCGTCCGGATCACCGGCGGCCGGATCGGCACCCTGGACCTCTCGGGCGCCGAGGTGGACAGCCTGGAACTGCGGGACGTCCGCATCGATTACCTGGGGCTCAACGGCGCCGAAGGCAATGACCTTCTGGTGGCGGGCTGCCACCTCCGGACCCTCGACGTGCCCCTGGCGAAGCTCAAGCGTGTCGCGTTCCAGGGCTCCCAGGCCGAGGACGTGGACAGCCGGGACCTGGACGCCACGGATGTGGACCTGCGCGGCCTGGACGCCCGGGTCTTCACCTCGGTCACGGGCCTGCGGGGCGCCACCCTCACCGAGACCCAGGTCCGGGAGCTCGCCGTGCAGATGGCGCTCCAGG
>Ga0153950_1000317_pt1 | contig 21349 bp, 22 predicted proteins | sample TSNJ034MetaG_FD_104737 | JGI IMG/M metagenome (GOLD analysis project Ga0153950, IMG submission 104737) | Attine ant fungus gardens microbial communities from New Jersey, USA - TSNJ034 MetaG | ecosystem: Host-associated > Fungi > Mycelium > Unclassified | place: USA: New Jersey, Wharton State...
GGTCTGCGGTGGGCGCCGGCGAGCGCCGTTGCACCTTGTCCTGGGGCGTAGTGTCCTGGGGCGCCGTGTTTTGAGATGCCGCACCGGCCCGGCCGGGGCCGCCCCGGTGCGGCGGGGATGGTTCACCTTCTGCGGCGGGCAGGCCCAGCCGGACTTCGGTGCCGTCCTCGTCGCTGAGGATCACGGCCGTCCCGCCGTGGCGCTGCATCCGTCCGATGATGGATTCCCGCACGCCCATCCGGTCCTCGGGCACCGTGTCCGGGTCGAAGCCGGGACCACGGTCCCTGACGAACACTTCGGCGCCGCGCTCCGAACACTCCAGGTAGACGGACACCGCGCCCCCGCCGTGCCGGACGGCGTTCAGCATCGCCTCGCGGGCGGCCTGGACCAGGGCCTCGTGCCGCTCGCTCATGGCGGCATCGCCGACGCTCACGACGTCGACGGCATACCCGTGCGTGTCCTCCACCTCGGCGGCAGCCGCCTTGATCCGCTCAGCCAGCAGACCGGCGTCGCGGCTGGTGTCCCCGAAAAGCCAAGTGCGCAGCTCGCGCTCCTGGGCGCGGGCCAGACGCACCACATCCTGTTCGGATCCCGCCCGCCGCTGGATGAGGGCCAGGGTCTGGAGCACCGAATCGTGCAGATGGGCCGCGATCTCCGCGCGCTCCGTCTCCCGGATGCGCCCGGCCCGTTCCGCCTCGAAGTCCTTCCAGAATTTCAGGCCCCAGGGCAACAGGACCAGGGCGACACCGCCCAGGACCGTGACGGAGGCGAGCAGCGCCAGCCACGTCTGATCCCAGGAGCCCGCGCCGGACACCATGACCAGGACCCCGGCCATCACCAGGGCAAGTCCTGCCACCAGCCGGACCCAGCCTCCGGCCTGGTCGGCCTTGGCCCGGTCCACCAGGTGGGCCCGGCGGGTCTCATCCAATTGCATCCAGGCGATGGCCGCACCGCCCAGGATGGCGGCCACGGGGATGAGCGTGCCCAGCGGGACGTCCACGCCCAGCTGGCGTGCGATGAGGATGGCGGCGAGCAGAAGCAGGCCGGCGCCCAGGAGGATCTCCTTGCCGTACGGAAGCGCCGGAACCCTGCCCCTGAACGGAGGGGGCCACGGCGCGCCGGCGCCGCGCGCGCGGCCGGTATCCGTCGCACCCGGTGCGCCTGCGGCCGAGTGGGACGCCGGTGGTGCCGCCTGGGAGGCGTCGGGAGCGCTCACGGCCGGGGCGATCGGCGACGCCGGACGCGGAGCCTTGCGCTGGGCGTCCTCATCCGCCGTCGGGACCATGGTCCACAGCCAGCCGTAGAAGGCCAGACCCGCACCGCCCGCGAGCGCCGCCACGATCATGCCCAGACGCACGAATTTCACCGGCCAGCCGAGATGGGCCGCCAGGCCGCCGCAGACACCGGCGATCATGCGGTCGCCGCTGCGGACCAGGGGCGGGCGCTCGGCGGCTGTCTTCATGCCTTCAATCCAACCACGGAACAGGGTTTCCCCGGCCTGCCGCAGAGGGATCTCAGGGCGCTCTCAGGGGTGCTTCAGGGTATCCCCCAGTAGAGGCGGGAGGCCCCTGGGCGAGAGGATCGAACCATGAACACTCACAGCACCACACCGGAGGAGCCCCGGCAGCCGGCCGGGGACAGGCAACAGGGGGCGGGAACCTCCCAGGGAGCGCCCGGCAGCGGACACTCCCCCCAGGACTTCTTCTCCTGGATCCGGAGCCAGGGCATCCGCCGCGGCAGCGACCGCTGGCTGGGCGGCGTGGCGAGCGGCCTGGCCCACCGCTTCGGGATCGACCCTCTGATCGTCCGCGGCATCTTCATCGTCCTGGCGGTTTTCGCGGGAATCGGCGTGCTGGCCTACGGCATCGCCTGGGCTCTGCTCCCCGAACCGGACGGCCGGATCCACGTCCAGGAGGCCGCTGCGGGGCGATGGAGCGGCGGGATGACAGGCGCTCTGATCACCACGGTCATCGGGCTGCCCAGCCTGGGCCGCGGCTTCTGGGCCTGGGGCTGGAACGGCCTCAACGCTCTGTTCTGGACGCTCCTGTGGGTGGGGGCCGCGGCGTTCGTGGTCTACCTCATCGTGCAGCGCAGCCGGAACAAGGACTCCCGCACCTTCACAGCGCCCACCGCCCCCTCCTACACCTCGGCCTTCACCCCGGCACAAGAACCATGGCAGCCGGAGAGCACGGCCACCGTGCCGTCGTCGTTCGTCTCGGCAGCCACCGGCGCTCCAGACCTGAAGCCCGGCGCCGAGGACGAGGCCCCCTTGGATGGCCCGGCCGCAGAAATCGGCCCGGACCTCCCCACGCCTCCAGCGTGGCGCCCGTCCACCCCGTCCTTCCAGGCGGCTCCGGCCCCCGCACTCCCGGCACCGGTCCTGCCCGCACCATCCCTGGCAGTCCCCCCGGCCCAGCCCAGGCCTCCTCGGCCCCCCAAGCACAAGCGCGGCCCCGGCAGCGCGCTGGTCGCCGTCGTCGTAGGCCTGGCCCTCCTGATGGGCGGCACCCTCAAGGCCCTTGACGCCGCACGGATCATCGACCTGGGAGGCACCTCCACCGCGGTCATGTGGGCCAGTGGCGCCGCCGTGCTGGGCCTGGGCATCCTCGTGGCCGGTCTCCGGGGACGGACCTCCGGGTTCCTCGGCTTCCTGGCTGTGGTGAGCCTGATCATCGGCGCCTTCTTCACCATCGCCCCCCGCGCCGACGGGCTGCGATTCCAGGACCGCGACTGGACACCCACCGGTGCGGATCAGGCCCGGCAGGGCTTCGACCTCACGGGCGGCAAAGGCACCGTGGACCTGCGCAGCCTGGGCAGCGGGTCTCCCCTGCCCAGCCAGGTGGTGGTGCCCCTGGACGTCACGGCGGGCAATCTGACCCTGGTGATCCCGGAGAACATCCCCGTGGAAATCCGCTCCGACCTGACCTTCGCCAATCTCGACCAGAACGGTTCCGACACCGGCCACGTGGCGGACAAGGGCAACAGCACCTTCAATGCGGACAAGCCGGGCCAGCCCCTGGTCATCGAACTCGACGGAACGTTCAGCAACATCACCGTCCAGGAAGGAAGCCTCTGATGAACACCCACGAATCCCCCCGGGACGCGGAGAAGGAGAACCCTGATGAGACCGGATTCCCGCGGACGGAGGCCTTCACGGCGCCCCTTCCCACCGCAGCGCACCCCGCCACGGAACAGCAGCCCCTCCCGGCAGCCGGGCAGCCGCAGCCACACACCCCGGCATCCCCGTCCGCTGAGACGCACCGCGGCGGTCCGCGGGTCAGCACCATCGTCTGGGGCCTGCTGATCGTGGCACTCGCCGGCCTCATCATCGTCTCCAAGCTGGGCCTGGTGGCCCTGAACGGGAGCTATGTGCTGATCGGGCTCATGCTCGGCACCGGCGCGGCCCTGGTGATCGGCGGACTCGTCTCCGCCGCCGCCCGCAAGACCCCTGGTGGCCAGGGAACCGACAACCACCGGACGCCCGGCAGCGGCTCCGGAATCGCGTGACAAAGCACGCCAGACACGGAAGGCTAGAGACATGGACAAGTTCTTCAGCATCATCAGGGGCCTCGGCCTGAAGCGTGGACCGGAACGCTGGCTGGGCGGCGTCTGCGGCGGGCTCTCCGCCAAGTTCGGCGTGGACGTGGCCTGGATCCGCATCGCCTACCTCATCTTCTGCCTGCTGCCGGGCCCGGCATTCGTGGTCTACCTGGCCGCCTGGTTCCTCCTGCCGGACAGCAAGGACGAGCGCATCATCCTGCAGGGATTCCTGCAGAACCGCGGCGTCAAGTAAGCCGCACCCCGGTTCGCGGACACCCGTGACCTGCATGGCCTCCCGTTCATGACGGGAGGCCATTTGTCATCTGGGTCACAGAAAACCTTAGAATTGGCGTGGGCTCAACGGGGCGCTCTTCACTGCATCATCGACGAAGGGCCAATGACCCATGAAAATCGGCATCCTGACCAGCGGTGGCGACTGCCCCGGACTCAACGCCGTGATCCGCGGCGCCGTCCTGAAGGGAATCGCCATCCACGGCCACGAATTCGTGGGCTTCCGTGATGGCTGGCGAGGCGTAGTGGAAGGCGATGTCATCGACATCCCCCGCACCCTGGTCCGCGGCATCGCGAAGCAAGGCGGCACCATCCTGGGCACCTCCCGCACCAACCCGTTCGAGAACGGCGGAGGCCCGGAGACCATCAAGGGCCACATGGAACGCCTGGGCATCGATGCCATGATCGCAATCGGCGGCGAAGGCACCCTGGCCGCGGCACGCCGCCTCACCGATGCCGGCCTGAAGATCGTGGGCGTTCCCAAGACGGTGGACAACGACCTCGACGCCACGGACTACACCTTCGGCTTCGACACCGCCGTGCAGATCGCCACCGAGGCCATCGACCGCCTCCGCACCACGGGCGAATCCCACCACCGCTGCATGATCGCCGAGGTCATGGGCCGCCACGTCGGCTGGATCGCGCTGCACGCCGGAATGGCGTCCGGTGCCCATGCCATCCTCATTCCGGAGCAGCAGGTCAGCATCGAGCAGATCTCCGAGTGGGTCACCGAAGCCCATGACCGTGGCCGCGCACCCCTGGTGGTGGTGGCCGAGGGCTTCGTGCCGGAGCACCTCGAAGCGCCGCACTCCGAGCGCGGACTGGACACCTTCGGCCGCCCGCGTCTGGGCGGCATCGCGGATCAGCTCGCCCCCGAGATCGAGGCCCGCACCGGCATCGAGACCCGGGCCACCATCCTGGGTCACATCCAGCGCGGCGGCGTGCCGAGCGCCTTCGACCGCGTGCTGGCCACCCGCTTGGGCATGGCCGCCATCGACTCGGTGGTGGAGGGCCGCTGGGGAACCATGGTGGCGCTGAAGGGCACCGAGATCGAACACGTCAGCTTCGAGAACGCCCTGGGCCGGCTCAAGACCGTCCCGGCGCACCGCTACGAGGAAGCCGCGGTCCTCTTCGGCTGACCGGCGATCCGTGCCGATGGGCGCGGGAACTGAAGCGCAACACACGAAAGGACGACGACGGCGGGTGTCCACCCGCCGTCGTCGTCCTTTCGTGTACCGGCTGCTGAGCCCCGGCCGGCCACCGCTCAATGGCTCACCGGAGCGTCATATCAGTCGGCCGAGACCTTCTCCTGCTCCTGGGCCGGTGCGGGAGCCGCCGGCCGGATGAAGAACAGCGAGGCCACTGCGGCCACCAGGATGGCGCAGGCCGGCAGCATGATCGACTGCGCCATGGCCGAGGAGAACCCGGCGTGCAGGAACTCGGGCAGGACACCGGTGGCCATCTCGCCGCTCGGGGACCCCTGGCCTCCGGGGGCCTGCGGGAGCTCCGCGGCCAGACGTGCCTGGATCAGAGCCGCGATGGCCGCCGAACCGAGGACCGCGCCCACCTGACGGGTGGAGTTGTAGATGCCGGAGCCGGCGCCGGCCTTGCGGGGCGGGAGGTTCCGCAGCGCCGTGGCGCTCATGGGAGCCCAGATGCCGGAGCTGGCCACACCCATGATGGCGGCGGGGATCAGGTACATCAGCACCGGGGTGTCCGGCGTGGTGAGGAACGCGTAGATGAACAGCGAGAGAGACATCAGGGCGAACGCCGCGGGGATGATGACCTTGGGGTTCATCCGCGGGATCCACTTGCCCACGAACGGCGCCAGCACACCGGAGACCACGGCGGTGGGCGCCATGAGCAGGGCCGACTGGGTGGGGGTCATGCCGCGCACCATCTGGATGTAGAAGATGATCGGCAGCATCATGGAGCTGATGGTGAAGCCCATGAGGCTGATGCCCAGGTTGGCCAGGCTGAAGTTCCGGTCCTTGAACAGGTCCAGCGGCATGAGCGGCTCACCGTTGTACCGGCGCCGGTACACGGACTGCCAGACGACGAAGACCACCAGGACCACGATGCCTGCGGTGATCAGGCCCCAGACGGTCACGCCCGGGGTGACGGTGCCCCACTTGTAGCTCTGCCCCTCCTGCAGGCCGAAGACCAGCAGGAACATGCCCGCTGCGCTGAGCAGCACCCCGAGCCAGTCGAAGCGGTGCTGGTGGACTTCCAGCTTGGGGACGAACCGGGCCGCGGCGATGAAGCCGATGATGCCGACGGGGACGTTCACGAAGAAGATCCACTCCCAGCCGAGGCTGTCCACCAGGAGACCGCCCAGAAGCGGGCCCACCAGGGTGGCGACACCGGCCGTGGCACCCCAGAGCGCCATGGCGGAACCGCGCTCCTCCGGCTTGAAGATACGGGTGATGACGGCCATGGTCTGCGGGGTCATGAGGGCCGCGCCGAGGCCCTGGACGGCGCGGGCAGCGATGAGCATCCCGACATCACCGGCCAGGCCACACCAGAGGCTGGCGAGCGTGAAGACCGCCAGGCCGGCCAGATAGAGGTTCCGGGGACCGAAGCGGTCGCCCAGCCGGCCCGTGATGAGCAGTGGGACGGCGTAGGCCAGGAGGTAGGCGCTCGTCACCCAGATGACGGCGTTGATGTCAGTGTTCAGGCCTTCCATGATCTTCGGATTGGCCACGTTCACGATGGTGCTGTCCACCAGGATCATGAAGAAGCCGACCACAAGGGACCAGAGAGCGGGCCACGGTCGGGCGATCTGTTCCACGTCGGGACCTTTCGGGGTTGTGTTTCAGTCAGTCAGTATCGGGCCCGGGAGGCCGCATCCGGTGGGAGCGGCACCCGGGCGTACAGGTTCAGGAGGGGACGCTGAGGTCCAGGGTGCCGCTGCGGATCTCCGTCACCAGGCCGGTGAGCCAGTCGATCTCCGCGGCCAGCAGGTGGTGCTGATATTTCACGTCGAGCCAGAACTGCCGGGGCACCTGGCGTTCCAGGGCCCGGGTCTCGGCCGCCTCGTATTCGGCGAGCCGCTCCGCGAGCCCTGCGATCCGGGCCTCCAGCCGTTCCACCACCACTGCGCTGGGCAGATTGTGGCATTCGGCCAGGGCCAGGGGGAAGGGCGGGTAGCTGTTGGCCGCGTCGCCCAGCAGGACTTCGAGGTTCGCGGCGAGGGCGTCCTCTCCGGCGCCGGTGATCCGGTAGACGGTGCGTTCGGGACGTTTGCCGTCCCGTTCCACGCCGTCCTCCTCCACGAAGCTCTGCTCCTCCAGGCGGGAGACCGCGTGGTAGAGGGTGCCGGGCCGGACCTTGACGATGCGGTCCTCGCCCCGGAAGACCAGGGTCTGGTACATCTCGTAGGCGTGCATGGGCTTCTCGCGGAGGAGCCCCAGGGCCGCCAGGCTCAGCGGGGTGAGGGAAGGTGAGGTCATCGAGGTCTGGTTTCCTTCCCTGCTGTTTCGGGTGAAGCGGTGCTTTTCGGGTAAAGCGGTTCCGTTTCGGCTGAAACGGTGGACGGACGACGCCGGCGGGCCAGGTGCCCGTCGAAGCCTCCGCGGCGCGGAGATCCGCGCCTGCGCGCGAAAGCTCCCGGCGTCCGGGCGTGGGTTCCGGTTTCAGAGGCCGGTGCCGCCGGGCTGAATCCCACCCCCCGGGAGGTCACTGAGAGCACAACAATCATTCCACATCGACTATTCCACGTGGAATAGTCGATGTGGTGAGATGGCTCTCTCCGGCCTTCCGGTGGCGCCGCTCGACGATCGCACCCCTTGTATCGGGTCGGAGTCCGGGGCAGAGGAAACCGGCGCCGCGCAACGCACGACGCCGGTCATCCGGTCGGCTCTCTTCCGCGTTCAGGCCCCTTCCGCGTTCAGGCCCAGGCCGGGGGCCTGATCAGCGCGGGGTGCGGAGGAAACCGGTCTGCCGTCCGACCACCTGGCCGGCCTCCGGCGCCACGATCACTTCCTGAGCGGCGATGTACGTCTCCTCCACGGGATTGCCCTCGGCGTCCTGCGAGCCCGCGGTATCCACGACGCTCAGCATGGCCGCGGGATCGACATTGCGCTTCACCAGCGCCAACGCGATCGGCCCCATCTCATGGTGCTGCGCCACGCTGCTCAGTCGCCCCACCGTCCGGCCGTCCAGGACCACGGCGCTGTCCAGTGCGGGCAGCGTGTGCTGCGAGCCGTCCAGCTGGAGCAGGACCAGACGCCGTGGCGGATGTCCCAGATTGTGCACGCGGGCGATGGTCTCCTGCCCCTTGTAGCAGCCCTTGGACAGGTGCACGGCGGTGCGGATCAGGTCCAGCTCATGAGGGATGGCGCGATTGTCCGTTTCGAATCCCTGCCGCGGACGCCAGGCGGCGATCCGGAGCGCCTCCACGGCCATCATCCCGGCCAGCTCCAGTCCGGCGGTCCGCTCGTCGAGCTCGGCCTGGGGCACCAGCCACTCACGCCAGGGACGCTCGCGGCCAGGGTGCTGGTCGACGCCGACGGCGGCGTAGGAATACCCGCCTTCCATGACCTCGGGCCAGGGGTCCTGCCAGAAGAGCAGGCCCTCCAGCGCGGGCACGGGGCCGGTGCTGCCGAGCACGGCCCATTCCCGGCTGACATCCGCTACTTCCACCCGGAGCATGAAACGCATCCGGTCCAGGAACGCGGCCAGGGATTCCGCCAGGCCCGGTTCGACGATCAGCCAGGCCGTAGCGCCGTCGTCCACGAGCCGGAGGTCGAAATCGATCCGGCCCTGGATGTCCAGCAGGAGCAACTGCACGGAGGCGCCCGCCGCCAGGCCACTCACGCGCTGCGAAGAGAGGGTGTCCAGCCAGGAGAGACGGTCAGGACCGCTGACCGTCACCACACCCAGCTGAGAGAGGTCCGCGACGGCACGTCCGGCGGCCAGGGCCCGTTGCTCCTTGAGCGGCTGCCCGTAGTGGGCGGCCACGGGGCTGTCCACCCCGGCTCCCGCAATGGCGGACGGGCGCGACAGAAGAGGGCTTGTGTACTCCATGATGGGTGCAACCTTCCCCGGGAGGGAGCTATTCCGCCTCCACGGAAGTGCGGGCGCGGAGAATCAGGCGAGCTTGCTCAGGATGGCCGAAGCATGGGCTTCCAGGCCGCTCGTGGCGTCCTCGGTGCCCTCCGCTGCCTGGCCGCGGGAGACGTCCCAGCGCCAGAGCAGCTTGCCATCCACCAGGCCGAAGATGCGGGTGGCCGCCGTGTAGTCCTTGGAGTGGTTGCCGCGCATGACCAGGTCGGTGCTCAGCTGGACCTGCGGGCCCTTGATCTGCCCGTAGTACAGCTCCGAGATGCCACCCGGGTGAGCGATCGAGACCGAGATGTCGAAGCCGCCGTCGTCATTGCGCAGCGCCTCCACGTCATCCGCCGTCTTGAGAGCGGGGACCATGTCGGCAGGAACCATGCCGGGGCCGCCATCGGCGTCCACCAGCTTCCGCTCCAGGGCCCAGAAGCCCATCTCCACGGTGAGAGGACGCAGAATGGTCCCCTCGTCATCACAGAGCCAGCTCTCGGCACGGTACTGCAGGTACGGCAGACCGTTGTGGGCGAAGGTGGCGCGTTGCACGAAGTGCTCCGAGCCCTCCTCACCCGTGCCGAGACGGCCGCGGCCTTCCCACTCCCCGATCAGCCAGGAAAGAGGAACCAGCTCCGGCGTCAGGTCACTGGGAATCTCGACGGGCACGGCTTACTTCTGGCCCTTGAAGAGGCGGTAGACCACCAGGCCGGCGAACCAGGCCATGGCGATGCTGGCGACGCCGAGCAGGACCAGGAAGAAGATTTCAAATGCAAGGACGGACATGTCTTCATCCTAACCGTTAAACGAGCAGGAGCTTGCCCAGGAAATACGCCACGCTGCCCAGCGCCAAGACAGGCCCCAGGCCGAGGGCCACCGCACCCACCAGTGACGCGCTGTGGACCCTGAAGGTGATCAGCCGGCGGAAGCTCACCACCAGGACTCCGGCCACCAGTCCCAGCGCGGCGCTCGGGAGCATGGAGACGTGCGGGTTGAACCACCCCACGAGCGGTCCCACCAGAACGGCCAGGAGGACCGCCAGCGGTGCCACGATGCGGTCCGGCCAGCGGATCAGGCCGACGCCGACGGCCACGGCCGCGCAGACCACCACGATCACCAGCATCTCCCGCAGACCACCCAGACGCACATTGGCCACCCACCCCGCGCCCAGGGCGGAGAGGACCACGCCGCCGCTGGCGCCGAAGGTCGACTCCAGCCGCTGAGGCTGGCCGGTGCCGCGGATCAGTTCCACGAGCATCACCGCCATGATCCCCAGGGCGATCAGCGGTGCCGCCCACGCCATGAAGCCGGGGCCGGGCGAGACCGCGGCGCCGAGCACGGCGAGCGCACCGACCGCTGCGATGATCCCGCCGAGGGTCTTCCGCGCCGGGATGCCGAGGTACTGGGGCCACGCCAGGCCGAAAAGGACGGCCAGAACAGCGCAGATGACCGCATGCGCCGTCGCGCCCAGCCACGGGGAGACACCGAGGACGGCCAGCGCCACCAGGGACGCCAGCCCCACCGTCCGGTACCCGTGCCCGGTCGAAAGGAAGCCCCCGTGACGGCCGGAACCCGCACGGGAGGCGCCGTGGCCCAGGAGGGCGAATCCGGCGTCGTCGTTCTTGGAAGGTTCAGCGGCTGGGCTCACACAGCCATCCTCCCCTATCCCGCGCCTCCGCGCCCATCCCCGCCCCTGGGCGGCACGCCGCGCGGACCTCATTGTGACGGGGATAACTCACCCGGCGGGCGGACTCGATATACTGGGGCATCAGGCTCGACGACGCGCTCCAGATCCTTGGAGGGGACAATGTCGCAACTCTTGTTACTGACGAACAGCACCGATTCCTCGGTGGACATCCTGCCCGCGCTTGAGCTGCTCAATCACCGGGTGCACATCCTGCCGGCCGAACCGACGGCTCTGCTGGAGACCGACCCGTGCGACATCATCTTCCTGGACGCCCGTAAAGACCTGGTGGGCTCGCGCTCCCTGACCAAGCTCCTGAAGGCCACGGGCCTGTCCGTGCCCCTGCTGCTGATCCTCACCGAGGGCGGCATGGCGGCCATCTCCTCCCAGTGGGCCGTGGATGATGTGGTCCTGGAATCCGCCGGCCCCGCAGAGGTGGAGGCCCGCATCCGGCTGGCCCTGGCCCGTGGACGCAATGCCGAAGAAGAGGCCGACACGGAGATCCGCGCCTCCGGTGTGGTGATCGACGAGGCCAGTTACACGGCCCGCATCAACGGCGAAGCCCTCAACCTGACCTTCAAGGAGTTCGAGCTCCTGAAGTACCTGGCACAGCACCCCGGACGCGTCTTCACCCGGCAGCAGCTGCTCACCGAGGTGTGGGGCTATGACTACTACGGCGGCACCCGCACCGTGGACGTGCACGTCCGGCGCCTGCGTGCCAAGCTCGGCCCGGACCACGAGACCCTGATCGGCACCGTCCGCAACGTCGGCTACCGCCTCACCATGACTCGCGAGCAGGACGAACAGCACGCCCAGGCCTGAATTCCGGGACGGCCCCGGGTGGCCGGTACTAGCCTTGTGCCATGACTAGCGCTAATGCCTCCCACTGGCCGGTCCACCGGCTCCTGACCCCCCTCGACGCCGGGACTCTCGCCGAGACCGCCGAGGTCCTGCGAGCCGCAGCGGCAGCGGACGGCACACCCAGCGTGTCCGAGCAATCACTCATCGCGCTGCGCACCGGCGGCAACGACGGCCAGGAGGTCGAGGCGCACCTTGTCTACGCGCCGGAGGACCCCTTCGCCGAAGCGGAAACGGCCCGTGAGGCCGTGCTGGCAGGCTTCGCAGTGCTGGTCACCTCGGGCGAGGAGGCCGTTCTGGAGATGGCTGTGCATCCGGGCTACCGGAACATCGGCGTGGGTTTCCGGCTGGCGGGGCATCTGGAAGAGACCCGGGGGACCCTGGAGGGCATCCAGGCCTGGTCCCACGGAGACGCCGCCGCGGCCGAGGACCTCGCCACTCACTTCGGCTTCACCCGGGTGCGCGAGCTGTGGCGCATGCGCCTGAGCACGCCCCCCGCTTCCGGCACCCCCGCCGCCGACGACGCATTGCCGGCGGGGTACACGCTGCGCACCTTCGTGCCGGGCCAGGACGAGGGGGCCTGGCTGGAGGCCAACGCGCGGGCTTTCGCGCATCACCCCGAACAGGGCGCCCTGACACTGCGCGATCTGCAGGAGCGCCAGGCCGAGCCCTGGTTCGATCCCGAAGGTTTCTTCCTGGCCGTGGACGGGCAGGGCCGGGTGGCCGGCTACCACTGGACCAAGATGCACCCCGCACAGGACCAGCACGGTCCGCAGGGTGAGGTGTACGTGGTGGGAGTGGCCCCGGAGGCGCAGGGCAAAGGCCTGGGGAAGATCCTCACCCGGCGGGGGATATCCCATCTCCGGGAGCGCGGGGCCGGCACCGTGCTGCTCTACGTCGAGGCGGACAACACCCCGGCCGTGCGGCTCTATGAGAGCCTCGGATTCACCCATTGGGACAGCGACGTCATGTACCGGAAAAACCCGGCTTCCTGAGCCTTTCCGTTCTGTAAGGTTGAGGTGGATCGACTGCGGCTTAAGGAGTGTGGCATGAGCAGCGACAACAAGGGTTCCACAGGGACCGTGAGCAGGCTCTCACAGCGATTCGGTTCCTCCGAGGTCAATGCCGCGCGGGCCACGCAGGACCGCATCGAGCTGCCCGAATTCGAGGAGCCGAGCCTGTTGCCGGAGGGCGACATCAGCCCGGACCGTTTCCTGGACCGTGAACTGTCCTGGCTGAAGTTCAATGCCAGGGTGCTGGAACTCGCCGAGGATCCGGATCTCTTCCTGCTGGAACGGGTCAACTTCCTCTCCATCTTCGCGTCCAATCTGGATGAGTTCTTCATGGTCCGGGTGGCCGGCCTGAAGCGCCGCATCGCCACGGGCCTGGCCGTGCCCTCCCCTGCCGGGCTGAGCCCGGTGGAGGTGCTGGAACAGATCAGCGAGGCCGCGAGCGCCCTGCAGGAGCGTCATGCCCGCGTCTTCGCCGAGCAGATCCGCCCGGCCCTGGCCTACGAGCACATCCACCTCATGCACTGGGACGAACTGGACCAGGAGGCTCAGCACCGCGTGAGCACCCTGTTCACGGAGAAGGTCTTCCCGATCCTGACCCCCCTGGCCGTGGACCCCGCTCACCCGTTCCCCTACATCTCCGGGTTGTCCCTGAACCTGGCCGTGGTGGTGCGCAACCCCGTCAGCCAGAAGGAACTCTTCGCCCGCGTGAAGGTTCCGGACCAGCTGCCGCGGCTGATCGCCGTCGACGGCCCCCGTGCGGGTGCCGTCCCGGGCCGCGTGGCCCGCTTCATCACCCTCGAAGAGGCCATCGCCGTCCATCTGGACCAGTTGTTCCCCGGCATGGAGGTGGTGGAGCACCACACCTTCCGCGTGACCCGCAACGAGGACGTGGAGGTGGAGGAGGACGACGCCGAGAACCTGCTCCAGGCTCTGGAGAAGGAACTGCTGCGGCGCCGTTTCGGCCCGCCCGTCCGCCTGGAAGTCACCACGGACATCAACCCGGCCGTCCGGGAACTCCTGGTGCGCGAACTCAGCATCGACGCCTCCGAGGTGGTCTCGGTTCCGGCGCCGCTGGATCTGCGGGGACTCTCGGTCATCGCGGGCATCGACCGCGCCGACCTCCACTACCCCAAGCAGGTTCCGCACACCTCGCGGTACCTGAACGAATCGGAGACCTCCAAGGCGGCCAACGTCTTCGCGGCCATGCGTCGGCGGGACATCCTGCTGCACCACCCCTACGACTCCTTCTCCACCTCGGTGCAGGCGTTTCTGGAACAGGCGGCGGCGGATCCCAAGGTCCAGGCCATCAAGCAGACCCTGTACCGCACCAGTGGCGACTCCCCGATCGTGGACGCCCTGATCGATGCGGCCGAAGCCGGCAAGCAGGTCCTGGCCCTGGTGGAGATCAAGGCCCGTTTCGATGAGCAGGCCAACATCTCCTGGGCCCGCAAGCTCGAACAGGCCGGCGTGCACGTGGTGTACGGCATCGTGGGTCTGAAGACGCACTGCAAGCTCTCCCTGGTGGTCCGGCAGGAGTCGGACGGCATCCGTCGTTACTGCCACATCGGCACCGGCAACTACCACCCGCGCACGGCACGGTACTACGAGGATCTGGGCCTGCTGACCGCCAATCACCAGGTGGGCGAGGACCTCTCGAAGCTGTTCAACCAGCTCTCCGGCTATGCCCCCAAGTCCACGTTCAAGCGTCTCCTCGTGGCGCCCCGTTCAGTCCGCAGCGGCCTCATGGAGCGCATCGACCAGGAAATCCGCAACGCGCGGGCCGGTAAGAAGGCCCGGGTTCAGATCAAGGTCAACTCCATGGTGGACGAGGCGATCATCGACTCCCTCTACCGCGCCTCTCAGGCCGGGGTGGAGGTCAATGTGATCGTCCGCGGCATCTGCTCGCTGCGTCCCGGCGTGCCCGGGCTCAGCGAGAACATCACGGTCCGTTCCGTGCTGGGCCGTTTCCTGGAGCACTCTCGGGTCTTCACCTTCGCCAACGACGGGGATCCCGTGGTCTACATCGGCTCGGCCGACATGATGCACCGCAATCTGGACCGCCGTGTGGAGGCCCTGGTGCAGCTGAGCAACCAGGATGACATCCATGAGCTGGTGGAACTGATGAACCGGTACGTGAACCCGGGCACCGCCAGCTGGCACCTGGACAACCAGGGCGAGTGGGAACGCCATCACAAGGCCGAAGACGGGACTCCCCTGCTGGACATCCAGTCCTGGCTGCTCGCGTCCCGGTCCCGCCAGCGCACGGGGTCCCTCCGCTGATGCCCGGAGCACGTGCCGACGAACTGGTCGCCGACCAGTCCGAACATCCCGGTGAGAAGATCGCCGTCGTCGCGGCCGGTGGCATCCCCTGGCGCATCACCCGCGGTGCGCTGGAGGTGCTGCTGATCCACCGGCCGCGCTATGACGACTGGTCCTGGCCGAAAGGAAAGCTCGACGACGGCGAGACGGTCCCCGAGTGCGGCGCCCGGGAGATCTTCGAGGAGATCGGCCTGAGCGCCGGCCTGGGCATCCCCCTGCCGAGCATCCATTACCGAGTGCCCTCCGGCTTGAAAGTGGTGCACTACTGGGCCGTCAACGCCCAGAACGCCAAGGTCAAGCAGGACGGCAAGGAAGTGGACAGCCTGCTCTGGTGTTCACCGGAACGGGCGGCGGAGCTGCTGAGCAATCCCACCGACCGTGAGCCGCTGGCCGCGCTGGTGGCCGCCTTCGAGGCCGACACTCTGGACACCTGGCCCCTGGTGATTCTGCGCCACGCCAAGGCCAAGCCGCGGGCGTCCTGGACCAAGGGCGAGGGCGACCGGACTCTGGCGGCCTCCGGGCTTCGCCAGGCCCAGTCCGTCCGGCGGCTGCTGGCAGTCTGGGCGCCGGAGCGGATCGTGAGCAGCCCTTGGAAGCGCTGCATCTCCACCATCGCGCCCTATGTGAAGGCCACCAAGGTGAAGGTCAAGCTCGTGGACGCCCTCACGGAGCACAGCCACGAGCGCAAGCCGCAGAAGACGGCCGCCGCCATCGAGGCGGTCTTCGACAAAGGCATGCCGTCCGCCGTCTGTGTGCACCGGCCCACCCTCCCGACCATCCTGGAGCAACTCTCCAGGCACATGAAAGCGCCGCTTGCGCAGAGTCTGCCCACCCGGGACCCGTACCTGGCTCCGGGTGAGATGCTCGTCCTCCACGTGGGCAAGGACTCCCGGTCCCGCGTGGTGGCCGTGGAGCAATACCGGCCTTTCGACGACTGAAGGATCGATTGATGACTGAGAACGCAGCACCGGAACCGATCGGTTTCGGCATCGCCGAGCTGGCCTTTCTGCTGAGCAGCTTCGACGGGCCGGGCCAGTCCCGCTCCATCGAAGCACTCGACGCAGGCACCTGGGCCGGCGACCCGACCCTGGCCGAGGTGGGGGTCTCCGGGCTCGCCGCCCGCGGCTTCGTGGAGCTGGAGCAGGACGGCCTGGGCATCCAGGGCGCGGCGTCCGCCGTCGCTCACGTCCTGGGCCGCGGCACCCTCTGGATCACCCTGCAGATCAGCGCCGGCGAAGGCTCCTCGACGCGCCTGGTGCTGGTGGAGGCCGAGGGGATGCGCATGCTGTTCCAGCCCGGCCTCCTGAGCACCTGGTTCGCCACCCCGCTGCCGGAGGAGCTCACCGCTTCCCAGACGGCGGTGTCCGTCCTGCACCAGCACGCGGACGAGAACCCTGGCAGCCTGGCCACCGTCACCGTCAGCACCCAGGAGCGCAACAGCTCTTACGAGGTCAAGCGGGAGGGCGAGGCCTGGCAGTTTGCAGGCATCACCGAGAACGGCCCGGAAGAACCGGTCGGCGGCCTCGGCCCGGCCGAGGTGGCCGCACTCATCGAAGCCGCCGCGCTCTAGGTCATTCCCGCCTCCTCACCCCCGTGAGGGAGCAGTTGGTGCCCGTAACCACACCGGTTACGGGCACCAACTGCTCCCTCACGGGGGTTCCGTGCCGATTCCCGGGGAACGCCCCTTGACACCTCACATTTTGTATCAAACACTTGATACAAAATTGGGGGTTGAGATGAGCATTCCTTACGAACTGGTGCCTTACGTTCCTTTCGGCATGGCCTTGGCCGGTGCCGCCATCCTGTTCTTGCTCCTGCGGCGGATGGTGTCCGCAAGCCCCCAGGGAGCGACGCAGGCCACCACCGCGAAGCACTCGCTCACCGTGGGAGTGCTCGGCTGGATGGCCAGTTCACTGGCGGGATCGGCCAGCTTCGGGGAGGTGCCTCAGGCGCAATTCGGCCCGGCACCGTGGATGCTCTTCGTGCCGGTCGTCCTGGTGCTCGGCATTCACGCCCTCGGGCAATGGAGCTATCCCGGCGACCGGCGGTCCGTCCGCACCGCGGACATCCAGCCACGCCAGCTGCGTGATTTCCTGCCCAAGCCGCTCACGGTGGTCACCATGCTGGTGTTCCTGATCAGCCAGCTCCTGATCCTCTCCACCCTCAGGTTCTCCGGCATGGCCCCGCGGGAGGACCCGTCTCCAGGCGCGGTGCCCCATCCGGGACGTCTCCCGGGGCCAGAGGTCGCGGCGTGGCTGGGCGGGGCGTTGCTCCTTCTGGCTGCGGGAACCTTCGCGGTGCTCCTGCTGATCGCCCACCGGCACCAACTGGCCGGGCTGAGCCAGCGGGAGAACTCCTATCTGCGGACCCTGTCCATGAACAGGCTCCTCCGGACCTCCGCCACCATCGCCTCCGGGCTGGGAGCGATCGCCGCAGGATTCGCCGGAATGAAAATGCCCGGCTTCACCGCGGGCTCGGAACTCTCTCCCGGGGCGGTCTTCAACGTCCTGGTGCTCCTGGTGATGTGGCGCTGGCCCGTCCCCTTTTTCCGCCCGGCTTCCGAGCCGAAGCCCACCGATCCGGCCCTCCGGTGGCACCGCCTCGCCGTCGTGCCGTCCGTGCCGTTCGGGCTCGTAACGCTCCTGGTGCTCGTCCCCTCGATCGGGCTGTATGGAGCAGGTTTGCACGCGATCACGATCGTCCTGTCCGCCGGAGTCCTGTTCCTGCTCTGGGTTCTCTGGTGCACGCGGAAGATCCCTCAGGACCCCCAGGTGGCTCAGCCCGTCCAGCTTCCGTTCCCCCGGGCCTCGACGCTGATCGTGGCCGCACTGTGTGGTGTCACCGTCCTCACCGCTCTGGGAAGCACGCTGTGGAACGTCGTCTCCTCAGAGGGCGACCACAGCGACATCGCCACTCCGGCCATCATCGTGTGCGGCGTCGGCGCGCTGCTGGTGATCGGCCTGACACTGCTGACCGCGCAGATGATCGCCCGGCGCACTCTCACCTCGGCGCTGCCCGTCGCGGTCCTCCGCGACCGCGAAGCCGTCACCCAGGAACGCTGGCAACGGCTGACGTTCTGGAGCGGCTCCGTCCTCCTATGCCTCTCCGCCTTCCTGCTCTTCCAGATCAGGATTCCGGTGGAGATCGCCGGACGGAACGAGGATGGGAGCGTGAACCTGGCCGTCCTCGGCTTCGCGCAACTGCTCGGCACCGTGCTGATCCTCCTGGCCGTGCTCCTCTGGGCACTCAGCGCCGTCGATCCGGTCCCGGAGCCCCAGGACGACGCCCGCGTTCCGGAGCCTCACCACGCATGAACGCCAGGATCGAAATCCACCTCGACTCGCCCGTTCCGCCGTTCGAACAGGTGCGGGCACAACTGGAGGCGATGATCCTGACCGGGATTCTGGCCGACGGAGCCAAGCTCGCCACGGTCCGGGCCCTGGCCGGCGACCTGGGGCTCGCGGCCGGAACCGTCGCGCGGGCTTACCGCGAGCTGGAGGCGGCAGGGCTGATCAGGACGGCACGTCGCTCGGGAAGCACCGTCGTCGCGCCGCCGCAGCCCGCGAGGAGCACCCGGCCGGACGCCGAACCCCACAGGAACGCCCAGCATCTGCCCCCTGCCGTGACCGCGGCCATCGACCATGTGCTCGCCGTGTCCCGTGAGCATGGCGTCAGCCTGGAGACCCTGAACCGGGCGATCCAGGAGCACGGCAGGGACCCCCTGCCACCTGCTCCCCCGCTAGACTGAAGCCATGAGCATCCCCACGCCTTATGAGGACCTGCTGCGTGACGTCATGGACCATGGCACCCACAAATCGGACCGGACGGGCACGGGGACGCGGAGCGTTTTCGGACGTCAGATCCGCTTCGACCTCGCCGAGGGCTTCCCGCTGATCACCACCAAGCGCGTGCACTTCAAGTCCCTCGCCCTGGAGCTGCTCTGGTTCCTGCGCGGCGACTCGAATGTGCGCTGGCTGCAGGAGCGCGGCGTCACCATCTGGGACGAGTGGGCGGACGACGACGGCGAGCTCGGCCCCGTCTACGGCGTGCAGTGGCGCTCGTGGCCGACCCCCGATGGCAGCCACGTGGACCAGATCACCGAACTGGTGGCGAACCTGAAGTCGAACCCCGATTCGCGCCGGCACATCGTCTCGGCCTGGAACGTCGCCGAGATCTCCAATATGGCGCTCCCCCCGTGCCACGCGTTCTTCCAGTTCTACGTGGCGGACGGCAAACTGTCCTGCCAGCTGTACCAGCGCTCCGCGGACATGTTCCTCGGGGTGCCCTTCAACATCGCCTCCTACGCCCTGCTGACCCACATGATCGCCCAGCAGACCGGCCTGGAGCTAGGCGACTTCGTCTGGACCGGCGGCGACTGCCACGTCTACGACAACCATGTGGAGCAGGTGGAACTCCAGCTCAGCCGTGAGGCTCTCCCCTACCCGACGCTCAAGATCAACCGCACCCCGGAGAGCATCTTCGACTACGAGTTCGAGGACTTCGAAGTGGCCGACTACCAGCACCACCCGGGCATCAAGGCCCCGGTGGCCGTATGAGCGCCTTCGCCGAGGAGATCCGGCCCCGGCTGACGGGCACCGGCCTGATCTGGGCACAGACCACCAACGGTGTGATCGGCAACGCCGGGGCCATGCCCTGGCACCTGCCGGAGGACCTGAAGCACTTCAGCTCGATGACCGCAGGTCACCCCGTGATCATGGGGCGCAGGACCTGGGAGTCGTTCCCCGCGAGGTTCCGTCCGCTTCCCGGCCGCACCAACATCGTGGTGACCCGGCGTGAGGACTGGGCGGGCACGCCCGAGGCGGAGGGCGCCGTCGTCGTGCCGTCACTGGAAGCTGCCTTTGCCAAAGCCGGGGACGGGCTCCGTTGGGTGATCGGCGGTGGTCAGATCTACCGCCAGGCCCTGCCTGAGGCAGACTTCGCGGTCATCACCGTGATCGATTCCGACGCCGACGGCGACACCCGCGCTCCGCAGCTGCCGGATTCATGGCGGCGCACCGCCGTCGAGCCCGGGCCGGAGGAGGACGGCACCGACCACTGGCTGACCTCCGCAAACGGCACCCGCTACCGCTTCACTCTGTGGGAACGCGCCTGAGGCGCCCCCGCTTTCCCTCTTCCCGGACTTCGCCATCTTCTGAAAAGGCCCGCATGAAACACCTTCTGACCCGCTCCGACGTTCTCTTCGTGCTCGGGTACATGCTCTTCCCGCTGCTCGGTCTCGTGACCGCGGTCCTGGGGCTGTTCATGATCCTTGCCGGCAACAGGATTCCCGGTGTGATCGTCCTGGTGGTGGTCACTCAGGTGTTCGTCTTCGGTTCCTGGTGGGCGCTGAAGAAGCGCCGGACCGCCCTGGCGGAGGAGTCCTCCCGCCCGGAATGAACCCATGGGGAGCGCTCCGGTATGACTCCAGCTCAGACCTTTGGACCCACGCAGCGGGGCATGTCCTCGGTGAAGTCGGCGTCGCATGCATGGCGGTCAGCGGGATCTGGGCTGTATCAGAGCCGATCCCAGGAGTGAGTGACGTGATCGACAAGGGCTTCGACAACGCCGTCTTTGTGGGTAACGCGGACGACGTCTCTCAGCCGTCGTCCGACAAGGAACCGGAGCACTCCATCGAGCGTTTCAGATCGGGCAACCCTGTGTGACCTCGCATCACCCCGTGACTGCCCGCCGCTACCACTGCGGCAAGAACGGCGACGGGATCGTCGGGAGGAACCTGATCGCCGCGCGGACCGCCCTGTTCTTCACCCTGTTGTTCGGGCTGGACGTCGTCAGCACCGCGTCAACGATGAGGGACGAGTTCCAGGCCCGCAAGGTCAAAAAGAAACACGGGCTCAAGAAGGCCTGGCACACGGTGGACGAAGACACCGCACGCCGCTGGTTCGAGGCGCACCTTGGAACAGCCGCCACCCATTCCCCGGAGAACCCGGCAGCCGATGATCTCCGCCCCTGTGACGTAATCCGCAGAAACTTGGCCGACACAACCCGTAAAATCGGGTCATGACTAACGCAGCCGGGCCTTCCGTAGGTTTTGTCGGGTGGCGTGGCATGGTCGGTTCCGTCCTCATGCAGCGCATGCAGGAAGAGAATGACTTTGCCAGCCTGAACCCCGTCTTCTTCTCCACCTCCAACGCAGGAGGTGCCGCCCCGTCCTTCGCCGAAGGCGCTGGCAAGCTGGAAGACGCCTTCGACATCGACACCCTGGCCAAGCTGCCGATCATCGTCACCGCCCAGGGCGGCGACTACACCAAGCAGGTCCACACCGATCTGCGTTCGCGCGGCTGGGACGGCCTCTGGATCGATGCCGCCTCCACCCTGCGCATGAACGACGACTCGATCATCGTCCTGGACCCCATCAACCGCGACGTCATCGACCGCGGCCTGGAATCCGGCGTGAAGGACTACATCGGCGGCAACTGCACCGTCTCCTGCATGCTCATGGGCCTGGGCGGGCTGTTCAAGAACAACCTGGTCGAGTGGGGCACCTCCATGACCTACCAGGCGGCCTCTGGCGGCGGCGCCCGCCACATGCGCGAACTGCTCAACCAGTTCGGCACCCTGAATGCCGAGGTCAGCA
>Ga0153950_1000318_pt1 | contig 21344 bp, 28 predicted proteins | sample TSNJ034MetaG_FD_104737 | JGI IMG/M metagenome (GOLD analysis project Ga0153950, IMG submission 104737) | Attine ant fungus gardens microbial communities from New Jersey, USA - TSNJ034 MetaG | ecosystem: Host-associated > Fungi > Mycelium > Unclassified | place: USA: New Jersey, Wharton State...
GGGATTTTTCTCCAGATGGTAAATATTTTGCTGCTGCTTGTGTACCATCTGGATATAATAATGAATACTATCCAGGAGGGTACCATATAGTATGTTTAGAAACAGGTGAGTATATCAACATAGCAGGATATGTTCCTACATCAGAAATTGATGAATATGTCTATAAAACTGATATTGTTTGTTGGGTTAATAAAGATAAAATTGATGAACTACTGGAATTAGCAATGCAATAAATACCTACAAATGCCTCGCCTATTCAGTATTTGGTAATTGTAATCACCGGATTGTTGATCGTAGCTAGTAATACGCCACAGAATTTCCATTACAGGCAATTCTGTGGCGTATTCAATTTCATTGCATTTTCCCCAACAAATTCGTCAATTTTAACCCATCCCTCAAAATGTGTAAATAACGGTCAAAGTGGGTTCTTCCGCAAAATTCCGTGATTTGGAGTTTTTGATTTGTAAAACCACGCATTCATGCATCTTCTGGCAATCCGAAATTTAAGAAAACGGGCATTTGCTGAAGAACCTCAAAGTGAACCAACTGCACGGCGAAACAGAGTCATCTCTCCGCTGAATGACCGTGCACTTGGTTCTAAGTGGCTGGTGTATACACGCCTTCGGCGGCCTTGACTACACTATAGAATTTACTTATAATCCTGCGGCGATTAACAGGGTTAAGAGCAAACCCTTTAAACATATAAAATGTGCCGAAAATACCCCACCTTATGTGGACTGGTTTATGTGCCGTGACAAGTGGCTGGACGCTCCGTGCAGGGTGGTTTTGCTATGCGAAATATACAAATGAAAGATGAATGATTCACAATGGAACATGAGGGAAAGAAATGGGCAGCAAAGGTTATTGGAGGAATTGTTTTGGCAGTTGGAATTGTGATTATAGTGGTTCAAATCCTTACATGGATGGGAAAAATGTAAGAAGACAACATTATATATAAAAAGATACTTAAAACGGCGATGGCTTTTACGCTATCTCCGTTTTGGGGATTTTCAGAAAAAGAGCTTTTACCGCAGGCGAGAGAACAGTTGCAGCAGCAGAGCGGATTTCCCCTTTTCGACTTTTACCATCCATATTCATATATGGGCAGCTCATCCACAGTTTCAGCATCACAGTCTAAGCAAAGAAGAGTAATCCCCCTGTCTTTGGCAAATTGAATTACCTGGGTCAAATCATTAGGGATATTGGTATCTTTTAAATAATTCAGATAAATGAACCAACCATATTCTGATTTGTTATAGACTACGGGCGGTTGCAATTGATCCAGAAGTTCTGCTGTTGTGCTATTAATATGTGCAGTTGAAAGGGTAAGCATTTTGTATATCTCCAATATTTCCATAAACAATCCTCCAAACTAATTTAGGTTTCCAAAATCAAAAAGGCTCATTTGTTGTGGCTGGTTTTGGCGTTCTTTTTCCAGTTGCGCTCTTTGCAGCTCCAACTCTGCAATTCTTTCTACACTCAACCATTTATCAGCATGACATTTATCCAGGCTAAATGGTTCCAGACCGGAATAGCCAGTCCGAAGAATTTTCTTTTCCAGCCGGTCAATTGCCTTTTGCCTGCGTTTTAAACGATTTTGCTTCTTGGTTTCTTTTTTCTGTTTCAATAAATCAGACGAGTGAAATATTTCAATCCCTGAATTAATATCAGCTAAATCCTGCATCAGATCCCTGCCGGGGCGGGATTCCGCTCTGATATTAAGTATTTCAGCTTTAAATGATTTATCGAATAGCTGTAAAGTCGAACCCGTATTCCACCAATATCTTTGATAGATTTCATTACTTTGGAGCTTTATGAAAGACTGGCAGATATCCATACTTACTGGTTTGTCAAAGAAGCGAATTCCTTTTTCAATGGTCATAACTTCTTCTCCATCAAATAAAGTTCCGTCACTTCTTATCCACCTCTTTTTCAGGTCATAGTATATGTTGCCTTTCTTTTTATCCAACTCTTTATTAAGTATCGGACAGAATAAGCTATGGCATTTACGAACACAATCATACGGTTCGTACCTTAAATTCCAGGAGCGGGTTCTTTCGTTATAATACATATGGTGATAGCAGATTCTTCCATTGAGAGCGTCTGAATACTCTTTGTATTTCCGTTCTTGTTCTTGCTGTCTTAGTTCATTTGCTTTTTCAATGCTGTTTTCATAGTTGTATTTTTCGCATGTACGGTGGCACACACACCAGTATTGAATACAAAGACCACCGCCATGTATGCCATGCAAGCGTTTATCGTTCTTCTCACAGTCTGGGTTATCAAAAGGACAGCGAATGACTGGATTATCATTTTCATGTGCCCAGAATACATTCATATAGTGCATATCAGAAAGAACTTCATTGCCCATGACATGTTTGCCACAGCCGGTTTGATACACAAACTGATCCACGTACCAACGCAGATATTCAAACCCGCCGGCTAAATTTTCTAAAGGGTGTTTTCCCCATTGGCTAGAGCATACTTTTACATAATCCGGATGATGGTCAATCGTATATCCGGCAGCCAGCAGTTCTCGGGTCAGAAGGTTATAATTTTCGCCACCCATGATCAGCCTCCCTGTTTTTATATTCCCTGGCACGGTCTTATGTCAAAATAATTCTCCATCCGGCGTCGCAATGCATCCGCATCAATATCATACTCGGCAGCAATGCATGCTTCACAAACCGGAATTTTATATGCCAGGGTTTTGGACAATCTTGCATCCCAGCTATTTAATTGCCGGCCGCAAATATTGCATTCTTTATCTAACCATCGTACTTTTGTCATTCAGATACCTCTCAATCAGGAATCAACAATAATTGATATCTCTACCCCCATAAAATGGGGATAGAGTGTATATCGAATTAAGTCATTGTGGATAAAAGACCTTATTTTAAGTAGAAATGTGTGTAGAGATCATAGTTTCTGAACCGAATGATGAGTCTTAGCCCCATCCAGTCTTTTGTGTGGAGTATTCGTTGCCAGTGTCAACTTTCTTAAATTCTTGTCATAGTGATAAACCTGATTTGATAACCTCTCATCTAAAGGTGCCTGGCTCAAATTGATTTCATTCACCATTACACCTGCATGTTGCTCATCCGCATAATCACTATGCGAACCTGCACTCATTATTTGGTTGTATGGAATAATCTGGTTTTATTCTTCTTCCTGTGTTCGCAAATAGTCAGCATATCCATCCGGATCGCATTCTTTCAAAAGTGATGGATTAAAGCGATATTCCGGATATTCAATATATCCGCTGCGTGCGGTATGTCCAGTGGGAGTTGCCAATCCATGCCGGATAATCCAGGCAAGAATTTCGTTGCCATTGTTATTGGTATCGATAAAAGCACAGTTTATATCACGGCTGCCGTCAAGATTAACGGTCAATGTGTTCCATGGTTCAGGATCGTCATCTGTTAAATCAATCATTTCAATGGCAAGATTGTTTCCATAAAAATAGGAAGCAACAGTCAATTGGATAGAATAGGTTGTTCCGTATTTTTTCAACTTAAATATTTTCATACTGATCTCCTTGTCTTTTAATATTGAAGGTGTTTCTGTTCATACCTCATGCGACGTACTCAAAAGGTATCCAGATACCGTCTTTCCAAATACAGCCGGTAGCATAATTATAAATTTCCGGTATTTGGGGTGGATCACTAAAGCATTCTTCTGTAACATGAAGATATAAATATTGCGTATAGAATGATTCCAAAGATGCTTGAATATGGTTTCTCAGAGAAACCGCCAACTCTTCGATTTCCTGAATGTTCTGATTGCGGAAGGCAGCGATTGAAATTTTTTTCAACAAGCCGGACTGCTGTATTGCCGATTGAATGATTGGCTGGGCAAGGGGAAAAACTTCTTTCCTGATTCGGAATCCCTGCAGGGCAATCTGCCTGGTATAGGCGGTTGCTGCCTTACAAATATCCTGACACAGAATCCCGTATGGTTTTTTGTAGTTTGTTTTTAGTACAGATAATGGGACAATCTCCAAATTGCGTCTCAGCGTATCAAGATGTTTTACCAGATCGGCACGTAATTCTTCATTGCTCATCCAATATTTCTCCTTTCGTTTCAGCCACGTTGAAACTTCCAACTGACAACAGTTCTCTGCACTTACGCTGCAAAACTCATAGAAGATGATTTTATGGCGGCGAAGGGCAAAGGGGACGTGGTTAAATGATAATGAGCATTCAGTGTTTCAAAGTGAATGAAAGATTCTGTCTGCTCATGAATTGATACAATACGAGAGGAGTGAAACACCTGATTGCCAGATCGAATCATGGCATGCTGGCCAATGATAAGCGGGCAGAGAAGAATTCCATCCAAACGAATTGTTTTTTTGCTTTTATTCATTTACTTGAACCTCCAATAATACTTTTCGTATTTCTTCTAATAATTCTTTGACCTGTTTCATGGGGATATTTTGATTTCTGGCTATGTACCGGATGTTATAGCCGCTTGATTTCAGATGAATCAGATTCATTTGTTGCTGCGAAAGCCGGTTGGCAAGGTCATGCAAAAGAAATTGCATTTCCAACTGTTGCATCAGTGGGTTATTCGCCGCAATACATTGCTCCAGTGTCGAACCGTCAGGAAGCACTTCCATATGGATGCTGATAACCTTAGCAGTACGCTTTTGGCGGTTCTGGCTCCTATAATAATCTTGCAGGCTGCGTTTCATTGATTTCCAACTGATTGTTGCGAAGGAATAGTTTTTTAGCTTTTCATTTGTAAGATAATCACGTACAGCTTGTAAGTATCCAAAAATAATAACATCATAAAACTCATTTTCAGGTAAATGCTTGTCATTTAAAAATTTATATACCAGGTTATGGTTATTAGCCGCAAAATTTTGTTCCTTAATTGTTAAAGGTACTTCAAACATCATAAATTTCTCCTATCTGTGTATTTTATTAGGGAAAATCCCTACTCCATTTGATTGTCCAACAACCCTGATTCACAAATTAGCTCATGCTCGCAGATAATACCGTCCAGTCTCTTATTTGCAGTGTTGGTTGCCAATGTTAATTTTCTTAAATCTTTGTCATAGTGATATACCTGATTGGACAATCTATCCTCTAATGCAACCTGAGTCATATTAATTGCATTTACCATCTCTGCAAGGCTATTTGGATCAGCCGAACTTACACGGATGGCGATAACCTCGTGGCGAGAAGAAGGCATGATGTATAAATTCCCTCCAAGGCTTTCAGCCAGTTCGTGAAGGTTTTCTTCATATAACATGGATACTGCACCATTAATGCCAAGAGCATTGGAGATTACATACATGGAGCTATCTGTAAGTATTTCTTCCATCATCGTTTCTACAATTTCTTTTGGAATTCCATTTTCTACCATTATATCCACCATAACCTCGTTCATATTATGAACAGTAGGCAGAAAGATTCGCTTTGTGTTTTCTATGGCAACATGATATAAGTCTGCTTCTGTCATTCCCATTTTCTCAGCTAGATTATGGTTTATAATTGAACTCCGTATTTCGTCGGCATCCTTACTGACAATACAGCGGTAAATAATGGACAAATCGTGGAACGGTCTATTGGGAATATTTTTTAACAATTCCTTGTTTTGTACTGTATTCACCAGTGCTAAGACTACATTATCTTTTACGTTGTCTAATTCTCTTAATGAAGAAACATCCGGCATCTCTTGCATGGCACTTATCATAGATTTTGCAGCATGATTCAGGACTTCATCTAAAGAACCGCACTGTTGGTAATGTTCATACAGGTGGTTGATATGGACGGCTGGTGACATTTTCCAATCCTGTTCGTTTGTTGGCATAAAAGCCACGCTGTCTAAAGTCTGATTCACTTTTTCCACTGTTCCTATCTGTAATTCACAATCCGGATACCCTTCCGGCAGATAATCCTTAAATCGTTCGGCGACGATTTCCTTAAACATCTCATAGTTCATCATGTAAAAAATCCTCCATTTTATATTTATAATAGAAAAAGATACCTTCGGTAGAAAAACCGAAGATATCCTTCTGACTTTGGCTTACAATAAGGTTGTAACGAAAACGATGCCTTTAGGCCGGTAATGCTTCCCGTTCGCCATCAATCGTTGCTGCGATAACAAAGCGGTTATTGGCATCAGTCGGTAAAGTATTGGTATCATAATCACAGCCCTCATCGATCTGCTCGTTTCTTGTTGTTACCTGTTGTTGGAGCATTGCCTTAAGCTGGGCCTTGAAACCGTCCGCATAGGAACGGACCTGGGCTAAGTCCTCACCGGTGAAATCATACAAACGACGGAAGGTGGCAATGCTGTAATCATTACCGCCATTATTCGCACGTTTCAGAGCAAGTTGAACAACGCTTCCGTATGTTGCACGGCGGCGGAGTACAAAAGACTGGTTCAGAAAATCCCGAAATGGCGATATGCTGGTGGGCGGTAAATTGATTTGCAGAGGCATGTATTCATTGCTGCGGAGCAGATAGAGCACACGCATGTTTTTGCAGGCCTTCCCATTACCTTCGTGAGCGGTACCGAAGCGGTTTAATGCACAGGTGGCACAAACACCTCCCGGATCGCCAATGCCTTGTTTTCCATCCACGCTGGAGCAGAGAGGGTTCGTATTTTCGTCGTATTCTTTTCCGGCGGGCCAGTAGGCACAGCTGGCATGATTGTATAATATTACACCCTCCAGGTTCTTTGCGTAATCCGGATTTTCCGGATCATCAGATGGCAGCTCAAATTGTAACATGCCGCCACTGGGAATTTTCACACGCTGGAATTTCATTTGCAGACCGTCCATGTCTTCCGCAATTTCCTCTGGTGTAAAATCACTTTCACTATCTACCATAGCTGGTAATAAAAATTTCTGATGTTCTATCGTCGAAATATTGTTTTGGTTATTCATATAACTTCCTCCTTGAAATATTGGGTAGTGCAGTGATATCAGGCTGCCGTTTGGTTTAACCGGTTCCATTGCCTGGCGGGCATGCTTAGGATATTATAGCCGATACTCTCTAATTCCGTGGCACGGTCGTAACTTTTAACATCCTGACTGTGACGGGTAACCGCATTGGAAAGTCCATACAGCGTCAAGTCGTTCTCTTCGATTAAGTGCTGTAGAATACCGCTGCCTTCATCTTCGGTGATGTGGAATTCCTTGCTGGTTAATCTAATAATGCCGGGTACGTCTTCCGTATTCATTTTTGCCTGCCGGGCTGTCTGCATAAGGCCGACCACCCGTGAAAAACGTGTTTCCTCCACGGCAGCCTTTACCGTGTCCTGAATTTTCAGAATAAAGGCATGATCTTCAGCTGCCAACGTTTTTTCAGAGTATAAAAGAATATTTTCATTAGAATTGTTAACTCGTCCGACATGGTTTCTACGGGTCTGCGCATCGTTAATTACCATACCATTACTGCAAACAAGCCGGTATACTAGTGGCTGTATGCAGACGGAGCCATGTCCAACCTCGGAATTGCTGATGATTACGCCGGCCTGTACAATATCACCGGGCACGACTTCCGCTTCCAGCCGGGTATTCACTACCTTGAGGTACATATTACTGTCAGTAATCTGACAGCTTTCAAATCTTGCGCCCTGCATTTCTCCGATAATGGGTAATACGACTCTGGCAATTTCAAAATTGTCGATCCGCCGATACCGGTTACTTAGGAATGCCCTTGCAACACCGCCCATCGTGCGAAGCATCCGCTTTGACGGTTCCCTGTTAAACCAGGCATTTACATTTTCAGCAAGCAGCTCCGGATAAGAGGTAAGTAGTCGGTCGTAATAGGGTGCAGGGATCTTTAAATGTGTTCCAATCTGTCGGTGGGCAATCTGATTCACTTCCAGGGGTTCGATGGTTCCGATGCCGTTATCCTCCAGATGCAGGAAGAGCTGGGAATCGCAAGGCTCTAACTTGATGCTTCTGGTATCTACCAGATAATCTTCCTTCAGTTGGTTTTGACGTGTAATTTCAGCGGCCATTTGTTCTAGGGTAAGACCTTCCTTCATTTTTATAATTCACTCCTTTCCTTGCGAATCTACCAGGAGACCTGGATCCCTTTGGCGGTCATTTCAGCCGCCAGACCATTGCGTTCAAAAACCTGTACCAGCCGGGGCCAGTAAACTTTTTGCGGAAAGTTGGAGAGATGCTCCTGAGGAACATCATCCTGTCCCTGTTGAATACAAACGTCGCCATTTTCGTGAAACATAAGGCTGCTATGACCACGGGAATTCAAATCGGCAATCAGTGTTTCAAGGATTTTACGCCCTTGAATTTCGTACCAGATTTGTGGGTCTACCGGTTGCTGGTTAGGCGGTAGTTTCTCTTCACTGCCGGAAGGATTCATTTTGGATAATGGAACGATTTTTACCATATTACAGGTGATATTTCCATCCTTATTTACGGTTACGTCGGCATGATCGAAATCCGCAATGTTATATATACGAATACGTCCAACGCCTCCTTGGATAATGATTTTTCCGGGATTTTTTTCGGCCCATTCCCATGTGACGTCAGGATAAACCGACTGCAGATAAGCGGATATACGGTGATTGACATGGTAAAGCAGTAATTGTTCGACTGGTTCATTATGATTAGCAACATTTTGAATACGGAACTTTTTGAACTGCTGCCGGCGTTTTTTCTGACGTGCAGCCTGTCGCATAAAGGGAAGCAGGAGACATATCGAAATCCACAGTCCCCATAAGGTAAATACACTTATCAGCAATGGAACCTGCAAAGAGCCACGTACCAAAGCACATATGAATACTACGGAACCAATCAAAAGGCTGGTTCCACTTCCAAATGACTTAAAACTTCTCATTTTCATATCTTCCTTCTTTCTTAGAAATCATTTTTTAAATAAAAAAAGGAACCGTATCAACTTTTCAGTCTCATTGAAAAAATTGATACGGTTCCTTTGATCGAGCCGGAGCGGGTCTACTTCGGCAGGAACTCACGATCACCGTCCAGTTTATCGGTTTCGACAATCGTTTCTGACTCTTTTGGAAAATCCGGGTTAGGTGGGTTTGATTGCCTGGTGGGAACAAACCCCCAGTTATCAAGTGCGATCTTCAAATTCATGGTTTTAGTTTCGCCGTTTTTTTCGGTACTGTTAACTAATTCCTGTGAGCCGGTCAGCCAAATCAGGCTTCCTTCTTTTACGCCCATCCGAATTAGCCGTGAGGTATCGGTTCCCCATGCCCAGACCTGATAATACTGTGTTCGGCGCTTGTCGCCATAACCGATGTTTTCGGCCAAGCTGAAACAGATATAGGGGGTGTGCTTTACACTTTCTTTTAAAGTCAAATCAGCAGTTACCCGGCCAAATACAAAAATCTGTGCCATAATGCTCCTTTCTGCCTGAAGGCTTTAGTATCTATATAAAAAAGTGCCAGCAGATATAATCAGCCTAAAAGGCATAATAATATCACTGACACTTGGATGCAAAATTAACAGCGTGTGCAATGCGAACAATTGACGCCATACAAACAGAATCATTTGTATATCCATAAAGGAAAACGCACAAAAATCAATTACAATGCAAGTATAACACTATATACAGTATATGTCAATATAAAAATAACTATATGCAGTAGAAGTGAGTAATTGAGTAATTGTAAATAATATCTGCCAACTTAATTTTGCAATAGCGTTCCAATCTCATCGGCCACATCCATTATCAGATCAAAGTCTATGCTGCCAGCATAGGAATTCTCCGCAGCATAAATTTTCCAGAGGTGCCTGATGGCAGGTTCTTCCCGGATTTCCTGAAGAATCTCCATCCTATTTTCCAGTTCTGCAACAGAATCCCGTTTTTGGACTGTATGGTCAATAGCCGAACATAAAAGTGCCAAGTTAATTTCGCCCTTTCGTTCCAGATACAAGGTATATAAATCATAGAAATCCCTTGCTCTGGTAGTGGCAATATTCTTACGGATTATTGTTTCAAACTTTTCGGCCAGGATGGTTTCCAATGGATATCCCATAATGGGGATTGTTTTGTCTTCAAACATGCAGGGGTAGTGATATCGAATCGCCGCCGGAGTGATTACATCGCCGGTAGTAATATCAATTTTCATAGGTGTGTTGATTCTTCCGTATCGACCATCAATATGTACTCGAAAGTTGTTATAAGTGTCATCCTCGCAAATGTATTCTATTCTTTTAAATATGAATTGAATGTTATCATTTGCATCCTGAACTAAAATTTCTTTAATGACATTGGTTATTTCCTTTTCTTCCATGCGGACTCCTTGAACCGTTGTGTCCATATCCATAGTGGTACGTTCACTGATTCCGATCATAGAGGATATCAGTAATCCACCTTTTAAAATAAAATTGTTTTGGAAGCGTGAAAGTGCAAGGCGTTCAAGTATTCGTTCAAAAAAAAACATTTGTAGCACTTCTTGCGGGTGCAGGTGTTTACTTATGGCTATGTTGCGAATCGTTCCTTTGAGTTGTTCTGGTGTTTTCATTAAAGTACCTCTATATAGGTTCTGATTTCATGCTCTATTCCAAACTGTTTCCCGTATTTCAAAAGTTGCCGGTTATTGGCATGTAAATGAAAATAGTCTTTGAGGGCTTGGGAATAGAGCTGCATTTCTATACTTCCTTTGTTTTTTATTAAATCACAAATACATCGTTCCTTATCATAGAGACAAATAATACCGCCTTGTGGTGATGTTGTTTCAGTTTTGCCGATACCATGCAAATATGGCTGTATAAAGTGAAAGCGAACCAGTGGGTTAGCTTTTTTTATTCTGGAAACATTTGTACCCTGCGGCACCGTAAGGTCAATGATGTGCGGCACGCGGTCAGATAATCCCCAAAAATATAAGGCGGTACCGTAAGAAAAAATTCCTTTTTGGCTTCTGGCCTGCAGCAACATATATTCGTCAGCGGGATTGTCCGGCAATATATACAGACCTTTACGAACCCGAAGCAATTGACTGTTATCCACATATTTTTTTAATCTCGTCCGGCTTATCCCGGTTGCTTCAACTTGCTTAGTTGTTATTATACCGTTGTTTGAGTCTGCAATCATTTTTATAGCTTCCATCGTCTTATCCATCTGCATTACCTCCATCATAGCTTCTTACAATCGTGCTTTAATCATAACATATGTAAAGCACGATTGTAAAGTCGTATGAGGATTTGAGACGGCATTCTCGTACGATTGAGGTTATTTATTCCATCGTAATGTGAGATGGATTGTGATTCATATAGCAGTAATATTCATCAACCAAGTAAAACACCCGTTTTTCTGCCTCTGGTTTATTGTATTGAAAAATTAATCCATACAGATGTCCCGTACCATCTACTCCAAGGGGCCCAAGCCAACAGGAAGTATAATTGCCATTGCGATACCAAAGGCGGATATCGTTATAATTTTTCTCTGAAACTAAGCCGTTGGCAATGATGCTGCGAACCTCTTCAACGGTAATAAGGGAATAGGTCAAAAAGTGATGATACAAGTCATCAGGAAGACTTAAAGCTTGTTGATAATTTAGTGGGTTGGGATGGGCCAACCACCAGCGGGTTATGGAATCAAAGGTGTTTAGTGTTGCTCTTAAAGGATTGGAAGCAAATTCATCGATAAAAAGCCTGATCTTTTCCGGATCAGGTGTTGGCGGTATGGAAATCTCCCGAACCGTATTGTCCTGATAGAGAAAAGCAATTTTATCCCCTGCCTGGTCTTCCAGTATCAGTGCAGAACGCGACAAGGGAGAAATCAGGAAATGTTCTGTAACGAAATGATTCTTAATAAATTGATATACCTTATATTGCTCTACGGTGTATGGTTTATACAAAAAATCCCTCCTTTCAAGGTGTTTACAATATAAATAAGGGAACTGTCTGCAATTTTCTGCAAATCTGCAAAGTTTTTTCAATTGTAGGGTTTATGTTCTTCATAACCAAGGAAGGAATCAGTAGATAAAGAAGAGTCTAAAATATTATTACCCAATACCGGAACAGTTTTTTTGAAATAAAAACGGTATTGTTTTCCTATAGTAACCCGGGACTGTTTCTGCAGCAGTAATGTACTCTCTATTCCGCTTTCGTCCATCAACTTAATTTTTCGATAACGGTGAAGTGGTGGAGTGGTAATCCCGATACAGGTGCCTACAATTATTTCGTATTTGTTTTTAGATAAGATTGTCCATAAGGTGTGGCAGCGGAGCAGACAACCAATAAAGACAATGACTCCCAGATAAAGCAATGTTTTATCATCAATTATTGCATGTATAATGGAACTGATTGTAACAACACCAATCCCGGCAAATAACGTATGAAGAAACTTGTGTTGTAAGACGGAAGGGTAAAGAAACCAATTTTCCATAGTATTTAAATCCTTTCAAAAATGATTTGCTGACGCAGATACAAATTCGCAATAGCCATAATTACTGGTTTGCTGCATTTGCTGATTTTGACAAGGCTGCCAATATTCTCACTGGTAGTATGCCAGTCATCATAAAGGTTATCTAAAATACTTTCATCATTGGGCAGGTGTTGAATGTTTTTCTCCACACATTTAATTATTTCAGCAGAGGATAGCAAAGCCTGATTGGCAAGGTTCATCACCTGTTGTTCATGCTGTGTTCGCTGGTCTTTACGTAATAGCTTTCGGGCTACGGATACCGGTATTCTCCTAAATAGGGTGAGTTTCAGGAAAGAGAGGAACCGGAGAGGAAAACTGCCGTTAGCAGGAATGATATACAAAGAGTTCAGCAAATCATACAGTGCATGATATTCACAGTCACCACTTCCGGAGACAAGCAGACCACGAATAAGCAGCCGGTCAATACAGGCATTAAAAGGGCGAGGAAGAGGATTTTCGAAGTTGGAAAGTGCTTTTGTGTAGAGTGTATAGATTTCTTCTGCCGTTACAATTCGCCAATTTAAACTGGTCCAAATAATCATTTCCTGTATATCCACCATATATTCTTTTCCATTAAGAACGACAACCGGATAGGAGCGACCGCAGCTGTTTTTCTTTTGCATCAGGCGGCCGATGGCTGTATAAAGTGTTTTTTTTGTCATGGGGTGTAACCTCCTCGTTATTATTTATTACGGTGTAAGAAGACTGTTTTTCAGCAGATAAGCCTTATTGAATATCAGTCATAAACTTCGGATCTTTACGTAATTTCGCAGCAGCCCGAGAGATCCAGGCACCGACATGCGAAGAGGGTACCTGATAAAGGGCGGCAATATCGGTAATACTGTTTCCCTGTACTTTTAATTCCAGTGCTTCAATTCCGAGACGGGCGATGCCATGATAATCCTGTTTTCGGGATTCAAGTAAATCAAGTGTTTCAAGCATGGAGTGATAATGATGAAAGCTTTGGGTCTGCGCAGAAATACTTCTTGATAATGCCAATTCCTCATAATTTTCGACATCAAGCTGACTGATTCGGCGTTGCTGCCTGCATATACGGCGGCAGTGAGAGAGCAGACCATTATGAACCACACGCTTGGCATAAGTCGAAAATTGAGACCTTGTTACATCATGGGCAACAGCAGCTTTACATAGCCAGATGCAACCTTCTTGAAAAAGGTCATCATAGCCAAAACCATAAATGGAATTGTTCATATTAATTTTTTCGATAATAACCCAATGCACAATGGACACATGATCTTCCACCAGGGTCTGCTGTTCTGGTGTTAGCTTGATATCTTTTTTCATAGATTTCAACCTCCTTAATTTAACGAAGAAGTAACAGGTTTTATCGTCTGTCGGCATAGAGTGATAACCTGATCACACAGGTACTCACTAAACATGGCAATATGGGTTTGCTCTTCTGTGAAAGCCAGTTTAGATTGAAGCCAGATATATACATCCCGTTTCTCCATCTTATATTGCTTTTCCAATGATTTCAGGGCTCGATGAGCCAAAATGCGTTTATGTCTTAGCTCACTGTTTGCCAGAGTTCCCATTGGCTTTTTGCTTTCTTTATGAGCACTGACATAAGCATCACAGGACGGCCATCGGGAGCAGATATACAAATAAGCATCTGCAAATTTAGTGGATTTGCCATATACAACGGCAGCAGGCCGATAAGCAGCATGAGCACCGCAATAAGGGCATTTAATTGGTTTTCGTTTCAAAACATCACCTCCAGGAATAGCCGGTTCCGGCTGAAGTTATATTACTGATTGTTGCAATAGCTGCCACAGCGAACATTTCGCGTTCGAGCTGGTATGCCACTCAATATAGAGCGAATAGACAGATTCAAATGCCTGCCGGGATAATGTCGCCTGGCATTCGGTAGGATCAATGGATTCACCGGAAAATTTTTGAAATGTGCTGACTGGTACCAGTATCAGCTTTCCATCAGCATCAGCAACAAACAGGAACCCATCTCCTTTATGGGCACAGAGATTATAATTGCACTCAATATACAATGCGTTGCGCCAGTTGCCTCTCACTGCCCGCATAAAGGCATACAAAGTGTAATCGTTTTTATACAATATCTTCACCTCCATTATGCGATTTTTTAAAAAGTAAAACGGGATCAGCTGCATTTCTACATCTGATCCCATTGGCTAATTATCTAAACAGACTTTCAATTTCTTTTGTAATGCGGGGAATCACGGTGTCATTGAAAATGAGTGTCAATGCAGCAAGCAGCAATGCCCCTAAAACAACGGCAATAATAATCTTGACTGCATCTGAGATGTAGAAGTCACCACGCTGGTTGGAAAGTGCCAGGTGGGCACGGTTAATAAGATAATAAGTTTTATTGTGAATAAGTTTCATTGCTTTCTTCATGAAAGACCTCCTAAATAAATGTAGTTGTTAATAACAAAAATTGACTCATTTTTATGAGTTGACAGTGATGGAAGAAATAATCTGGTATATTTGTCACTATGTAAAACCGCTGAAAAACAACTTGTACTACCCCCTTTCTGTAGTCGTTCCGAAGTGATGTAAATATAAAAAGCCTATGTAATAATGGTATATAGATGAAACTGCTATCCAAAGAATGCTCCAAGGGAACTTAAAACCTCGGTACATAGTACGACTAAATAAATAATCATGATACAGAAAAGCATCATCATGGAATAGCGTTGGATTTTCTTAGGGCGTTTAGCCGCCTCTTTTTTTAGATTGTTTTGCTCAATTTGCCTCATGTCAAAACAAATCATTTTAAAGTACATTCTCTGGTCATCACCACGCAGCACACCGATGAGTCCCCTGATAACGTCAGATAGCATTGGACTGCCGATACGGGTTTCAAAACGGATAATGGCGTTTTCATAGTTGCCGGTTTTCATGTCGGCAATGGTCTGATCCAGCTCGGCACCAAAATCTTTACCGGCAACACGCCGGTAAGAGGTTAGGAGCTTTAATACATCTCGATTATTTTCAAGATGCTGTCCGATTGTCAAGGCAAACCTGGGTATTTCGGCCTCAATTATTTTCTGGCGTTTTTTAACAAAATCAAAGACGGCATAATAAGTTGAAAACCAAAGGGCAACCGCCAGTCCAAGCAAAAGTGGAACCAGCAGAGGCATAACCAGTATCATGGGGACGGCACACACAGCCACTGCACTGGCAGTTACCCAGGCTTTAGCGGTATATAATTCCGGAGTCAGTTCCAGACCGGCGATATTCAGAGCGGATTGTAGTTTATTGCGTTTCAGCCGGTCTAATTTCAGTGAGGGTGCCAGCAACATAGCAGTTTTGGTAATGTAGACATCCAGCAAGTGTTCATTCTTGATACCCTGTTGCTTGCGTGCCAGCATCATCATCCGGGATGTTTCTCTGGTTGGCACGTCTGCAAAGGTACAGGTAAGGTTATAGGTCGCAATTCCAAACAGGATAATGGCTGTAAGCGTTAGTATAATCATAAGTCTTAACCTCCATATTCAATAGGCTTGCTTAGCTGCATAATTTTAGTGATGGAAAACAGAATGATGGCTGCACAAATGGCTAAGGCAATTTTTCCGGGAGTAGTAAAAATGAGTGTATGGAACCAATCCTTGTTTAAAAAATAAAGTAGTGGGATATTGGCAATAACAAGTCCCATCATGGTGATTGCTTCCTGACGGGGGCCCTGCATCATTGCTTCTAATTCAGATTGTACAATTCGGACGTCACTGAATTTTTGGACAATTGTAGGCAGGGAGTGCTTCATTGAACGATCCTGCTGACATTGAATCAGGACATTGCACCACTCGTGAAAAACGCGGTTGGGTATTTTCATTTTTAAAGAGTTAATTGCACTTGTCGTATTGGCATTGATCATTTCAGTTTCAAAAATAAACGCTTCAAAATTGATCTTGACTGGTTCGTTGATATAGGGCAGGTTTTCCCGTACTGCCCGAATCAGGTCATCTGTTCGCAGGTAAGAGGTCGTGACGATTGAAATAGCAGTTTCCAATTCTTCATTCAGATGCTTTTTATAGTTTCCGGCGGCACTGCGAAGATACCATAGGGGGACGAAGGAAAAGCCGATACCTAATATGGGTACTAAATAAATGTTACCGATTAGCAGTGCCAGTACCCCACCGACGCCAAATAGAATCAGGGACAGCCGCTTGATAGATTCGTAGCGGTCAGCCCGGTTGGTATTCTTTAAAATTTGCTTTATTTCTAAATCCTGGTTAAAAAATCCTTTTGTCGGAGTTCCCATCAGCGCATTCAGTTCATCACTTAAAGTAGCTGATTTTTTTTGAGAACTGAAAATAGCATCTAAAAAATCACCGGGTTTTACCTTCAGCAGGGTTAGCAGGCCAGTGCTGATGAGGAAAAAACAGATTATATATATCCATTGCAATTAATCCACCTCCGTTCCGGTAAATTCATTCAGTTCGGTATGGGAAATTCCATTATCAAGCAGACGTTTCTTCAGGATATCTGAAATTGACCCCATTTTTTGATGTTCTCCAACCACATGGGTTTCGCCATTTTCGCTGCTGATATTGTCCCACACATCATATTTGTAAAGTGAGCGGTAAACCAGTTTTCCATCTAGGTAATCCTCGCCTTCAATAATCTCCATTATTTTACGGGAGCGGTCTTCCAGCTGCTTTGTAAAAACCACCACTGGGTATGCTTCCACCATAATCTGCATAAGGATAGAATCATCCATACTGTATTTTCGTTTTGCCAGCGTCATCATCCGGCGGTAGGTACTGATGCAGGAATTAGAGTGGATGGTGGTGCAAACCGTATGTCCGGTTCGGGAGCTTTCTGCGGCTGACAGACTTTCGGCTGCAGAGCGCATTTCTCCAACTCCGATAACATCAGGATGTTTACGCAAGACACGCTCCAATAAGACATCCTGATTGATATTCAGCGTCGGATTTTCATGGGGTCTGGTCAGCAGATGGACAACTGAATTCAGAATATTGCCGTTTTCATCCCGCTTGACCAGATTAAACTCCCGGGAACCCTCCTCGATGGTAATTAAGCGGCGGTTATTGGGTACCTGTGAGAGCAGCCATGCCATAATTGTGGTTTTTCCGGAACCGGTGGAACCGGCGATGCAGACACTGACACCATAGCGGATACAGGCGGTGAGAAAATGCAGCATCTCCGCGGTGGCACTGCCGGAATCCAGAAGTTTTTGTTTGGAGACCGTCTGCTGGTTCACAATACGTATTGAAGCATTGATACCGACATCAGGATCTACAATCGGTGTTTTATCTACGGAAATACGGACATTTTTATCCAGAAATCCGATGATGGACGGCATGGTATCGTCCAATACCATACCGCAGGCATTCAGCATCCGCCGAACCACATCAATGGCATGCTGGGGCGTGGAAAACTTGTCTGGGATTTTAATACTACGTCCGCTGTTCATAATCACTTCAATGTCGTTATAGGCATTGATGTTCACCTCTTCAACATCAGGCTTATAGATCCATTTTTTTAAGAAGGAATAACCGGCCATATCCTCATACAACTTTTCGCTGAGTTCTTCTGTATTTAATCCCTCAACGGCATATCTTCGTTTGACGAGATACTGAACCATCAGCTCCTTTAACACCGTGGCAGCATGTTCAACATTGCTTTCGCCGGCTTCGGCAATTGTGGATGCATGATTTTCGGAAAAATATCGCTGGACATCTTCCAGAATCTGATCGTAAGTCAGGGCATCATTGCCGGCAGTGGGAGCGAAGAAGATGTCATTCAAATTGTTCATCAATATCTTCCTCCTGATCCATATTTTCCGTCTGCTCCAATCGTTCTAAGACTTTATTGACCGATGCAATATATTTAGGATTGCAGTAGCTGATGGCACCGAACATGCTGCCTTCTGTGGAGCAACGGTCAATTTCCTTACTGTATGGCAGCAGACCGTCAAAGCTGCCAATCAGATAGCCCATCTCGTCAATTGCATGAAATGGGCGTGCCAGACCAGCAAAAGTGAGATGGTCATCATAGTGAAACCGGCAGTCGGTTAATAGTGGCTGGTGAGCCTTCAGGTAATTAACACCTTTCAGGTCCGGGGTTAAAATCCGGATTGCCAGGTCTGCGGATTCGATGGCGGCAGGTGTAAAGACGTTGGTCATATTTGAACTGCAGTCTAATATCACATAGTCTACCAGCTTGGCAGCGGCAGCTATCAACTCCAGCACCATGTTATATTTTAGTTCAGGGTAACTTAATGGATTTTCACCGGCACTATATCCCATCAAGCCAATAAAGGGATAGTTTTTTAATACCGTTACATGACTGGCAACTATTGTAGTGTCAATTTCAATACTGCTGAGCACTTGTCCGATGGATGTGTTGGTTTGAAGCATCTGCTCCGGCAGCCAGACCGGTAGCATGGGTACACTGATATCAGCATTGATAATAAGCGCTTTTCTTTTATCCTGGGTCAGTGATTTTGCAAGAATGCAGCTAAACATTGATTTTCCACTGCCAGGGCTGCCCCAGATGGTGATGATTTTTGACATAAGATCGACTCCTTTCATTTACTCTGTCTCCTCCGGTTCTGCCATAGGCACCTCATCGTCATCTGCTGTGGTGATATCCTCCTCTGGCATGGCAAGGGTTTCCGGAAAGTATATTTCCTGAATCATTAGATCCTGTGCGGCCAGCAGTTCATCCGCCAGCAATTCATTATTACGGGAAATAAGGGCCACATGGGCGATGCCGTCGTTTTCCAGTTCGGTGATTTTTTTTGCCTGCTCCGGACTTGCGAGGACAGTAATCGTAGCAGTTTGCTTTTTTTCTTCGTCTTCAGCCAGCTCTTTGGCATTATCAATGTTGACGCCTTTTGAGTCGGTAACAGATAAAACCTTTACAAAACGCAATTCGGGAATCTCCGAAGCAGTGTCCAAAAAGTGATAGATACGGATAATATCATCAGGTTGCAGTTTATCTGACAGACCGGAGGCCAGTGTCTTAACTGTCAATGAAATGGCTACCTTACCTGGTGGGATATCATTTAAAGCAATGTCAGATGAAAGTGGAGTGTCACTCACTTTGGAAAAAAGAATATAATCGCCTGCTTCCAAGTCGGCGGCGGCATACCGCCCGGCAACATCATTGATTGAATAGGCAATATTGGGCGGAAGATTATAGCTGCCTACTTCAATCTGCTCCAGCTCCTTTTCGGTGATCACGCTGCCTTTTACAATTTGGGTTTTGACACGGGCAATTTCGGTCTTCCCATTGGTTTGTCTGGCGATTGTCGGTAAGGCGATAAAAGCAATTACCGCCGCCAGGATCAGGCTAAGGATTCCCAATAAAAATCGATTATTCAGTTTCATAGTTGAATTCTCCTATCTAAATATTATTGCTGCAGTAATGGCAAGGCTGCCTGTTGCAAGGAATGGAACAAAGGGAAAAGAAATGCTTTTATTTTGTTTTTTTCTGTTTATAATGATGGCGTAAATGACTGCCAACACAGAAGCAATGAGCAGAATCAGAATCATAGGGTACGGACCGTATATAAATCCAATCACTGTTGCCAGTTTAATATCTCCACCACCTACCCCCATGCCATCTTTGGCGGCGAGGGCGGCTGTCAGAAGAATAAAAAATCCGACCATGGAGCCAACGATTGAAATCGCACAACTGCCAATGAATGTTGACGGGATTTTTAATTCCATGGTACGGAGAAATGGAGCGATTAATGCAACCGGAACAAAAAAGACAAGTGCTTGATTGGGCACCTGCCTTTCAAATAAATCATATACAGCAAATCCTAGAATACAGCAAAGAACCAATACACTATAGGCCAGAGGTAATATATTATTCACGGTTTGTATACCAATCATCATACAAATTCTGTTCAATACGGACGTAATCATCAAGGCTTACGGTGAGCATGCCATCGGGTGTCCATGTATCCCAAACCTGTGTGTAGATGATATAATCGGTGTGATCCGGAAACCACAACGGCGTAAAATGTACGGCTCGGTTGTATGTGGAATATATATTGGGCTTAAACGTGAACTTAGCATTACGTCCACTGGATACACGCTGCAGCAGACGTAAATAAGTCTGGTATTGAAATTCTGGGAAAACGGAAAAAGCTGTCTGCGGATTGGTGACATGGCTACTCGGTGCGGTGGTGGACAATGTTGCCGAGACCTCCGTTTTGACACCATAACCACTCTTCATGGTCTTGCCGGAAGAGGTCGGAACAATATCGTCCGGCATAAGCGACATAGTCCCGGAGAGTGAGGCAGAATAACCGGTATATTCATATTCCCAGTATCCCAGATCTACCCAATGTCCGTCATCTTCGCCGTGGTCGCACCATTCCCAAACCGGTACCCAGTAGCAGCTCCATACACCCCAATGGGCGGTTTGTTTCTGATAATTACCGGGCAGGGAGGGAACGGTATACCTAGGATTTGTATCTGTTGCCAGTGGATCAGGTGGAATGCTTTCATCAAGAGTTATGATTTTGGCAACAAAAGTATTTTGAGCAGTATAAGCATCACTGACGGAAGCGGTAATCGTAATTGTTTGTGGAGTGCTGGGGGTATGCCATTTTACCCAGACTACCTGTGAATCGCCGGCGGGAATCACGATATTCCGGACAGTATAACTGACTCCCATGATCTTGAAGGTTAAGGAGGCCGGTTTGTCCGGTGTCAGATTTTTGCTGGTCTGAAGCGTAACCGCAGTGATAACATCGGTATCTACCCGGTATTCTACATCAGGAGCATCAATATCAACCTTTGGTTCTTCTGGAAGATCGATGAACCAGATAATGCCGAGACCGAGATAGTTGATGATATTGGCATTTGATTGAACTCCGGTTTTTGCCCCGGTCCAGGCGGAAAAACCAAGGTCATTATACTCCAGGAACATTGCCAGAGGGAGATTTTGAAAAGCAACCGTTGGTAAATTTGCTCTTAAGGCACC
>Ga0153950_1000321_pt1 | contig 21235 bp, 14 predicted proteins | sample TSNJ034MetaG_FD_104737 | JGI IMG/M metagenome (GOLD analysis project Ga0153950, IMG submission 104737) | Attine ant fungus gardens microbial communities from New Jersey, USA - TSNJ034 MetaG | ecosystem: Host-associated > Fungi > Mycelium > Unclassified | place: USA: New Jersey, Wharton State...
TAGTTGCATACAGTTGGTTCCCTCCATTATAGAAAATTATGCTATGGGCTCAATGTTCAGATTATCCCAGTTATCTACAAAGGTCCGGCTGTTACCGGGATAATGGGTTCCGCACGTATATCATATATCATATCTTCTTAATATTTCCCCAACAAAGATATGGCTTACCTTTTTTCAGGAAGCGGTTGGCAGGTAGGGCAGAAGTAAACATTGCCTCCAAGATATGCCTGCCGCACAATCGCGCCATAACAAACAGGGCAAGGATCGGCCAAGGTCTTCTTGGAAAGTATGGTCTTATAACCACCAGGCTTACCATATAGGTCTTTTTCAATATCGCGGCCACCCAAGTCAGCCATATTTTTAATGGTGCTTTTCAGACTAAGAAACAGCGAGTGAACCTGCTTTTCATTAAGGGTCTCCAGTTTAGTTTTGGGGTTTAGTCTGGCGTTAAACAAGATGTCCTGTAATACACCGTTGCCTAAGCCGGGGATGCGCTGTTCCGTAGCCAGAAAGGCCTTGACGCTCAGTGATTTTTTCGTGGCGTCAAAGAGAGTGTTAAAATACTCTTCATCGAATGCATCCGATAATGGAGAGGGGGCTTCCAACGCGACTTTGTAATAAGGGTTGTCGTTTTCCCCATCCACAAAAGCCCAAATACCGCCGTACATTTGAACTGTGCAAGTCAATGCAGAGTTGTCTGTAAATTCAAGATAAAGCTGATGTTTCTTTGGTATGGCTCCCCCGGGAGGGATATACCGGATATTGACGCCGTCGCCAAGCAAAATACGTTTAACACCGGCATGAAATTCAACCTGGCCGGCGACAGCGATAACCTTATCGATGGTTTCATTTGCTAAAAGAACATTATAGCTTGCCGGGTCGCCAAAATACCAGGCAAAGCCGTGGGGAGAAGCGTTAGCAATCGCTTTTCGGATGGTTTTACCTGCCACAGTCTCATTAAGTTGCTTTGATATGGAATAACTTTCAGGAATTTCCAGCATTACAATACACCTCACATTGCGTTTTCTTTATTTTTAGGCTTCCGCTCGCGGAAGACATAAAGCTTGCTGAGGATATAATTGAGGATGATGACGATAACGGTACTGACGTACTTTACAATAAATTGGTCGAAATTAAAAACACGGACAAACAGGGAGACCATGCCCAAACTCAATAGAAGGGTAAATACCCTGGCCTGTATAAAAGAAAAAAATTCAACGGCAACATCTTTTTTAGTGAGCGCTTTGCTCTGGAAAACCCATTTCCGGTTTGTAAAATAAGCAAATAAGATGGCGACGATTTGGGAGATGATATTATTGATCTCTACATAGCGCTCTTTAAAAACCAATAACCCCAGCAGGGTAAAAGTGCCCGCGTCCACTAACGTGGTTAATACGCCAAAAAAGGCGTACGCAATTAATTCCCTGTATTTTTTAAACATTGACTTGATCCAGTTAAGCATGGCTATTCTCCTCTGTTAATATAACTGGAGTCATATTTTGTGCGTTTCGGCAAAAAGCTGACACTGTCCACAACTGTTTCCAATACCTTGTCATAAACCACAAGATTAGTGCCAAAGCCATTCATGGCGTATTCTGTTCCGTTAATCATGATGGAACAGGTGTCACCCACATCCAAGCCCGCACTAATAAGCCGTACCTCCAGACCTTCAATTTCCAACGTGACCTCAATCAATTCCTGGGACAATTCCTCGTAGACGGCTTGTCCGCCATTGACGGCCGCAACATAGCTCCAATTGCGCTTGCCAATCAGGTCTGCCATGAGTCCCAACTGTTCAAACCGGGCCATATTCCACTGTCGAAGGTACTGTGTCCCATCCCCCCGGAATACCATAAAGAGGATGTAATCCTCGTCCGAAGCTTCCCACATACATCGGTCCACTGTATTGCTCAATAGCAGCATGTCTTTTTTCTTTTCCCGGTCATTATTGAAATTCAATTGATTGATGGTATTCACTTGTGGAATAACCGACATATAGGGGAAGACTTCATGATCCCCCGCGGCGGCCTGCTGCATCTGAAGCAAAAAGCCCAGCACAATGGAAAAGCCTAAGCCAAAAGCGTAATATGTGCGGTAATCCCTGGTTTTTGTAGATAACTCCGCATTTTCTTTTGCCAACTTATTCTTTTGATTTCGGTTCGCGTCTTTCATTTCCTGTTTAATTTCGGCCATACGGTCCAAATCCTGCTGAGCCGGCCGCAGGCATGTTAATAGCTCAGGCACTAAGAAAATGGAAAAAATATAGAAGAAGGAGGCTACCCGCGTCATGATAAAGGCGCCGAAGGCGGCCAGGAAAAAGACAATGGCGGAGTAGAGAGACATATTGATAAGCACAATATGAGAGGGATCCCGCTTAAGAAGCTTCTTTTGAAAGAGACAGACCAACGTCAGAATAATTGCGGGGATAAATACATATCCCACGCCGCCGGGACGGGTATAGAGATTATCACCCGAGTAAAAGCTGTTAAACAATTGCTCGGAAAAAAACTGCACCACAGGAGATAACAACAGTAAGGCAATCACACCCAAAGCCCCATATATACTGCCTGTAATCTTATTCAGGGGAAGCTTTACAATAAAATACACCGGCAACATGATTAATGCGGATTTATGGAAGCTTGTCGCAATTAAAATGATTATGGCATAAGGGAGAAAGTGGGTAAGCAGGTCCCTGAGTATGGCTTTTGGCGTCCTGTTCTCCTTGGTATAGTCCATAGTAGAGCGGCGCAGAAACGTATAAGCCGCCAAGCATATAATGATGGCCATGGCGTAGCGCACCAAATTCATTCCGGTGTAGAAGAACTTGAGGACCACGAATAGGAATACGCTGATAAAGGGTATAGAGGAATATCGGTAGATCAAAACCATCACAATTCCAACCATCATCACATTGGTAGCCACATAAAGCATCTGCCCGTCTTGAGTAAACAGGCTGAGTAGCTTCGCGAAAATTTTGAAGCCCATTTCTCCATAAGCAGACCCCAATTCGCTCCAGGATTTGCTGCAAATGTCCTCAAATATAGTTAAATACTGATAGTAATCAAAACCGATTCCGTAACGCCAGCCGCCGATGAAAATAAGACATGCGCTACAAATGAGAAGATATCCAATTTTTATCGAGCGGCTATTAGGAAACTTAAAATATGAGATGGCACCCAGTACTAAAATAACCGCAAGATTCACTAAATAGATTGTCATATGTTACCCCCAATTCTTCCCATTATTATATCAAAACATCCGCAAGAAAACAAACCCTTTAGGACATTTTGGCATAACAAACCCATGAATGAGATGATCCAGAGAAGAAATAGCGTAAGCGGAACGTCATTATTTATTGAACCATGCCTTTTCAGTTGACTCATGGCATAAAAAAGAGTTAGGTGCACAAAAAGCTTCTCCTTGTGAAAAAGAGAAGCTTTTTGAATACAATTACAGGGATTTTAAATAATTGCAATCGGCCTCAACGCAGTCAAAGATATTGTCGCCATAACAGTATTCCCGCTCAATGATGTATGCCTCAGCGCCTTGAGCGTCGGCAGCCTCTTTGACAGCCTTCCAGTCGATGATGCCCTCGCCGCTGGGAACATTCCATTTATTTTCCTCAGCCATTTTTTCCAGGATTTCTTTGGGGATAACGGGCATTCCCTTTTCATCCCTGGGGAAGGAGAAGAAGTCCATCATAGGCTCAGGACCTGCAACCGTGCTGCACTCCTTTACGTGGATCATGCAAATACGCCCGGCATATTTCTTGATAAACTCAGGACAGTCGATACCGCTGCAAGTAGCCCAGCCCACATCCAGTTGGAAACAAACTAAGTCAGGATCGGTGTGTTTCAGCAAGGTTTCCAGCAAGGTACCGTCCTCACTGGGCATAAACTCGTGGCGGTGGTTGTGGTATCCCAGTTTGACGCCTTTTTCTTTGCAGAGACTACCCACCTCATTGAGCTTTTCGGCCAAATCTTTGGCTTCCACTTCCGTGCCGAAGATGGCGGCGGGCACAATCAAGTATTTCAAGCCCAGCTCCACAGCGTAATCAATTTGACCGGGTATCATCTCCAGCATAATGTGGGAGCTAATCGGTTCAAGGCCAAGCTCAGCCAATTTGGCCTTCAGATCAGTGGCGGTCATATCTCCGTAATACCCACCGGCAAATTCAACGCCGGTATATCCCATATTAGCGACTTTTTCAAGGCTGCCCACGAAATCCTTTTGCAAACTCTCCCCCAGGGAATAGAGCTGTAAATAGCGTTTTTCCATAATTTAGCCTCCTTTTTTATTTATTCTAGCAAATACCTATACGAAAAACAATGCGTGTAACGCACAGATATCTATTATATCTTTGTAGAAGTTTGCCATTGTATTTTTTATTTTATGGGAATTTCAGGTACGGCTGCTACGAAGCGATAACACCTAATTTCCTCAAGATAATAAAAGCGCCTGACCTGCAGGCGCTTTTATTATTGCATGCCACTACTACTCTTTAAAATGTAGCCAGCCATTCCTGTGCCGTTTGTTTATCTATGGTAGTCACAAATTTAATGGCATCCAAGTCACACATAATGGTGCTACGACGATCAAGTGACCGAAGTACAATATAGCTTGCACCCACTTCTTCTAAAATGCCTACCCGGTCATTGAGAGAATTTCCTATCAAAAATTCGACCCGCATCAACTTGCCAATTTGATTGAACAAATATCCCTGCATATAAATAGACTGAGTGATTGTCTCCGGCAGAGGGGCCGAGGGTTGGAGAACAGTGTTTGGAATGGAGGACGGGTTGGGGGAGGAAGCGTCTGCATAAAAGGAGTTGGCCGCAATATTTGGATCAAACGCTACTTGTTCTTCCCATTCATTCGCCTGTAGATATGTATCGCTTTGCTCATAACTGGATTCTACTTCGTAATTCCTTGGCAAATTGGTTTGCCAGTCCCGTTGATTAGGCTGCTGCATAATATATGTCTCCTTTACATCATGCGGTGGAATATTTCAGAATTTGACGAAACAATGATTCTATTTAACTTGGGTATGAAAGGTAAACTAATCTACCGCAGGGAAATTCACTCAACGATTCGCCAATGGATATCGTTTTCCATTTATTCTATAATATGACTGAGATGTAAAGGCGTGAAAGTCAACCCCTCAGGAATAGTCGTTCGGTTTATGAGAAAATAAAAAAGTCTGGATAAAAATATTATGGGATTTACTTTTATCCAGACCTTTATCATTTATAAAACTAATTTCTTTCGCCGGTAAATAAACAGCGCCAAGCCAATGCACATAAAGATAATGGCGAAACTTAAAGCAAATTCAATGGGTGCAATACCTTGCTGTAACACCTTCCATGGGACTGCATACGTGTAGGGTGAAAGATATCGAAGTATTTCAAGCCGCTGCACCGTTTGCGCGGCAATTCCAATAGCATAAGAGATGATATACAGTGTTAGACCAGACAGAAAAGGACGTTTTACAGCATTTGGCTTCATAGCGTAAAGTAGTCCCACAAAGAGATATATGGCACCCTCCATTAATGTCCCTCCAGCTAACATCGTTACAGAATATGCTGCGGAAAGTGGAATAAATCCATTGCCCTCCAGTGGAATAAACCATAAAAAAGCTGTTAATCCAGTGAGAAGGACGAAAAATAAATACTGGAAAATCGATGAAAGGACTTTGTAACAAAGTATCCCTTGCCGGGAAATAGGAAGGGAATAGAGAAAGGAAATCGCGCCTTCCTTTTCTTCAAAGGAAATCATTTTTATAGAGGTATAAATTGCCCAAACACACCCGAGAGGGATAATCAATTGATAAATAAACGCCATTAAATGTTCTGTATTTTCAATCTGCTGTATATGGTAGAGTTCTCGAATCTGTGAGGGGAGCCGCCCAAGGAGGTTATAAATTATTTCCCGTTGGGGCTGGGAAAGAAATGCAGACAGCCCAGCCAATAAAGATATAAGCAAACAGCCAGTCAAAGTGACGCCTAATAAGCCTTTTATATTGCGGCGAAACTCACGAAGCACCAGGTTCATGCCAGCACCTCCCCTTCCTCGTGGAGGTAGTAATTAAGCGTGCGCTCCAGAGGAATATCCTCGACATAAATATCCTCAACATCAAACTTTGACAACCCTTTTAATAGGCGGTTAAGGTCACTATTGTAGAGAAAGCTAACTACGCCGTCCTTTTTCATATATTCCTTTGCTCCCAAGGACATGATTAGTTCCGTAATGTCCCCATCTACCCTAATTTTAACAATTTTCTCCCGATGCTCGGCAGGTTTGCCAATGCTCTTTTGATCGGTCAATTGACCATCCTGTAGAACACCTACAGCCGTACAGATTTCGTTCATCGCATAAAGCTGTGAAGCGGCAAAGAAAACAGTAGCTCCAGTGGCTTGCTCATACCGCAAAGCCTCCAGCAATTGTTCGCGCATGATGGGATCCAAGCCCAAAGTGGGCTCGTCCAATATTATCATTTTAGGTTTATGCATTAACGCCTTGACGATAGCGAGGCGTTTTAGACCTCCATAGGAAAGGTCACAAACCCGCTTATGCATATCCACCCGAAATTGGCCGCACAAGTTATCTATATAGGATTCATTTACATCGTCATAGAAATTTGCAGCATATTTAAGCAAACGGTATACCCGCATGGATGGATAAAAAGATCCCTCAGCCGGAACATAGCCCAAATATTTCTTGATTTCTCTGCTTTCGTTCTGGCAATCCATATCAAACAGTGTAACGATACCTTTCGTAGGAGCAATAAAATCCATCATTAAGTTTATAAAAGTTGTCTTCCCCGCTCCTTTTGGGCCTACCAATCCAAAAATTTCTCCATCCTCCACCTGGAGATCAAGATTATGCAAGCCGCACTTACGCCCATAATGTTTTGTCAGGCCCACAGCTGTCAATATACTCAAAATGTCAATCCTCCTTGTCTCTATGGGTGTCAGGGCAATTATACCATGATTTAAAGCTCTTTGATATAAACATGACAGGATGCAACAAAAAATCACCTATAAAGATATATTTTGCATTTTCCATTTTGCCCAGAAATATTCTGTTGAATGAGTAAGGCCTTGGCAGGTAACAATAAGTTTGACTATCCAGTGACATTTTTCAAAATAAATTGGATAAGCCCCGTGATAGCGTGATAGATTGAAAAAGTATGGCTTAGAGGTGACGGCTATGAGCGATCAGGGAAAAAATACTGCCCAGCAAAAGGAAAGGGAAGAGGTAATTATCTTTGAGAGCATTCTCAAAAGACCGGTCAGCCTGAAATGGAATATGTACGGCAAATTAAAAAAAATTCGTGCCAGATACCGTAAGGCAAGTCTTAAAAACAGCGTCAGCGGCGTGGAGGAATGGCTGTGCGACAACTATTATCTGATTGAGGCCGCGGCCAAACAGGTAATCAAGTCGGTGGCCGCTAGGACCATCTTGCCTTGCGTTAAAAATAACGGCCTACCCACCATTTATGAATATATTAGCCGATTCTTCACTAAAAAAATGATTTCACTTACACATAAAAACATCCTATTTTTTATTGAAGAAATGCAACAGGAGTATATATTTTCAACAGTTGAATTAGGTTTTTTGGAAACAGCGTTGAAGGCGTCCTTTGTGGATATTTGTTACCACGCCTGTATGGATCGGGATGTAAGTCAACAGGCTATAGAGTATATTGCCTACGGAGTAACCGGATTGCGGACCTTGTCGGATGTAGATTTTGAGGAAATTCTTGAAAACTTGAGTTATATTGAAAAAATATTGATACAAGATCCCGCCGGTATTTATCTTCAGATGGACAATGACAGCAAAAACCTCTACAGGCACAAAATATCTGAAATATCTAGACAGGAGCATGTTGCTGAGGAGGACCTGGTTGAGGCGTTTTTAAAAAAGGCGAATGAAGGAAAAAGTCTATCGGAGCGCCATATTGGACATTACATCTTTTCTATGGATACCCGACCGGAAATAGCCAGGGCAAGAGGCAACGGATTATTGTCATTGAACGTTGTGATGCCCGCATTGTGGTCAATTATAGTATGTTGTTTTGTCCGTAATTTTTATATTTTGCCTTTGCTTTATTTCGCCCTGTATGAAATCCTGCGTCCACTTCATGAGCACCATACGATGCGTAGGACCAATTGTGCAACTATCCCTAAGCTAGAGCTGAAAAATGGTGTGCCGGATGATGCGTACACCTTAATTGCCGTTACTTCACTCCTGCCCCTCACCGATGAAAGCGAAAAATTAAAGGCAAGACTGGAGGATTTATATTTTAAGAATCAGGACAATAACATTGGCTTTATTCTTTTAGCGGACTATAAGGAATCAGAGTATCCTACCACACCTCAGGACAAGCTCATGCTGGATAATGCCGAAGAGGTAGTGCATGACCTCAATAACCAATATGGTGAGCGTTTTTACCTCTTTGTGCGGAAACGGAGCTTCAATAAAGCCTCAAAGATATTTTCCGGCTGGGAAAGGAAGAGGGGAGCCATCACCCAACTTATCCGGTATATTAAAGGGCAGGCTGTACCGTTGGACCGGTTTGCGGGCAATGAAGATACGCTCAGACGTACCCGGTATCTGATCACATTGGATGCGGATACCGGTTTATTGTTGGATGGCGCCAGACAGTTGGTGGGTGCGGCGCTTCATCCCTTAAATCATCCTCGAATAGATGAAACCAAAAATATTGTGGTGGCGGGTTATGGTATCCTAACTCCCCGTATCAGCACAGAATTAAAAAGCGCCTATAAAACGCCGTTTAGTAAGGTTATGGCGGGGATTGGCGGCACTTCCACTTATGACACCAAGCAAAGTGATATTTATCAAGACTTATTTGGAGCAAGCCTTTTTACAGGTAAAGGCTTAATTCACGTCGATGCCTTTTATACCGTGTTGGATCAACGGTTTGATGAGGGCGTTGTATTGAGCCACGATATTCTGGAGGGCTCCTATCTCCGAACCGGCTTCGTTTCAGGGGTGGAGATGACGGATTCCTTTCCCCCAAGCACCCTCTCTTATTTCAACAGGCTTCACCGCTGGATACGGGGGGATTGGCAGAATTCCCCTTATCTTTTTGGCAAAGTCAAATGCAACGGCATGACGGAAAAAAATCCTTTTGCCTATTATGACCGGTACAAAATATGGGACAACCTGCGCAGGAGCCTTATCCCTGTTATTGCGGTTCTCTGTATTATCTGCGCTTGTTTTGTTAAACGGGAAACGGCAATGCTGCTAGCGGCGGCTTCCTTTCTATCCATTGCATTCGGACAATTATACGCTGCCTTCCTCAATATCGCCAGCGGCGGTTTTTTTACCCTGTCCAGGGAGTATTTTTCAAAACCCATTGCGCGGACTTTAGATTTGTTTGCCCAGGTCGGTGTGAATTTTATCCTCTTGCCTTACCACGTCCATGTTGCAGTTGACGCAATAGCCCGCACTATTTATAGAATGTTCGTGTCAAAGAAGAACCTGTTGCAATGGACGCCAGCAGCTGACGCCGATCGGATTAAGAGTCCTGCCGCAAAAATAATACTAAAATTCCTGCCCTCTATTTTGTTTGCTTTTGCCCTCATCTTTGCCCCCTATAATATACTCAAGCTTTATGGCTGTTTATTTATCTTTGCCCCCATACTAGCGGTGTTCACGGCGAAAGAATATCCACACATTGCAAAAAGTGTCAGTAAAAAAGAACGGGAAACTATTTTGTCTTACGGGGCGGCAATGTGGGAATTTTATGAGCATATATTTTGTGAAGAGGACCATTACCTTCCTCCGGACAATATCCAAGAGGCTCCTACAAATGTAGTGGCCCACAGAACATCCCCCACCAATATTGGGCTAATGCTGTTATCGTTTCTTGCCGCCCGGGATATGGGCTTTATAGACACAGATAAAATGGTTGATTATCTGGAAAAGTCTTTGGGCACAGTAAACAAGATGAAGAAATGGCATGGGAACTTATATAATTGGTATGACACACGGACTTTGAACATTCTCCACCCGGCCTTTGTATCCTCTGTGGACAGCGCAAACTTTGTCTGCTGCCTGATCGCTTTGAAGGAAGGTTTATCGGACTATATGGCCGACAACAGTAAATATAGGTCCTTATATGGGAAAATCCAAAAGCTTGTTGACAAGACAGATCTGTCTGTGTTTTACAATGAGCGGAAAAAAGTCTATTCTATTGGTTACGATGAAAGCGCTGATGAGATGAACAAAGCTTATTATGACCTGCTTATGAGCGAGGCGCGTTTAGCCAGCTACTTTGGCATTGCCATGCGCCAGATTCCAAAAAAGCATTGGGGCGCGTTGGGACGGACCCTGTCACGGGTCAATAAGTTTGCCGGTCCTATGTCGTGGAGCGGAACAATGTTTGAATATTTCATGCCCCATATCCTACTCCCCGCCTATGAGGGTTCTCTATTGTATGAGGCATTGCGATTCTGCATGCATTGCCAAAAAAAGGCAGGCAGCCAAGGGGAAATCCCTTGGGGCATTTCAGAAAGCGGTTTTTATGCCTTTGATAACCACTTAAATTACCAATATAAGGCGCACGGCGTACAAAAATTAGGGCTTAAGCGGGGATTGTATAAAGATCATGTTATCTCCCCGTATTCAACGTTTCTTACTCTGCCTTTTGATATCCATGATTCACTCAACAACCTGTCCGCCATATCAAAAATGGGGGGATATGGTAAATTTGGTTTTTATGAAGCGTTGGACTTTACTAAAAGCCGTACGCAAAACTCAAAAATGTCCATTATACGCAGCTACATGTCCCATCATGTGGGCATGAGCTTCTTATCCGCTGACAATGCTTTGAATGATATGATTATGCAGAGGAGGTTTATGAAAGATAAAATGATGCGCTCGGCAAACGAGCTACTGGAAGAAAAAATTGAAAGTGGCGCCGCCTTATATGATGGTTCTATCTCCTCCAATGTGCCGGAGAAGAAGGACCGGATTACCTCCGAATCAGAAGAATATAAAAATTCCACTCCGATCCGCCCAAAAGTGCAGATATTATCCAACGGAGAATGGACCTCTATCTTTACAGACGTGGGCGCCAGCTTTTCCTCCTTGAGGGGATATGACCTCATCCGGGCCAGCAGGGACCTATTGCGGCGGCCCTCAGGTATTTTTATGTTTTTGGGGGATAAAAATGGCGCTTTTTCCCTCACGCCCGCCCCAGATTACAGTCCCTCCATTCAATACACCACTAAGTTTACAGCATATTCTGCGGAATATTTTACAAAGTCAAAGGAACTGGAAACTGGAGTTCAGGTTATGGTCAGCAACGGATTTGCCTGTGAACAAAGAAAAATTATTCTACGCAACCGGTCAAACCGGAAATTAGCAAAGGATCTGCTTATTTATTTTGAGCCGGCCTTGGCAAAAACCAGAGATGATCAAGCACATCCGGTTTTTTCTAAAATGTTTATTGGGATGGAATATGATAAGACATCTAATGTGCTTATATTCAGCCGCCGTCCCAAGGGGAATGAGGGCAGTTTGAGCCTGGCGGTAGGGTTTCTGGAAACAGTACGTTTTAATTATGAATCAGATAAAACAAAGGTTTTGACATCACCTTATGGAACCTGTTCCCTCAAAAACTTTTATGATAAGTCTTTCACAGGGGGATCGGGAGTACCCGATTCGGTATGCGCTATCCGGCTTGAGATTCCTTTGCCGCCAAACAGCCAATATGAACTTAACTTTGCTATGACAGCCGCCGATACAAAGGAGGAGGCTGTTGGGAAATTTGTAATGGCCAGGCTGCGGGGAAGGATTGCTCCGTCTGCTGCTTGTAAATCTCCGCTGATGAATAATACCATGCAGAGCCGTTTGGCCCATATGGTAGCGCCTGAGCTACTGTTCCCCAGCAGTTTTAGAGGGGAAGAAAGGGCAAAAGCGGTGGGGGCCAACCGTCACGGTATCCCAGCCTTATGGGGATTATCCATTTCAGGCGACGATCCTATTGTTCTGATTGAGATGATGGAAGCCTCCGATGACATGGGCCGCTTAAGCTACTATATACAGATGCTGCAATCCCTAAGGGCTTATGGTATAGTTTTTGATCTGGCCATTGCGTACCGGGAAAAGGAGGATGAAATCCGTCCCTTTATTATGAGATATTTAGAGGAACACGGGGCATCGAATCTGTTAGGGCAGCGATCGGGTATCCACTTAGTTAACCTGGCTATGCATGATCCCTATGTGGAAACGTTGCTCAAAGCGGTTGCATCTCACCAAGCGGATCAAGAGCTGTCCTATCTGGAGCAGGAAGAGAATCGCTACACCCCGCTAACGGTTATCCCTTCCGAAAAAACCGATGTTTTACCCGCTGACGGTGTGGAGACAACAGGCGGCATCTTTTTTCATGACCGCTTTTATATCACACAAACCCCCAACGTACCGTGGTGCCATATTCTTGCAAATCCCACATTCGGCACACTTGTATCCGACAAGTCCATGGGCTTTACATGGGCTATTAACGCGCGTGAAAACAAATTGACTCCCTGGTACAATGATGTATCCACTGACAATAATGGGGAGATGATACTGCTAAAAAAAGGAAGCCGTTATGTGGATCTGCTCAATGGAACCCAGGTATCTTTTTCCACTACAGACGCAAAATATGAGGGTAAAGCTGGAAACATTTACTCCACGGTACAGGTAAATATTTCTCAAACCGGGTGTGTAAAGTACTGTACAATTACACTGTACAACGCAGGGGAAAAGGTGGAAAAAATGGAGTGCCTTTACTACACCGAACCTGTGCTTGGGGTAGACCGTATGCACGCCCGGATGCTCTCCGCCGACATCAAGGACAATGTGTTGGTGCTCCACAACGCTTTTAGCAGTATTCCAGGCTATATGGGATTAACCAGTGATCACAAGGGCATGTATTTCTCTATGGATAGAGCAGCCATTCTCTCAGGAGATTTGGAAAAGAACGAGCTTTTGCCCAACAACGACCCTTGCGCGGCGGCCATTGTACCATTAAAGCTTCCGCCCAAAAAGAAAACAAGCATCCGCTATATCCTCACCTATGCAAGGGATGAGGATGCTTGCATAAAAATGGGACAGATTCCATTAAAGCCATGGAATCCAATGGAAAATACCATAACGGTTTCAACACCTGATCAGCTGCTGAATGCAGTCATCAATTATTGGATGCCCCATCAGACGCTGCGCTCTAGAATTATGGGGCGCACCGGCTTTTATCAATGCGGAGGGGCATGGGGATTCAGAGACCAGCTTCAAGATATGTCCTCGATGGTGGTGCTGGCCCCTGCGCTGGCAAAGCAGCATATTTTAAGGGCCGCGGCAGCCCAATTCGAGGAAGGGGATGTAATGCATTGGTGGCACGCCCTTCCAAAATGCAGTGGTGGAAAAAAGGGTGTAAGGACCATGTGCTCCGATGACCTGCTTTGGTTGCCCTACACGACGTGCCGGTATATAGAAGTTACGGGGGATAAAGACATCCTTGAAGTTCAGGTTCCCTATGCGACAGGCCCGGTATTGGCAGATACGGAGCATGAACGCTATTTTGAGCCCGGCCAAACCGCATATAAGGAAAGCTTATATCTTCACTGCAAAAAGGCGATTGACCATACCATGCGCTTTGGTGAGCACGGATTACCTTTAATTGGCAACGGCGACTGGAACGACGGTTTTAACCAAGTCGGTGCCAATGGACGGGGAGAAAGCGTATGGCTGGCTCAATTTATGGCTATGGTACTGGATATGTTTGGGGCAATATGCCTTGAAAAGGGCGAAAGTGAGCAGGGGGATGCGTATTACCAAATCTCCAAAAAACTGCGCAATGCTGTAGATGAACATTGCTATGAACAAGACCACTATATTCGCGCATTCTATGACAATGGCCGGAAAATGGGGTCGGAGGAAAACGACGAATGCAAAATCGACCTGCTTCCCCAAAGCTTTGCCGTCCTATCGAAAATGGAAAATCACGATAGAATCCGCAGAGCGCTGGATACCGCATACACGAAATTGGTGGATACCGATAAAGGCATTATTAAGCTGTTTACCCCTGCATTTAGAGATTCCACGCAAAATCCCGGCTATGTCAAATCGTATCCGGCGGGATTGCGGGAAAATGGAGGCCAGTACACCCATGCCAGTATCTGGTTTGCGATGGCTATGCTGGAGTTTGGTGAGGTGGAAAAGGCTTACAAATTGATCACTATGCTCAATCCTGCCAACCGGTATATGGATGCGGAATTGGCCCGGGACTATGTTATTGAACCCCACTATATGGCTGCGGATATTTATACCAATCCCAATGCCTACGGCCGGGGCGGCTGGAGTTTGTATACCGGGGCGGCTGGATGGTATTACAGGCTTGTCACGGAGCATTTGCTGGGTATCAGGGTACACGCCGGCTCTCTTACGCTTGAGCCCCGGCTTCCAAAAGAATGGGAAGGATTTAGCGCAACCCTATTTCTTTTTAACACCAAGGTCCAAATCCGTTTGACTCAAGGCGGAAGGGATTCCTTTGAGCTGGATGGCGTTAAGCTGGAGGATGAACTAGTAATCCCTCTTGATCAAAAGCCGCACCATGTCCTGATGGAAGTTCGCAGGGAGCCATAGGCAATAGGACTGTTCACAATTTCTCATAGTAATCAAATAAAATCTATGATAGAATAATTTGACATTTATATAGGAAAGGGAAGTATTATTCATGTCCAATAAGCTCAACCGTGTAGAAATTGGCCCTAATTTCTTTTTCAACTCAATTATTGATAAACGGTATAAAAGCAACCGGATTTCAGTTAATCTGTTTGTGCCTCTGGAGGAAAGCACTGCCACAGAATACGCTTTATTGTCAGGGGTTTTGGGGAAAAGTACAAAAAAATATCCACAGCTTATGATGGTTAACCGAAAGCTGGAGGAGCTTTACGGCGCTAGCCTCAGCAGCGATATTCTAAAAATAGGCGAGCTGCAAAGCGTCTCGGTTCACATGACCTTTATCGGCAACAAGTATGCCCTTTATGGAGAAAATATTTTACAGGAATCCATAAATTTTCTATGCGAGGTTCTCCTCAATCCCAACGTGGAAAACGGAGCGTTTTTATCAAGTGAGGTGGAGATTGAAAAGGTCCGTCTGGCAGAGCTTATTGATTCTGAAATTAATAATAAACGGGGATACGCCATTTCCCAGTGTTCCAAAATTATGTGCAAGGGTGAACGCTTTGCCATTCCTCGTTATGGGGATAAGGAAAGCCTGAACAAAATTACCCCTGAAGGATTGTACCATGCTTATAAAACACTCCTGTCCAAAGCAAGGATAGAAATCTTTTATGTGGGCTCCGACCCCGCTAAGCTGGTTTTGGATGGTCTGCGGGAACCCCTTCTCTCAATAAACCGCCAGCCCCTCTCAGAGATAAATACCTCTATTTTTCCTCAAGTGCCGCAAGTGAAACGGGTGGATGAGACAATGGACATCCAACAGGCGAAGCTGGTGATGGGCTTCAAGGCCGGGGACGCCAAATCTGTTGAGGATAATACAGCTATGATGATGGCTATGATGATCTTTGGCATGAGTCCAAGTTCTAAGCTTTTTGTCAATGTCCGGGAAAAGCTTCAGCTTTGCTACTACTGTGACGCCAGATATGATAAGTACAAATGCCTGCTGTTCGTGGATTCTGGGATAGAGTTTGTCAACCGTCAATTGGCGGAGGATGAAATTCTCAAACAGCTTTCAGCGGTACAACAGGGTGATTTTACCTCAAAAGATTTGCAGACAGCTTTGATGTATTTCCAAAATAGTTACCGCTTTGTATTTGACGCGCCCAGAATGGTGGAGGCTTACTACTTGGGCCAGGTCATGTCGGATGCGGTAAAAGATCCAGACGAAATGATTGACATTGCCTCAAATGTAACGAAGGAGCATATTATGAAAATCTGTCAGGATATCAAATTGGATACAGTCTATTGTCTGTCGGGAACGGAGGTGTAAGCTGTGCGGGAGATCATAAAAGTGCCCAACATTCATGAACAATATATCAAGGTAAAACACTCCAGCGGCCTGACCGTTTTTATGTGTCCTTTGGAAGGATATTCCTCCCTGTACGCTCAGTTTAGCGCCAGGTATGGATCACTGGATACCAGCTTTAGAACTGGACCCAATGACGGCTACAAACGCGTGCCTGCCGGGATAGCCCATTTCCTGGAACACAAGATGTTTGAGGATGAGGACGGGGACGCCTTTCAAAAATTTGGCCAATATGGGGCCAGCGCAAATGCGTTTACCTCATTTGATAGAACCTGTTATGAGGTTTTGTGCACAGACCATTTTATGAGCAGCTTGGAATTACTAATAAAAATGGTGACAGGACCTTATTTTACAGATGAATCTGTCCAAAAGGAACAGGGAATTATCGGCCAGGAGATTACCATGTTTCAGGATAACCCGGATTGGCGGGTATACTTTAACCTCTTGAGGGCCCTGTATCATATACACCCCATTACCATTGATATTGCCGGTACCACCCAATCCATCGGGCTGATTAATAAGGAGCTGTTGTATGACTGCTATGACACCTTCTATAATTTAAATAATATGGTTTTATCGGTGTCAGGGAAATTTGATCCGGAACAAGTGTTGGCGCTTTGTGACAAGCTGCTGGTTCCGGCAAAGGAGGCGTTGATTGGGCGTGAACCGGTTGAGGAACCGGAAGAGGTAAGAACCAATTTCACCTCTCAGTCATTGCCTGTTAGCCTGCCCATGTTTGAAATTGGGTATAAAAACGTCCCTTATGCTGAAAACGAAAAGATCCGCAAATCTCTCGTCAACGACATTGTGTTGGAGATTCTGGCAGGGGAGGGATCTCCTCTCTATAGCAAGCTGTACAACAGCGGCTTGATTGCCGACTCCTTTGATTACGAGGGTATGGTGGAGCGGGGAATGTGCTGCAACGTATTTTCCGGAGAATCAGCCCAGCCGCAAACTGTGCTGGATGAGGTGGCCAAAGAAATAGAGAAAGCCAAAAAGAAAGGCGTTGACGCCAAGGATTTTGAGCGGGTGAAAAAGAATTTTTATGGCCGCTTGGTTATGGCCTACAACAATGTGGAGAGTATTGCCAACGCGATGACCAGTGCGTTTATTGAAAATCATGCTGCCTTTGAAGCCTTGTCAATATTGGAAGAGTTAGATATTGATGAGGTACAGGACGCATTAAATTATCATTTTGATGGAGATAAAATGTCTCTGTCTATCATTGAGCCTAAAGCTTGATAATAAAAATGCGTTAAAGGAACTTTGTCTGTTGATATATTGGGATACAAACATTGCCAGAATTGCCAATTCCCTCATATTCAGTTATAATAAGAAAAATAGAATTAACTGCAAAATAGGAGGATGTTATGGATATTTTGTCATTTCCGGCTCTGGGTTGGGAATTTACGCTTAAAAGGGTAGCCTTCAGCATTTTTGGGCTTGATATCTACTGGTACGCCGTTATCATAGCGGTCGGCTTTGCCCTTGCATTTGCTTATGTTATGAGAAAAGCAAAGCAGTTTGGTCTTCATCCTGACCGGGTATTGGATGTTGCCATAGGAGGCTTCTTTGGCGGCATCATTGGTGCGCGTCTATACTATGTTATCTTTCAATGGGATGAATTTAAAGACGATTTAACCTTAATCTTTAATACCCGTCAGGGAGGCTTGGCTATCTATGGCGGTATTATTGGCGGCTTGGTGGTGGGATACTTTATGTGCCGCTGGCGAAAGGTCAATGTGCGGGCCATGTTTGATTTGGCGGCATTGGGCTTCTTAATCGGCCAAAGCATTGGCCGCTGGGCCAATTTCGTCAATATTGAGGCCTTCGGCAGCAATACGAACCTCCCTTGGGGAATGACCAGTACAGGAATCCAGCGCTATCTTACGGAGTATGCCACTAAGTTAGGAGCAATCGGCGTCACCATTGATCCGGCTGCGCCGGTGCATCCGTGCTTCCTTTATGAATCTTTGTGGTGCGCCCTTGGTTTTCTATTATTGCACCTGTATATTAAAAAGCGGAAGTTTGACGGCGAAATCTTCGTAATATACTTAGGATGGTATGGCCTAGGGCGGTTCTTTATAGAGGGGCTGCGCACCGACAGCCTGCTTGCGGGAACATTGCGGGCTTCCCAGGTTTTATCAGCGATTCTGGTAATCGTGGCAGTCATTATTCTATTGGTGATTCGTGGAAAGATCAAAAGGGCCAATGATCCGGAATATATGCCCTTATATGCCAACACTGATGCCTCCAAGATTTTTTTTGCTGAGGTTGAGGAAAAGTTGAACACCCCAAAAGACAGATCTAAAAAAGAGAAAAATAAATCCGCCGAAAATGAAGTAGATATTGTGGACGAGAGCGAAATATCTGACGGTGAGGATGTAAATGGGGAGGAAGCTGAGAAGGATTTGGAGGACGGGGGCTCGCTTGAAGAAGGAAGTTGTCCTGCAGACAATGCCGATGAAGAATCAGAAGACGTCTTAGGCACGGATGAAGAGGTTTAAGGATAGGAGAGGGCAACATGGCGATATTGATAGATGGTAAAGCTGTCTCATCCAAGGTTAAGGAGGAGGTAGCAGCACAGGTCCAACAGTTGAACCAGCAAGGCGTTTCTGTAGGTCTTGACGTTGTATTAGTTGGGGAAAATCCCGCTTCAAAGGTTTATGTCCGCAACAAGCACAAGGACTGTCAGAAGGTGGGGATCCGTTCCGCTGTGCATGATCTTCCCCAGGAGACGACAGAAGAGGAGTTAATTCACTTCATCCAAAAATTAAATAACGATCCCAATGTAAACGGCATATTGATACAACTTCCGTTACCTGGACATCTGTCCGAGGAGGCCGTGATTGCCGCCATTGATCCGGGGAAGGATGTGGATGCCTTTTCTGTGGGCAATGTGGGTAAAATCATGCTGGGGAAATATGACTTTCTTCCTTGTACCCCTGCCGGTGTTATGGAGTTGCTTGCCCACTACAATATTGACGTGAAGGGTAAGCATTGTGTGGTTATCGGTCGCAGTAATATCGTGGGAAAGCCCATGGCTATGCTGCTGATGCATGCCCACGCCACTGTAACCATCTGCCACTCCCGCACCGTAGATTTGGCTTCTATTACACGCCAAGCGGATTTAATTGTAGCCGCTGTTGGCAGAGAGGGGATTGTGACTGGGGAGATGGTTAAGGAAGGGGCTATCCTGATTGATGTGGGCATGAACCGCAACGCTGAGGGCAAGCTTTGCGGCGATATTGACTTTGGCTCCGCTGAAAAAAAGGCCTCATACATCACGCCGGTCCCGGGGGGAGTTGGGCCCATGACCAGGGCCGTACTGTTGAAGAACACCATAAAGGCGGCATGCTTGCAGAACGGCATTCGATTATAAGGATCGCATATAAAGGTTGTTTCATAATGAAACAACCTTTATCATATATGGTGATAAACCTATCATATTAATAACCAAAAGGGGAGATGCAACATTGGATTTAACATTGGTCATTATGGCCGCCGGGTTGGGCAGTAGGTTTGGAGGATTAAAACAAGTGGAGCCGGTGGGTCCAGCGGGGGAATGGCTGATTGATTATTCCATATACGATGCCGCCTTGGCCGGCTTCACCAAAGTAATATTTGTCATTCGCCAGGAAATGCGGGAGGCTTTTGAAAAAACCATTGGACGCCGCGCATCAACAGTGATGGACGTTTCCTATGTGGTACAAACCGCTGATAGTTACCTTCCCACCAAAATGAAGATTTTATCCCAACGCGCAAAGCCTTGGGGAACGGGGCATGCTGTTTTATGCTGCAAGGATTTAATTCATGGTCCTTTTGCCTGCGTCAATGCGGACGATTTTTATGGCAGGAGATCCTATGCTTTACTTGCGGATTACCTTCGACAAGAAAGTGCCGAAAGACGATACTGTATGGTGGGCTTTGAGCTAAGCAATACAATCACAGAAAATGGAAGCGTATCGCGCGGAATTTGTACAGTGGATACTGGCGGTTATCTTCAAAAGGTTACGGAGCGTACCTGCATCGAGAGGCATGGCGATGTAATCCAATTTACGGAGGATGGGAAGCGTTGGGATGATTTGCAGAAGGATACGGTTGTATCCCTCAATATATGGGGGTTTCAGTCCGATTTTTTAGGAGAACTTGAAGCAAGTTTTTATGATTTCCTAACTTCGCAAAAAGATAACCTCCATAAGGCCGAATTCTATCTTCCTGCCGCTGTGGACACATTGATCCAAAATGGAAAGGCTGCAGTAAAAGTACTGACCTCTCCTGAACGGTGGCTGGGAGTCACTTATCGGGAGGATCAGGCTATCGTTCAGGCCGCCTTGAGACAGATGAGTACCAGTGGTATATATCCAACACCCCTTTGGAACCTGTAAAAGTTAAACCGTGACTTGAGTTAAAAATTGTGCTATAATATCAAATAAAAGCCTATGCATGTTCCTATATTTGTAGGAACTGGTGATTGTGCTCCGCCGGAGGTGCGTATGGAAGTCATTGTAAAAAAGCCATCTGAACAAGAAAGAGCCGCTATGTTGAATAAGCCTATATGGGAATGTGGCGTCTCTGAATTCGATTGGTACTATGACCAGCAAGAAATTTGCCTTTTGATTGAGGGTGAGGTTACTGTAGAATACGAGGGAGGAAGTGCATCCTTTGAGGCAGGTGATTATGTCATATTCCCCAAAGGTATGTCTTGTGTCTGGAAGGTAGCTAAGCCTGTTAAGAAACATTATATTTTTGGGTAATTCACTTTGAAGAATCGGGACAACATTGTCCCGATTCTTTTTCTTCGCCTTTAGGCATTTAAGTGCGGAACGCGCGAAACAAAAAACCACCCGCTATGCGGGTGGGATGGGGTTATGTGCATGAGATGAAGGGCTAATCAGAACTAAAGGCTGCGGGATAACCCGCAGCCTTTTTATAAACGCAATCATGAAATGAACTTTTTATTGAATTATTATTGATTAGTACAGCCAGGCCTTTTCTTCAGTCTCGTCATCATTGTCCATAGCTGCCGCTAACTGTGAAAGATCGAAGGTATTGACCGCAGCCAAAAGATCCAATAACTCCGCCTCATAATCCACCCGTACCTCACACTCTCTGTCCAAGATCATGGTAGCTTTATTTTCAGGCGTGAACGCAGGCCATTGAGGCAGTGAGTCA
>Ga0153950_1000325_pt1 | contig 21168 bp, 21 predicted proteins | sample TSNJ034MetaG_FD_104737 | JGI IMG/M metagenome (GOLD analysis project Ga0153950, IMG submission 104737) | Attine ant fungus gardens microbial communities from New Jersey, USA - TSNJ034 MetaG | ecosystem: Host-associated > Fungi > Mycelium > Unclassified | place: USA: New Jersey, Wharton State...
GTCATAGTATTCATCATAGACATACTCGTATTTTTTGAAGAAGCCGTCTTTTGTTTGCGGGCGGCGGTAGGGCGCGCAGGGGATTCGCTGTGAGTCGATGATTTCTTTCATAATGGCGGGGATCGTCTACAGGCTGAGAGCCCTGATCAAATGATCAGGGCTCTTTGGTTTTTCGGTTCCAGCAAAGGTGTTCAAAGAGCATTTTTTTAGCAGATTCCTGTGTGACAGGGGTTGCAATTGTTCTTCATAACCGTTACAATGAAAGCAAAGGAAACTACATATGGAGGATCATCAATGAGCAACAAAATTTTAGTCGAGACATCCGCGCGTCACCTGCATTTGAGCGAGCAGGACCTGGAGACCCTGTTTGGCAAGGGCGCCAAACTCACCCACAAAAAGGATTTGTCCCAGCCCGGGCAGTTTGCCTGCGAGGAGCGCGTGGACGTGGTCGGCCCCAAGCGAACTCTGGCGCGCGTTTCGGTTCTGGGTCCCACACGGCCCGCCACCCAGGTGGAAATATCCCTGACCGACGCCCGCTCCATTGGCCTGGACGCGCCGATTCGCGAGTCCGGTCAGGTTGCCGGCAGTCCGGGCTGCAAGCTGGTGGGCCCCAAGGGCGAGGTTGAACTGCGGGAGGGCGTGATCGTGGCAAAGCGCCACATCCACATGCTGCCGGAGGACGCTGAGCGCCTGAACGTGAGCGACAAGCAAATCGTCAACGTGAAGCTCGAAACCGACGGCCGCACCCTGATCTTCGGCGACGTTGTGGTGCGCGCACACCACACTTACGCTCTGGCCATGCACATCGATACCGACGAGGGCAACGCCGCTGGCTGCTTCGGTGAGGTGTACGCCGAGATCGTGAAATAGCTCTGAGCGTCACAAGCAGGGAGCGGCAAACCCATTGGTTTTGCCGCTCCGTTTTTTTGCTTTAAAACTCCGCGCTGCCGGGGGTTCTGGGAAAGGGCAGCACATCACGGATGTTCGGGATGCCGGTGATGTACATGATCAGCCGTTCAAAGCCCAGGCCAAAGCCCGCGTGGCGCGTGCCGCCGTATTTGCGCAGGTCCATGTACCAGTCATAGCCCTGTTCGGGCATATCCATCTCCCGCATGCGGCGCTTCAGCACCTCCAGCCGCTCCTCGCGCTGGCTGCCGCCGATCAGCTCGCCCACACCGGGCACCAGCAGGTCCATGGCGGCTACTGTCTTGTTGTCGTCGTTCAGGCGCATGTAGAACGCCTTGATCTCCTTGGGGTAGTCGGTGACGAACACCGGCTTCTTGAAAACCTCCTCGGTCAGGTAGCGCTCATGCTCGGTTTGCAGGTCGCAGCCCCAGTACACCGGGTACTCAAAGCGGTCGCGCACTTTCTCCAACAGCTCCACCGCCTCTGTGTAGGTCACGCGGGCAAACTCGGAGGCGATCACGTTCTCAAGCCGGTTCATCAGCTCCTTGTCGTAGAATTGGGTGAAGAAAGCCATCTCGTGGGGGCATTTGTCGATCACGTACCACAGCACATATTGCAGCATGTCCTGGGCCAGCTGCATGTCATCGGTCAGGTCCGCGAAAGCGATCTCGGGCTCAATCATCCAGAACTCGGACGCATGGCGCGGCGTGTTGGAGTTTTCGGCGCGGAAAGTGGGGCCGAAAGTGTACACCTTGCCGAAAGCCTGGGCCATGATCTCGGCCTCCAGTTGGCCGGACACAGTCAGGCTGGTCATGGATCCAAAAAAGTCCTGGCTGTAATCCACGGCACCGGACTCGGTCAGCGGCGGGTTTTTATCGTCCAGCGTGCTTACACGGAACATCTCGCCCGCGCCCTCGGCGTCCGACGCCGTGATGATCGGCGTGTGGGCATAGACAAAGCCGTTCTCGTTGAAGAAGCGGTGGATGGCGTAGGCCGCCACGCTGCGTACCCGGAACACGGCGTTGAAGGTGGAGGTGCGCGGGCGCAGATGGGCGATGGTGCGCAGGTATTCCAGCGAGTGGCGCTTTTTCTGCAACGGGTAATCAGGGGTGGAGGGGCCCTCCACCGCGATGCTGGCGGCGTGCAGCTCCAGCGGCTGCTTGGCCTGGGGGGTGGGCACGGCTTTGCCAGTGACCACCAGCGCACTGCCCACATTGAGCTTTATAACCTCGTCGAAATTGGGCAGCGTGTCCTCCTGCAGCACCAGCTGTAGGTTTTTGAAAGTGGAGCCGTCGTTGAGCTCGATAAAGCCGATGGCGCCCGAGTGGCGCAGCGTGCGCACCCAGCCGCAGACGGTCACCTCCTGGAAGCCGTAGCTGCCGGCATCCGCAAACAGTGTTTTCAGTTCCAGTCTTGTCACGTATTTCCCTCCATGTCTTTGCGCGGCCCGGCCGCTTGCTCATCCTTTGTAAGTATACCCCAATATTATAGTACAAAATCCTCTTCGTTACAATAGGGGCGGTTCGGCACAGAGCTGCCAAAATAATTCCCAAAGCCCCGCCCACATCAAAAAAGCCAGCCCACAGAAGCAGCCCCATAGGAGTCCAGCTAAGCAAAGGCACCCCAATCTTTATGCGGCCCACCATAATAAACGCAACCCCATAGGAGCAAACAGAGTAACCCAATCGACGGCCTCGCAGCAGCGAGCCACCGGGCACGCAGAAAAGTCCTAAGCGCAGAAAGCCCCGCCAGCGGCGAGCGACAACCAACACCAAGCAGCGCGCCAGCCCCGCGCCGCAGGCGCGAAGAAAAACCCACGCAAAGCTATACAACAGAAAACGGGGACGTTTGCGCAAACGTCCCCGTTTTGCATTAGACCCGTTACGGAACAAGCCTACGATACCCAATGCAGCCCGCGCATCAGGCAAATGCCACCGGACAAGGTAAGCACAGAAAGCAACGTGGAAATCAGCAGAAGGTTTGCGGCCAGCGGGCCGTCCCCGCCAAGCTCCCGCGCGGTGGAGTAGGAGACAATCGCCGTGGGGCTGCCGAAAATGCCAAATATGTAAAACAGCTCCATCCGGCGCAGCCCCAGCAGATAAGCAGCCCCCACAGCCGCAACCGGAATCAGCACAGTCTTGCACAGGGCGGCGTACACAGCCAGCCCCAGCCTCCCGTTGTCCGGGCGCCACTCAATAGAGCCCCCCAGCGCCAGCAGTCCCAGACCGGTGGCGGTCTGCGCCACATAGCTCAGCGGACTGCTCAGCAGGACAGGGGTGGGCAGACGCAGCGCGCTCCATCCAAGGGCCGCCAGCGCGCCGATCACCATGGGCGTGCGCAGCACGTTTTTCGCCACTGCCGCAGGGCGCACACCCGCTGTCCCCCTGCCCCGCACTGAGAGAACCACCGTGGACATGACCCCGTAAAAGGGGATCACCATGGCCGATGCGATCATGACCTGCGGCCGCAGCGACTCCCCCGCCACCGCCAGCAGCAGCGGTACCCCCAAAATCATAAAGTTGCCGCGGCAGCTACCCTGCACCAAGGTGCCAATCAGCGCCTTGTCCCGCACAAAAAGCTCATTGATAAGCCACGAAACCCCAAAGCTCAGCGCGGTAAGCACAAGGGCGATAAGCGGCAGCCGCAGACTTACGCCGGCGCGCCAGTCGATGCTCCACACGTTCTGGAACATGGTGAGCGGAAATGCCACCCGGTAAATAAAGCGGTTGATCTGGCTGAAAAAAGCCGCGTCAAAAGCGCCTGTGCGGCGCAGCAGCCAGCCCAGCAGGATCACGACGAAAAAGGGCAGCACGCGGTCGGTGCTGAACAGAATATTATCAAGCATGGGCGCACATCCTCTTTTTCGCCGCCGGACTATTTCGTTCCAAAGATGCGGTCCCCCGCATCCCCCAGGCCGGGGATAATGTATTTGTGGCTGTCCAGTCTTTCATCCAGCGCCGCGCAATACACCTGCACGTCGGGATGGGAATTTACCAGCGCCTCCAAGCCCTCGGGCGCCGCGATGATGCACATGAACTTGATGTCCTGCGCGCCCCGCTGCTTGATCTGGCCTATGGCGTCCACGGCTGAGCCGCCGGTGGCCAGCATGGGGTCCAGCACGAGCACGTCCCGCTCCCCGATGTCGGGCGGAAGCTTGCAGTAGTACTCCACCGGCAGGCAGGTCTCGGGGTCCCGGTACAGGCCGATGTGCCCCACCTTCGCCGCCGGGATCATGCGCAGCACGCCGTCCACCATGCCCAGGCCCGCCCGCAGAATCGGCACCACCGCCAGCTTGCGGCCCGCCAGCACCCGGGTTTTGGCGGGGCCCAGCGGGGTTTCCACCAGGGCCTCCTCGGTGGTCAGGTCCCGGGTGGCCTCGTAGCACATCAGCATCGAAACCTCCGCAATCAGCTCGCGAAACTCCTTGGCCCCCGTGTCTTTGTCCCGCAGATACGAAAGCTTGTGTTGTATCAACGGATGGTCGAATATAACCGGTTTGCAGTCCATGAGCGGGTACCTCCTAATTTTCTTCCTCCAGCGCCATCACCTGGGCTACCCGCTGGGCGTGGCGGCCGCCCTCAAAGGCGGTGTTCAAAAACACGTCCACAAGCTCGCATGCAAGGCCGGGGCCCACTACGCGCCCGCCCATGCAGAGCACGTTGGCGTTGTTGTGCAGGCGGGTGTACTTGGCGCTGAAATAATCGGAGCAGACCGCCGCGCGGATGCCCCGCAGCTTGTTGGCCGCCATCGAAATACCGATGCCGGTGCCGCAGAACAGCAGCGCCTTTTCGCATTCACCGCTCTGCACGGCGCGGCAGGGAGCCTGCGCCATTTCGGCATAGCTGCAGGACGCCGCGTTGTCAGTCCCAAAGTCTTTGTAGTCGACGCCCTCCTCGTCCAGGTAGGACTTGATCTCCTGCTTAAGGGCATAGCCCCCGTGGTCACTTCCCAATGCAATCATACCGCGTTGCCTCCCAATAATTAATAAAAAATAGCTACAGATATCTTTGCCGGAACGGACCCCGCAGCAGCGCCCCCACCGTGTGCCGGATCAGCGTGGTCACATCGTACACCGGCAGGCCCACTGCCTGCTGCACCGCATGTGCGAAAGGCGGCATGTTGGTGCACTCAAGCACAATGGCGCCCACCTCGGGGTGCTCCCGCACCAGCTTCCTGGCGGCGTCGTCCATCTCGGCCCCGGCCTTGTCCAGGTCGATCTCGGGGGTGTTGCCCACAAAGGCGCCGAAGAACTCCGGGTAGTCGTCCATACCCTGGACAACAAAGCCGCAGTGCTCCATGCCCGCCCCCTTGAAGTGTCTTTCGCTCAGCGAGGCCGCGTGGACAGTCAGGATGCCCACCTTGCGGTCCGGGCCCAGTGTCCGCGCCACATAGGGCACCTGCAGCAGGCTGGAGGTAAGCACCGGCACCTGCACGGCCGCGGCCAGCTCCCGCTGGAACATGATCAAAAAGCCGCAGCTGGTGGCAATTGCCTTGCAGCCGGCCGCCTCCAGCGACTTCGCGCCCTCGATAAAGGGGGTGAGCAGCGAGGGATCCGCCTCTTGCACCACCCGCGTGGGGCTGGCGCCGGTGACTGTGTAATAGCGCACGGGAAAATCAAAAGTGTAGCCGTTTCCCACATCGCCGGGGATGCGGGGAAAGCGGGTGTCCAGCATCAGGATTCCCAGGGGCTGCCCTTGGTTTGTGGTGCCGCCGTGTGCAATACTCATGTGGGTTCCTCCTTTGGTTTTTTCTTTAGCAGCGTCTTTTCCAAAAGCTCCCGCTCGGCCTGGGGCAGCCGCAGATAGCTGGGTCGCAGGTCGGCGGGAGAGATGGTCTGTTCCCGCAGGGCGGCTACAGCGGCCACACTGCCTGCCCTTTGATGGCGCAGTTGAGCCGGGCAAAGCCGCAGCCGCGCGCGCCGGGCCAGCAGCCCATGACAGAGAGCGGCTCCGTCTCCCACCAGGGTGACAGGCTCGCCCAGCGACTCAAGGCGCCGGCCCAGCGCGTCGATGGAGAGGGCCTCGTCCCGCGTCACGCGCTGGGCCCCGTCGCCGTGGCAGCGGAACAGAGCCGTGTACACCTGGCTGCGGCGCGCGTCCATTACCGGGGCCACCAGCCCTTGCACGCAGCACAGGTTCCAAGCCAGGCTTTCCAGGGTGGACACGCTCACGCACGGCTTGCCGGCACCCAGGGCCAGGCCCATCACCGACGAAATGCCGATGCGCAGCCCGGTGAAAGAGCCCGGCCCCGCGCTGACCGCGAAGCGGTCCACCTGCTCCAGCCCGGTGTGGGTGTGCCGCAGCAGCGCCTGTACCATGGGCATGATGGTCTGGGAGTGGGTGAGCCCCGCGTCGGCAAAGTACTCGCCGCGCAGCGCGCCGTCCTGCCAGAGCGCGCAGGAAGCCGCCTTGGAGGAGGTGTCCAGCGCCAGGATCAGCACGGCTCCACCCCCTCGATTTGAATTTCCCGCCGGTTCTCCCCGGCCGGAGTCAGGGTGACGGTGATCGCGCCGGCGGGCAGGGCCTGGGGGATATTCTCGCTCCATTCGATGGCTAGCACGCCATCCGCCTCCAGGTAGTCGTAGAATCCGGTGGAGTACAGGTCCTCCTCGCTTTCAACGCGGTACATGTCGAAGTGATAGAGCACCGCGCCGTTGTCCCGGTATTCGTGAACAAGCGCAAAGGTGGGGCTGGAAACATCCGCGCGGATGCCCAGCCCCACGGCCAGTCCCCTTGTAAAAGCGGTTTTGCCCGCGCCCAGGCCGCCCCGCAGCGCAACCACGTCGCCCGCGCGCAAACAGGCCGCCAGCTCCTTGGCCACAGCCTCGGTCTCTTGTTCCGATGTAGTGATCCTGCGAATCATGCTCTCACCTGTTTAGTAGTTAGGACCCTTATTTCGCGCCAGCTGCGCGAAACCCAGGGGTTCACGGGGGGCATTGGGTGTCCCCCGCGGCGGCTGGCGCCGACCGCCGCTCCAACGCCGCCCGCACAAAGCCCGTGAACAGCGGGTGGGGGCGATTGGGCCTGCTTTTGAACTCGGGGTGGAACTGCACCCCCACAAACCAGCGGTGGGCCGGCAGCTCGATGATTTCCACCAGCTTTTCGCTGGGGGAAAGGCCGGTGATGCGCATGCCCGCCTGCTCCAGCGTTTCCCGGTAGCTGTTGTTGAACTCGTAGCGGTGGCGGTGCCGCTCATAGATCAGCGGCTCGCCGTACAGCTCCCGCGCGATGCTGTTTTCCCGCAGCTTGCAGGGGTAAAGGCCCAGCCGCATGGTGCCGCCTTTTTCGGTGACCTGCGCCTGGTCCGGCATAATGTGGATCACCGGGTTGCCGGTGTGCTCGTCGAACTCGCTGGAGGTGGCATCCGCAAGACCCAGCATGCTGCGGGCGTACTCGGCCACCGCCATTTGCATGCCCAGGCAGATGCCGAAGAATGGCACGCCCTGGGTGCGGGCGTAGCGCACGGCCGCGATCTTGCCCTCAATACCCCGGTCGCCGAAGCCGCCGGGCACCAAAATGCCGTCGCAGTCGCCCAGCACCTGGGCCACGTTGTCCGCGTCTATGGGCTCGGAATCGATCAGGCTCACCTCCACGCGGGCGTCGGAGTCGGCGCCCGCGTGGCGCAGCGCTTCGGCGATGGAGATGTAGGCGTCGGGCAGCGACACGTACTTGCCCACCACGCCGATTTTGACAGCGCGGGAAGCACACTTCATGCGGTTTACCATGTCCTGCCAGCTCTTCAGGTCGGGGGTGTCGGCGTTTTTCAGGCTCAGGTGATGGCAAACGGCCTTGGCAAGGCCCTCTCGCTCCAGCATCAGCGGGGCTTCGTAGAGGGACTCCAGCGTCAGGTTCTGGATCACATCCTCCACCCGCACGTTACAGAACAAGGCCAGCTTTTTGCGCATATCCTCGGGGATCGGATAATCGCTGCGGCACACGATGATGTTGGGCTGGATACCCAGCGACAGCAGCTCCTTGACCGAGTGCTGGGTGGGCTTGGATTTTAGCTCGTTGGAGCCCGAAATGTAGGGCACCAGCGTGACATGGATGTAAAGCGCGTTTTCGCGGCCCACCTCGGTGGCCACCTGGCGGATGGCCTCCAGAAAGGGCTGGCTTTCAATATCGCCCACCGTGCCGCCGATCTCCACGATCACCACGTCGGTGGCCTGGGAGCCCTCGAGCCGGTAGGCGTATTCCTTGATCTCGTTGGTTACGTGGGGAATCACCTGCACCGTGCCGCCCAGGTAGTCGCCGCGGCGCTCCTTGTTGAGCACCGACCAGTATATTTTGCCGCTGGTGACGTTGGAGTATACCGACAGGTTTTCGTCGATAAACCGTTCGTAGTGGCCCAGGTCCAGGTCGGTTTCGGCGCCATCGTCGGTGACGAACACCTCGCCGTGCTGGTAGGGGCTCATGGTGCCCGGGTCCACGTTCAGGTAAGGGTCGAACTTCTTGATGGTTACACGGTAGCCCCGCTCCTTGAGCAGCCTGCCCAAGGATGCCGCCGTAATGCCCTTGCCCAGACCGGACACAACGCCTCCTGTTACAAAAATGTACTTCACCGCCATAAACAATAACCCCCGAGAATCGTATTCGTTTTCGCGGGGCCTGCACCCAGGAAACCATGGGGACAAGCCCTCGCATACTCAACTTAAAAGTATACCACTCGCTGCAAGCAAAGTCAAACTCGTCCCTTTGCGTCAATCAGCCCGGGCTTGCTCGCTCTGTTACAGAAAATGGGGATTTTTAAAGGGTACGCGACAACCCCTTTAAAAATCCCCATACTGTTTGCTATAATTCTTCCTTTTTCCAGCCATTAAAAAATGACCACCCCGCCGCGCCGTATGTCACCGGATAAAACCCGTCTCACAGACAGGTGGGTGCCCTCCCTCGTCGTTCATGCTCCCTTCGTCCGGCCGAAGCCGGGAGGTCTGCAATCCTTCCGCGGAGTGGGGCTCCCGAATATAATGTGTTGGATTATATGAAAGCGACATGTACGCGAACACAGCAGGGGGCCATGTTCACAATATGCAATTGTGCATCAAAATGCTAATCCTCGAAATCGTAGACATCCTCCAGGCGCTTCACAAAGAAATCGCCCACGCGCTTAAATTCGTCCTCATCCTCAATGGCCTCAAGGAACTGCTCGTCGTTGTCCTCGCCCAGCTTGAGGATCACAAGCTCGCCGCTGTCATCCAAAAGCTCCTGCGGGTCTTCGAACACCGGGATCAGGGCCATATATTCGCCGCCTTCGAATTCGGCGGAATCCACCATTTCAAACTGGTGCTCCTCGCCGTCCTCGTCCACCAGGGTCAGCAGCTCGGGCGAAAAATCGTCCTCTTCCAACTCCACTTCCGTTTTTACATCCTTGTCAAAATCCTCAGGCATAGGCGCCTCCTGTATCTGTTGTACTGCCGGAACACCGGCTTCTTAAGCTTATTTTATATTAATTTACCCCATAAGTCAATGGATATTGCGTCTTCAGCAGAAATTTCCGTTTCTGTAATCATCTCCATAAATACTATACATTATTTATTTTTTATGTTGACTTTTTGGCAAAACGTGATATAATAAAAGCAGAGACAGGGATCCAACGTTCCTGGCTCGTAAGGCAACAAACCGAGTGAAAAGAAAGGCGGTGTTTCCAATGTACACTGAAGAGGATCCCCAGGGGCTTGTACAAGGGGCGCAACGTCAGCCCTTTCCCTGTAACTGCCAGGATTGTTAGTGCAGTGTACGTTTTCTGCGAAACCGTTAGGAAAGGAACTCTGAAACTGAGTGGCGGTATGCCACATGCAGGCATGCAGGGGCAATGACGAAGCTATAAATTTGGTTTTTTCCAACAAAAGGAACAAAAAGCAAAAAAACCGGATTTATTACTGTATCAAAAATATCGGTTAAGAGAGCGAGTCAAGGAATAGCACAGGCTATTTCGCGGGATTTGTTCGCGGCGGGCAGAGCGTTTGATTGGCGTGCAGCTTTGTTTTCCCGGCGTAGGATCAAAGGCCGTAGCGGAAAACCCGGACCGGTACATCTAGTGGATGGGGTTGGACACAGGCCGGCGACAGACAAAACCAGGAAAATACCACAAAACAAGGCGAACGCAAAAACGCTGATATAACCAGGCCCGCGCGGCGTGAGGCCCGCAAAAACAGATATCCTGCGCAATAAAGCGGAGGATTTCCCGGCAGCGTCCGCGCTGTGCAGGGAAATCGCGGCATGGCTTTACCGGCAGAAGTCTTGCGGGGAAGCTGTGGCAGAAGTCTCCGGGGCTCCTATTTTAGTACAGATAGTAGGGCGGCGCAACCGTCCACATAAAGGGATGTGATTTAATCTCGCCGAACGGTGAGACATCTTTCAAAATATCCTGATTGTACAGTCCCAAGCGGACAGCGTGGCTGTCCGAAGAAAAATAAAGAAAGCTGTGCCCGGAAGTAGTGGGCACAGCTTTCTTTGTGTGGCTTAGAATTGGACAGCGTGCTACAGGCTCATGCCCTGGTACTTCTGCTTCGCCTGATTCACCTTGCTTTGGTCGGCTGCCTCGGTGGGATACCAGCCGCGCTTCTGCATTTCGCTGAACACATCGCTTTGGATGCAGTGCTCTTCCTTCAGAATATTCATGAAGTCGGTTCTGAGCGCCTGGGTGGCACACTCATTGGAATAGGTGTTATAGCCATCAGTCACAAACTTCTGGGTGGAGAGCATGTCTGTCAGAATGTCCTGGTCGCCGAAAGCTGGCTTGTTCATAGTATTCATATCCATCTTTATTGCCCTCCTAACTCAAATGACCCATCAGGGTGTTGAAGTGGTTCTGGTGCTTGCTGGCTATTTCCTCGCACTTGGTCTTAAGCTGCTGATCTTGGCTGGTCTGCGAGTACATTCTGAACTTCTTGATCAGGTTTGCCTCTATGCCAAGCTGATCCTCGATCGCCGTCAGCTCTTTCGCGGTTAAGTTCGCCATTGCATGGAATCCTCCCTCGTTAAATTGCAGCGGCGGCGCGGCTTCAAAACACACCGGCTGTATCGCGCGGTTCATTTTGAAAGCGCCGTATTCCACTGCAAAAATAGTTTGTCCTTGCCGGCGCTGTTTATCACCGCGAATGACTGGCGCGACTGGCTAGTTTTTGCAGCGCTGGAAGAAGCAGGATTTTGCAAATAAAAAAGCGCCGGTCTCGGCGCGGAATATACAGCCTGGAAAAAATACTGGAAATCATTTCTACATGCACACCCCGGCGGGCGACACAAAGCCGTCGAACAGCTTGCCCAAGTAATCAAAGCTGTTTGCCGTTCCAATGGCGACGCACTCCAGCGGGTTTTCGGCGATGTTGACACGCACGCGGAGCTTCCTTTCCAAAAGCGTGTTCAGGCCGTTCAGCAGAGCGCCGCCGCCTGTGAGAATCACGCCGTTTTCGCGGATGTCGCCCACCAGCTCCGGGGGTGTTTTTTCCAGCACGCTCTGTACCGCGCGCACGATCTGATCCGCCGCGTCGGAGAATACGGGCAGCGTTTCGCTGCGGCGCAGGCGAATGCTTTTGGGCAGCCCGGTAATCAAATCCCGCCCCTTTACGTCGGTGGCTTCATCGATGCCGCCCTCGTCCACCGTGCCGATCTCGATCTTTACCCGTTCAGCGGTGCGTTCGCCGATCAGCAGGCTGTGGCGGGTGCGCATGTGCTTGATCAGCGCCTTGTCAAAGGCCATGCCCGCCACCTTCAAAGAGGTTTTGCACACGATGCCGTTTAGGGACAGCACGGCAATATCGCTGGTGCCGCCGCCGATTTCCACGATCAGGTTGCCGTTGGGGCGCGAAAGATCCACACCCGCGCCGATGGCCGCCGCCACCGGCTCCTCAATCAAATACACCTTGCGCGCCCCCGCCTGGATGGCAGAATCCACCACCGCCTGGGACTCCACATTGGTGATGCCGCTGGGCACACAGATGGTTACACGGGGCTTGACCAGGGCGTTTGTGCAGATTTTTCTAAGCAGATACCGTATAATCACCCCGGTCAGGTCGAAGTCCGAGATGACGCCGTCCGCCAGGGGCCGCACCACCCGGATATGGGGCGGCGTGCGGCCGATCATTTTATAGACCTCCTGACCGATAGCCAGTACCTTGCCGTTGCGGGTGTCTATGGCGGCCACCGAGGGCTCGCGCAGAACCATCGTGTGGGCGGAGTTGGTTGCGATGATTACCGAGGTGCCCAAATCGATGCCAATATCCAAAGATGCCAAGCTTTTTCACATCCTATCCGGCGGGCTTTGCGGAAAATAAAAGATATTTTTCGGATTGCTATTCCATTTGCAATAACTACACTTTATTATATGTGTTTTTCCGGCAAATTTCAACGGCGGGACAGGAAGATTTCGTCAATTTAGCAAAATTAACCATTTAATTTGCGGTGCGCTATATAGTTTTCCAAAATAATGGTGGCGGCCACGGCGTCCACCACCGCTTTTCGCTTCTTTCCGCGCGTGTTGGTTGCGTTTAAATAGGCGTGGGCCGCAACAGTGGTGCCCCGCTCGTCCCAAAGCACCACCGGGATTTCCGTAAGCGCTTCGAGCCGCTGGGCGAACAGCGCGCATTTTTCCGCCCGCTCGCCCACGGTGTTGTTCATGTTCTTGGGGTATCCCACCACGATCCGCTGCGCGCCGCGCTCCTTTGCCGCCGCCGCGACCTTTTGAAGCAGGCTTTCGAAATCGGTTTCGTGGATCACGCCGGAGGGCGAGGCCAGCAGCTCGGTTTTGTCGCAGCAGGCAAGCCCCGTGCGGGCGTCGCCCAGGTCCACCGACAGAAAGATCACGGCAGCGCCTCCTTTTGCAGGTGGCTGTGGGCCGACAGGATCTCAGCGCGCAGGTGGCTGTCGTCGGACATGTAGTGCAGCATGGGCTTCAAGTGGTCGTCGAAAGTGATAAAGCTCACAGCGGTGTTTGCACACCAGGGCAGCTCGTTCATCTTTTCCAGCCCGATGCCGCTCACATAGGTGTGAAAAGCGCGAATCGCGGCCCCGTGGGACACACAGGCGATGGTGCGGCCTTTGTTTTCGCGGACAAGCGCGTGCACCTCCTCCCGCATGCGCGCCAGCACCGCTGTCATCGGCTCGCCGTTTACACCGCTGAATTTGTGGGGTTCCTCCAGCAGCAGGCGGTTTTCTTCGGGGTAGCGCTCGCCCAGCTCCTTGAAAGGCAGGTTTTCCATCTCGCCGCCGTTGATTTCAATTAGGCCGGGCCGCGGCTGTACGGGTAAGCCGTGGGTTTTCGCCACGGCCGCCGCGGTCTCTCTGGCGCGCATAAGGGGGCTGGCGTACACCGCCGCAAGGGGGATCGCGCGCATGCGCAGAGCCAGCTGACGCGCCTGCTCGTAGCCGTGCCGGGTCAGGGCTGTGTCGGTGTGGCCCTGAAAGCGCTGGTGCAGATTGCCTTGGGCTTCGGCGTGCCGGATCAAATAAACACTGGTCATATGTAGAAACCACCTTTTCGATCTTGTCGGGAAAATTAAAAACCATATTGAAAAAATATGCCGGTCGGGGTATACTGGATAGGCCGAGGCAAATCAATGAAAAAGCTCCGGCAGTCAGTCGCAACATCCTGACTTGAGACTCGCTGAATATAAAGCGGAAGAAGTCTCTAAAGAAAAATACGGAGGGATCACCATGTCAAAATTCACCCCGAGGAGTCTGGCGCTTTGCGCCATGACCGCCGCGCTGTACGCGGCACTGTGTCTTGCCACCGCGCCGCTGAGCTATGGGCCGGTGCAGGTGCGCTGCGCCGAGGCGCTTACGCTGCTGCCGCTGTTTTCGCCCATCTTTATCTGGGGGGTTACGCTGGGCTGCGCGCTGTCCAACCTTGTGGGCTTTATTACCGGCGCGAATATTCTGGGCTTTGCCGATGTGCTGTTCGGCACCGCCGCCACGCTGATAGCCGCCATTTGCACCTATCTGCTGCGGCGCGTGCGCTTTGGGGGGGTGCCGCTGTTGTCCGCGCTGCCACCCGTTTTGTTCAACGCCGTGATTATCGGTCTGGAGCTCACCGTGCTGGAAACCGGCGGCTTCCGGCAGCAGGTGTTTGCCATGAACGCCGCCTATGTGGGCGCCGGCCAGGCGGTGGCCTGTTTGGTGCTGGGGCTGGCGATGGTCAAGGTGCTGGAGCGAACCGGTATCGCGGCGCGTTACCTGACCGGCGAAACCGCCAAAACATTCGCATAACACCGCGCTTATTCATTGTACAGCAAATGGGATGGAAATACAACCTTTTCCCGCCCTGTTCCGGTTTCTCACCAAATTCCATGTGCGGCATATTATGGAAAGAGAGAAATTATCCGAAACGGGAGGGTTTTTATGAATGCCGTCGTATGGATTCCATTCTGCCTGCTGGCCGCCATCGGGCTTGTACAGGCGGGCGGGTGGCTGTGGCGCCTGCTGATCCGCCCGGGACAGCCCGCGCGGGGGTACTGTGTCTGCTCACTGTCCCGCGATAACACTGTTCTGGAAAGCCAGCTGCGCTACTGCCTGAACCGCAGGGGCTGGTGCGGCGCGGACGACGCGCTGATTCTGGTGGACAACGGCCTGGATGAGGAGGGCCTGGCAATCTGCCGGCGCATGACCGAGGGCGCCTTGGGCGTTCTAGTCTGCACGCCGGGGGAGCTGGCGCGCATGATCCAGGGCGCCGAAGCGGCGCGGGAGGAGCAGGAGGAGCAGGAGGTCGTATAATAGGCGGGTTCCAGAACAGATTTTATACTAGACAGGGGGGCAATCGGTGGAGGAGCGGATGTTGGTGTTGCAGGGCACGGTGGAAAGCGTGACCTTCCAGAGCGAGGAAACCGGCTTCACTGTCTTTTTGCTGAACGCCGAGGGGGAGCTCGTCACGGTGGTGGGTGAGCTCCCCGGCCTTACGGTGGGGGAGGAGGTCATCCTGACCGGGCGCTACAACTCCCACCCCACCCACGGCCAGCAGTTCAAGGCCGAAATCTACGAGCGCAAGCTGCCCGCCACCGCCGCGGCTATCCGGCGGTATTTGTCGTCGGGCGTGATCAAGGGCCTGGGCCCCAAAACCGCCGCCGCCATTGTGGACATGTTCGGCGACGACACGCTGGAGGTCATCGAAAAGGAGCCGGAGCGGTTGAGCCAGGTGCGCGGCGTCTCGCAGAAAAAGGCGTCTGAAATCTGCGAGCAGTACCGGCACATCTTCGGCGTGCGCTCGGTGATGCTGTACCTTTCCAAATTCCAGATCGACGCCGCGGCCGCCATCCGGGTGTGGAAGCAGTGGGGGTTGCTGGCCACCGAGGTCATAGCCCAGAACCCCTACCAGCTCTGCTGCGAGGCCGTGGAGATTCCTTTCGAGCAGGCCGACGCCATCGCGCTGCAGCTAGGTCTGGACCCGGCGGACCCGCGCAGGCTCCAGGCGGGGGTGGCCCACGTGCTGAGCCACAATCTGCGCAACGGCCACACCTGCCTGCCGCAGGACAAGCTGCTGGCCACCGCCATGGCGCTGCTGGACTGCGAGGACCCCGCGCTGGAGGACGCGCTGCAGGCCGGTATTGAGGAGGGGGGCTTCGTCTCGGACACGGTGCACGGTCAGCGCTATATCTACCTGCCCGCCCTGTACGAGGCCGAGACCTACATAGCGGGCCGTGTTCACCTGATGCTGGCGAATACCTGCCCCGAAAAAAAAGGCTATGATACCCAAATCAACGCGCTGGAGCAGCGGCTGGGCATCCACTACGCGGACAAGCAGCGCAGCGCCATTTCAATGGCGCTGCAAAACCAGGTGTTCATCCTGACCGGCGGCCCCGGCACCGGCAAGACCACCACGCTGAACGCGGTGCTGGCACTGCTGGAGGAGAGCGGCGAGAAGGTGGTGCTGGCCGCCCCCACCGGTCGGGCGGCCAAGCGCATGAGCGAGGTGACCGGCCGGGACGCCAAAACCATCCACCGGCTGCTGGAGGTGGACTTCCGCAACCGGGGGGACCGCCACAGGTTCAAGCGGGACGAAAAAAATCCGCTGCGGGCCACCGCCGTGATTTTGGACGAGGTGTCGATGGTGGACACACGGCTGCTGCACTCGCTGATGAAGGCCCTGCGGCTTAGCTGCCGGCTGATTTTGGTGGGGGACCCGGACCAGCTGCCATCAGTGGGGCCGGGCAACATCCTGCGGGATTTGATCGCCAGCGACACGGTGCCCACCGTGCAGCTGGGTGAGATTTTCCGGCAGGCGCGGCAGAGCCGCATCGTGGAAAACGCCCACCAGATCGTGCGGGGCGAAAACCCCGACCTGAGCGCGCGGGACAGCGACTTTTTCTTTATGCGCCAGTCCTCCTACGAGGTCACGGCCAACACCGTGGTGGACCTGGTGGATCGCAGGCTGCCCGCGGCCTACGGCTTTTCCCCCATGTGGGACATCCAGGTGGTGGCGCCCAGCCGCATCGGGGCCCTGGGCACCGTGGAGCTGAACCGGGCGTTGCAGCGGGCGCTGAACCCGGCCGATCCCCAGCGGGCCGAGCTGAGGCTCGGCAATGTGGTGCTGCGGGAAAAAGACAAGGTCATGCAGATCAAAAACAACTACGACATCCCCTGGAAGCGGGACGACGGAGAGGCCGGCGCCGGTGTGTTCAACGGGGATATCGGCGTGATCGAGATGATCGACCGGCCCAGCCAGACCATTCTGATCCGGTTCGACGATCGCATCGTCCAGTACACATTCAACATGGCGGCCGAGATTGAGCACGCCTACGCCATTACGGTGCACAAGAGCCAGGGCAGCGAGTTCGAGGCCGTGATCATGCCGCTGATGAGCTACCATGCGAAGCTCTACTACCGCAACCTGCTCTACACCGGCGTTACCCGGGCCAAGAAGCTGCTGATCCTGCTGGGCCAGCCTGAGACAGTGCAGCGCATGGTGGCCAACCACCGCAAGGTGCTGCGGTACACCAATCTTGCGTACTTTGTTGCCGAGCCGGGGCAGTGAGGGGGCCGGGGCGAAAGCACAAGGAAGCAGCCGGAGGGCCGGCATGACCGGCCCTCCGGCTGCTATTCAGTCGTGGGGGAGTACTAGGGGCTGACAACCGGCGCGTCAAGCGCCGGTGAGCGCGGTTACTCCTCCCGCAATACAATTCCGTTTTCGTCGGCGCTGTCGATGATGGCCAGCGAGCGGATGGGCAGGCCTGCCTCCCGCAGGCGCTCGCCGCCGGACTGAAAGCCCTTTTCCACCGCGATGCCAACGCCGATCAGCTGTGCCCCGGCTTGGTCCACAATGTCGATCAGGCCCCGCAGCGCCTCGCCATTGGCCAGGAAGTCGTCCACAATCAGCACCTTGTCCTGTGGGCCCAGCCACTCCCGCGAGACAAGCAGCGTGACTTTCTTCTTGTACGTGTAGGAGAAGATGTCGCAGGAGTAGAGCCCGCCCTCGATGTTATCGGATTTGGCTTTTTTGGCGAAGACCAGCGGCACGTCCAGCTCTTCGGCGCAGATGGCGCCCAGCGCAATGCCCGAGGCCTCCACCGTGAGCACCGCGGTTACGCCTTCGGTGTCGAACAGCTCCCCAAATTCACGGGCGATTGCACGCATCAGGCGGATGTCCACCCTGTGGTTCAAAAAGCCGTCCACCTTGATGATCTGACCCGGCAGCACCTTGCCCTCTTTTTTGATCCGGTCTTTTAACAGCTGCATTGCTTACCCCTCCTGTTGTGTGATTGCGCAATCGCGTACGGCAAAGAAGCATTTTTGTTATCCGGTTATTTTCTCCCCTTGCTGTAATCAGCCCTTTCATGAATTTCATTATACCTGCAAGCAGCAGATTATTCAACTGAAAATTGGAAATCGGGCGAACAATGCAAATGATAATGGCTAAATAAGGACTTGACAACAATAAAATTTGCATCTATAATAGAAGTACGGACGAACAGCGTCCGCATGCAAACAGCGCAGCCACCACAAAGGCTGCGCTGTTCTATTTTTTGAAAGGGGAATCGGATATGTATAACAACGAGCAATTGGTCGCGCTGGCACAGCAGTGTGAGCAGGAGGGCGGGGACCTGGACGCGCTGATCAGCACCCTGCTGGAGGCCGGCGGCAAAACCAGCCTGGGCCTGAACCAGTGGAGCAGTACGGACAAGCCCGGCATGGCGGATTTCAACCGGGACAATGAGATTATTGACAGGGAGATTAGGGAGTTAAAGGCAAATAAGGTGAATAAAGATGGCAGCACGGTCATGACGGGCCCCATAAAGACGATAAATGCACATATTAGAAATGACGACAACATTTCAAACGTTATATTCCAATCTGCTGATGGAACGGAATACTCGCGAATTATTAACTAAAGTAAGCTCTGTTACAGGAAAACCCGCCACTCTTTTGCGTGTATTTACAGACGGCGAAATTTATAGAGATTTATACCTTGATTCACTCGGTGTCCATCCATATCCTAGTTCACAAGTAGATCTTGGTACATCAACGTATCGATGGAAAGATATCTATTCCGTTAATTCATCCATAGTTGGTAGCGACAAACGTATAAAAAAGGACATATCACCCCTCGAAGTTTCTTTAATAACTAAATTGCTGATGTCTATTCCAGCGGTGCAATATCGCTTAATAGACGGCGATAGTGGACGGATTCATTATGGTTTTATTGCGCAAGACGTAGAGAATGCACTAACAGAGACAGAAATAACCACTATGGATTTTGCCGGATTTGTCAAGTCCCCTACTTTGGACGAGGCTGGAAACGAAACTGGAGATTATATCTATGCTCTGCGTCTTGAAGAATTCCTTCCGATTCTGTGGGCTCATCAACAGGACGTTGAGCGCCGGTTACAGGCAGCCGGACTGTAATTCACTTTCTTTTTCTCTTGCACCATAACGCCAGAAACCCTTAAAATTACCACGCAATCACCTGAGAAAGGAGTGAACGCATGAACAAGCCCACCTGTATCCATGTGCCGCCATTGCACGAGGAAAGCACGGGCCGCATCTCCTGGGAATCCGTGGACGATGCGGACCACTACGAGCTGGATTGCCACTACAACGCCGATTTCGAGACAGCCTCCCACGGGCTCACCTGGGCGGACATTGATGAATCCGGCGGCTCCTGGGCCGGTGCGCAGGGCGTGCCGCTGTTCTGGGAGGAGTTCGCGCAGCTGCCTGCCCGGGGGCTCAGCTGGCGAAATATCGCCTTTGAGGACCTGAGCTGGCAGCAGCTTGAGCAAAAGGACCTGACCTGGCGGGAGCTCCGCGCGGCGCCTGTTCGGTTTACGATCTACCGGGGCCCCGGCGAGGCCTGCCGCGCGCCCGACCAGGGCTACACCTGGGCCAACATCGAAAGCGGGAACCTGAGCTGGGCGGACATCCGGGACAAGGCCCTTTGCTGGGAGCAAATGGACCTTGCGCCCTCCATCGGCCTGAGCTGGGCACAGCTGGAAAGCGAGGAGCAGGACTGGCAGCGGATCGAGAACGCCTGCCCCAGCTGGCGCGCGTTCGAGCGGCGCGCCGCCATCGGGCTGAGCTGGGACAGCCTGGACGGGCAATACCTGACCTGGGGCGAAATCCAACAGAAAGAGCAGACCTGGCGGGATTTCCAGAGTCAGCCGGCGGACGCCAAAACCCACCAGGCCCACACGGCCGAAGCGCCGCTCTACACCAAGAGGATCATCTTCCGCGTGCGGGCACACGGCGGCGGCGAGGCATCCGGTTATCTGACCACCAGCCTGCTGCGCACCCTGCCCCGAAGCCTGGCCAAATACGAGCCCCCCTGCCTGCACATCCCGGAGCTCCACGAGGGCGAAACCGCGGACATCACCTGGGGCGGCCTTTACGGCGCCCAGGCCTACGCGCTGGAGCGGAAGCCGGGGGGCGGCGAATTTGTTACACTGTACGACGGCCCGGGGCAGCCGACGGCCGACCCCGGCAACAAGCAGAGCTGCCCGGCGCTGTCCGCCGTGCCGGACGTGGACACCCACTTTCTTTTCACCGACCACATCCCCCTGTATGAGAAAGCAGCCGAATACCGGGTGCGGGCCTACAACACCACCGACAGCTCCCGGTATGCGGCGTCCGGCCCGCTCACAATCATCCCGGCCTTTATCCGCGAGGGAACGCTGCGCGTCCAGGTGACGGCGGGCGGGAAATACGGCCTGCTGATCGCGGCGCGGGAGGTCCGGAGCTTCAGGGACATCCCCGTGACACTGCGGTACGCCCCCGCCCTGCCCACGCAGGACTCTCTGGACGGTGACAGTTACCGCGCGCCCGATGTGCGCATACACAAGGACGCCGCCGGAGAGCTGGTGTTCAGCTGCGCAAAGCGCATGGAGGACGAACAGGCATGGTCCGGTCCGCTGCTGCTGGCGTTTACGGCAAAGGCAAGCGGGACAGCTGTATTCGAGATCACTTAAACACACAGAAGCACCGGCCTGGGGCGGGCGCCGGGGTGTGGCGGCAAATACCCCCCCGGCGCTGTCCGGGGTATGGGAATCAACAAAATCCCCATGACAGGAGGAACGAATCAATGAATGAAGAAAAGAACGGCATCCTCGGGGGCGAACAGAGCGGGGAGTGGCCGGAAAGCACCTTACAAGCTGGCGAGGGGCAAAGCGCGCCGACACAGAGCATCACGCCGTTCACAGAAATTGGCACGGCCGGGGGCAGCGGCAGCGAAGAGGACCTGGTGCCCGACCACGCCAAAAACTACATGGAAGCGCCCTTCAACCACAACTACAACAGCCACGAGCATGTGCCGCTGAACAGCGGCACCTTCAGATACACCGTCACCGACCTGGCGCTGCCGGGCAAAAACGGCCTGGACCTGGTAATCAAGCGCCGATACGATACCACCCAGGCGTCCTCTTATGAATTCGCGCGCGGCTTTCGCGAGACAACCACTCTGGAGCGCCTGCGGAAAAAGCCCTATCTGGGCATCGGCTGGTGCCTGGACCTGCCCTGGATCGAAAACAACGGAGTGAACAGCGTAAAACCCCGGTTTTTGCACCTGGAGGACGGCAGAAAGCTCACCATAAAAAGTATTTCCGGGGAGCTGATCTTCTATAGATACAAGCTGAAGGATATGCGGCTCACCCAGGCCAGCTACCACGTGAATGTACACGGCGAGCCGGTAAGCTACGCCTACCGCTTGGACCTGAAAGACGGTAAGAGCCATTACTTCGACCGGGATGGCCTGATCGTGGCCACCATTGACCGCTTTGGCAACCAGCTCCGCTACATCCTCTCGGAGCACGGTGCTGTGCTCATCGACACCTACGGCAGAAAGCTCACA
>Ga0153950_1000326_pt1 | contig 21118 bp, 19 predicted proteins | sample TSNJ034MetaG_FD_104737 | JGI IMG/M metagenome (GOLD analysis project Ga0153950, IMG submission 104737) | Attine ant fungus gardens microbial communities from New Jersey, USA - TSNJ034 MetaG | ecosystem: Host-associated > Fungi > Mycelium > Unclassified | place: USA: New Jersey, Wharton State...
GCTGTGATGCTGTCGCCGCCGCCAACAACGGTGTAGCCGTTGGTTTTTCCCAACGCCTCCCACACAGTCCTTGTACCAAGCTCGCTGGGCTCCTGCTCAAACACACCCATGGGGCCGTTGACATCGGTTTACATTACTTCACTAAGCTTGACCGCGCGCCCTTCTCTAAGCGACTTATCTGCCGCAATAGCGATATATACCGGCATCAAACCGTCATTTCCAATGACAGGCGGCGCTTTGTCATTTAGGATGGCATCCACAAACGCTGCGGCCTCGGCGATAAACGCGTTGTTGTAGCGTTCCAGGAAAAACCATGTCGGCTTCTCACAAAAAACGCCTTCCGCCGTGCTGATCATTGAGGTATCAACCAGGTCGTTACCGACCTGTACACACCCCTTGTCGCAGTGCACCTCCGTGCGCTGGTCATAGCCGTAACGGGCGGCGCGGCTGTTTTCGATAACGCCAAGCGCGCCGTTTTCAAATTTGAGCATGACAATTGCGGTGTCCACATCGCCACATTGCTCAATTTGCGGGTCTATCATGATAGACCCATAAGCTGTAACTTCGGTAACCTCGCTGCCGGACAGGTAGCGCGCCATGTCGAAATCGTGGATCGTCATGTCCATGAAGATGCCCCCGGAGGTGGAGATATACGAATAGGGCTGCATCTCCGGGTCGCGGGAGGTCACCTTGACGATGTGCGGCCTGCCCAGCTTTCCGGACATGACGGTATCCCGTACCTTTTTGTGGTTATGATCAAAACGGCGTACAAATCCTACCTGTAACTTCACCCCGGCCGCTTCAACAGCTTCCAGCGCTTGCTTGATATACCGCACTTCGGTGTGGATAGGCTTTTCGCAGAATATATGCTTTTTTGCCTTGGCCGCTTGAATCACAAGCTCCGCGTGAGATGCGGTTGAGGAACATATGAAAACCGCGTCAATTTCTTTATCATTTATGATATCCATGGGCGCGGCGCTGATTTTCGTTACGCCATGTCCTTTTGCCCATTCGCGGATCTCGTCGGTCATTGCTATGTCAGCGACTGCCTCTAGCTTCGCTCCCGGAACGGAACGGGCCAGGTTATCTCCATGCAGTCTGCCGATTCGCCCTGTTCCGATTAATCCGATTCGCACGATATTTGACATAATTCCCCTATCCCTTTCTTTTTTTATTAGTGCGGATATCAAACCAAACGGCCGCGACAAGAATAATACCCTTTACGATATACTGCCAAAAGGCTTCCAAGTTCATCATGCTCATGCCGTTATCAATTGTCGCCATGATTAATGCGCCCAGAATCGCTCCAACAACTCTGCCTACACCGCCTGTCATGCTGGTTCCGCCGATAACAGCCGCCGCAATCGCGTCCAGCTCCAGGCTCATATTGGCCACGTTCGTGGTGCTGGCGTTGAGGCGTGCCGCCATAATAAGCCCGGCCACGCCAACCATCAGGCCATGGATACAGTAAACCAGCAGCAGATTTTTACGCACATTAATACCGGAATACCGCGCGGCGTCAAGGTTGCCGCCGATGGCATAGATACTGCGTCCGAATGTGGTGCGATCCGCCACGATTGTAAGAAGCAGCGTGAGCACAAACATAAGCAGTACGGGCACCGGCATGCCGCGGTAGTTGTTCATGATGAGCACAGCCAGCAGAATCACAGCGGAAAACACCCCCCACCGCACAAGCATCGTCCGCATCGACTCGGTTAGGGTGCCGTGCTTGCGTTTGCTGGATCTGCGCTGAAATTCGTTTAGCAACAGCAACGCCATCGCCGCAATCCCGATAAGCAGGCTGACCGGTTTGCTGACATACGCCTGACCAAAATACAATAACGACTCCTGCAATGGAGCGATAGTAGAGCCTTTGGTAACAACCAGAATCATACCCTTGAATACAAGCTGGCCGCCGAGCGTTACAATAAACGGCGCCAGGTTGACGTATGAGATCAGCGAGCCCTGCAATACATATACCAGTACACTGAGTGCCAATGAAATAAGAATTGTGGGGATCGTACCCATGTTGCCGTACACCTGAAGCCAGGCGGCGACACATCCGATAAAGCCGACCACCGCGCCGGCGGACAGATCAATACCGCCTGTGACAATCACCAGCACCATGCTGATACCCATTATGCCGGCAGTGGTCATTTGCCGCATGAGGTTGGACAGGTTGCGCGTTGATAAAAAAGATGTGCCAAGCTCCCGGAAACCACCGCTCGTGGTAAAGGTAAAGAAAATCCAGAGCAGTATGAGCACTGCCACCATTGTCAATGTACGTATATCAAATTTCTTTGTAGTGGTATACCGGGCTTTTTTTGTTTCCGTATTTTCCATTTCGCTACCTCCCAGGAACCGAGGCTTGCATCAGGATTTCCTGTGTTGCCTCAGTTATGTCAAATTCACCGGTTATTTTACCGTTGGCCATGGTGAGAATCCGGTCGCTCATTCCAAGAATCTCTTCCATTTCGGAGGATATCATGATGATCGTAACGCCTTGATCCACGAGGTCGTTCATAAGCTTGTATATCTCATATTTGGCGCCCACATCGATACCACGAGTGGGTTCGTCGAGCACGATAATTTTCGGGTCACAGAACAACGCCTTGGCGATGACGACTTTCTGCTGGTTCCCGCCACTTAATGTGGAAACTTTAGTGTCGATGCTGGGTGCGGCGATTTTTATACTCTGTTTATATTCGTTCGTATAATGGACTTCTTTGTCCTCATTCAATATGCCCGCTTGCGACACTTTTCCCAAGGCAGCAAGCGTTGTGTTTTCTTTAATATCCATAATGAGGTTAAGCCCCAGTTTTTTACGGTCCTCGCTGATTAGGACAAGACCACGCTGCAACGCGTCGATCGGGCTCTTGATGTTGGCGTCCTCGCCATTGATTTTGACTTCACCCTGTCCCGGTTCCCGGAACGCGCCGAAGATTGCCGTGAACAGCTCGGTGCGTCCCGCGCCCATCAGTCCGCTCATTCCAAGGATCTCTCCTTTATAGGCTTTCAGGCTGACATTGTCTATCAACCGCTTGCCGGGAATGTCCGGATTCTCCACCGAATAGTTGTTGACCTCCAGCACCAGATCGCCCCGCGTGTGCGGCGCGCGCGGAAACATATTGGTCAGCTCGCGCCCTACCATCAGGCTGATCATCGTTTCCTTGTCCAGGTCCGCGCGTTTGCGGGTTTCCACGGTCTGTCCATCGCGCAGAACCGTGATATCATCCGATATGCGCATAACCTCATCAAGGCGGTGTGAAATGTATATGCAGGTAACTCCCTTGTTTCGGAGCATATCTACGATATCCAGCAGCACATCCACCTCCGCCTCAGTAAGGGCGGCAGTCGGCTCATCAAGGACCAGCAGTTGAACTTCTTTCGACAGGGCTTTCGCGATTTCAACCATCTGCTTCTGTCCAATGCCAAGGTTGCGCACTTTTTCATCCGGGCTAATCACGATATTGTCTTCGGTGTTCATTCCAATCTGCCTGAGCAAAGCCATTGAATCGACATACATTTTGTCAAAATCAATAAAACCGTATTTGGTGGGCTTTTCGTTGAGGAAAATGTTCTCTGAGACACTCATCTCCGGTACAAGGTTCAACTCCTGATGGATGCAAGCGATTCCGACACGTTCTACATCCCGGATGTGCTGGAATTTCATTTCCTCGCCGTTATAGAATACCTGGCCCTCATAGCTGCCGTAAGGATATACCCCGCAGATAATTTTGATCAATGTGGACTTACCAGCGCCGTTTTCCCCGACCAAAGCGTGTACATGTCCCCTGGTGACCTTAAAGTCCACATCCGACAAAGCCCTGACGCCGGGAAACAGTTTGGTAATTTTCTTTAGTTCCAGAATATAATCCTCTTGCTGCATTATTTCACCCCTTTTGCGTTATGCCGGTAGCCTCCCCCTTGCCTCGCAAGGGGGAGCTCCGCCCGGTATTGCCATAACTATTGTTCCGGCCACTGATCCTTGGGAACATTTTTATACACATTCTCAAGCGTCTGGAATTGATCCTGAACGATCAAAATATCATAGATGTTGTCCTTATCCACGGCAATAACGTCCACCGAGAAGCTGTCGACATCCTTGAAGTTGTTGCTCAGCTGTGTCCACTCGCCAAGGGAAGAATCAATGGCGTTCATTGGGTCCTGTCCTGTAGCTATGGCGACCGCAAGCTCCATTGCGGAGCGGTTGAGCCTTGCGAGCGGTTTGTAGACCGTACCGGTCTGGGTACCCTCAACAATGCGCTGGCAGGCGGCAAGGTCGGCGTCCTGACCGGGTATCGGAACAGTGAGCCCCTGGGCGGCCAATGCCTGGATAGCGCCTCCGGCGGTGCCGTCGTTGGACGCGATGACGCCTTGGATGTCGTTGTTGGCGTTGGTCAGCGCATTTTCCGTATGCTTGAGGGCCTCATTGGGGTCCCAGCCCTTACACCACTGCTCAAGCACCACAGTGATGTCGCCGCTGTCTATGTATGGCTGGAGTACGCTTTGCTGTCCGGCCGCCACCAGATGGGCGTTGTTGTCCTCGGCCGCCCCTTTCAGCCAGATGTAATTGCCCTTCGGCGCTTTCTCGGTGACGAATGTGGCCTGTGTCACGCCGACCTTGAATGAGTCGAATGTAATATAATAGTCAAGGTCACAGTTCATGGCGAAGCGGTCATAGGAAATGACCTTGATCCCTTCTTCATGAGCCATATCAATGATCGGAGCGACCGCAGATGCGTCCAAGGACTGCAGGATCAACACATCAATACCCTGATTTACAAGGTTTTCACATTGTGATACCTGTTTTTGCGCGCTGTTCTCGGCGGATTGTACCAACAATTCGAAGCCATGCTCGTCGGCATAGGCTTTGAACATATCGATTTCACGCTGCCAGCGCTCCTCCTGCGTGTGGCCGACGGACACACCGACCTTAATGTCCTTGATATCCTTGGTAGCATCGGCTGCCGGTTGCTGGTCGTTGGATGCGGCGTTGCCGGCAGGCGAATCAACCGGGGCCGGGCTGCTCTCAGACACAGTGCCGCTGGAACAGCCCGCGCCAACGGCCAAGATCATGACCAATGTTAATATGGATGCGATTAATTTAACATGCTTACTCATTGTGATTCATCCCTCTTTTGTCTAAAATATTATTTTCACTGTGTGCTCACAGAAAACGCTTGGTCTTTTCAGCCGCGATCCGGATGACACCTTCCGGCTCCATTTCCCAGTACTGCGGCCGGAACAGCTCTACGGAGCAAATCTCATCGTAACCCTTGGCGTGCAGCTTTTTTGAAATGGCTTCCAGCGGAATTACGCCATCCCCCGGAAAAAGCCTGTGACAGTGATCCAACACGCCCAGCTCCAGATCCTCGCAATCGTCTATATGATAGACAAACAGCTTATCGAGAGGCACATCGTCGATGGTATCAATATTTTCCAGCTTGTTGTACAAATACAGATTGATAGAATCCAGCGCGAGTCCCACATCATCCCGGTCCACCGTCTGTACAATCTCCAGCGCCTGGTCAAGACTGCGCACGCACCAACGCTTATCGCCGATAGGCTCAAACGCCAGCCTGACGCCGTAGGGATTCGCGATATCCGCCAGCTTATGCAGTACCTCGACGCTATTGTCGAAAACCTCCTGTTTGCTTCTTAAATGCGTGTCTCTGCCCATCGTGGGTACGACAATCATAAACGGATTTTCAATCGCCTGGGATATCTCGCAGCCGAATTTGAACAGATCAAGCAAGTCCTTGTACTGCCCGGAATCGCAGAAGTTGATATCCTCAATCGAATTAAACGCGAATGGCTTTAATTTGCTGGAACGGAAAAACACCTGTAAATCAGAAACGGTGTTCCGCTGTAAATACTCTTTTAACATATCAAGGCGCAATTCGATATACTCATAGCCATATTTTTCACACAGGGCCAGATCCTGCTCTACACTTGAGCGTTTCATGCAGGTCGCCTCATTGAATCCCAGCTTCACGCAATCTTCCTCCTTGATAAATGAAAGCGGAGACATGCTTTTTGCACTGCAAACATGGTCGTTGTAGTCAAAAAGACATCTCCACTTTCGAGTGGGCAATTAATCGTCAAACGTTAGCATGACCTTGCGGGCGTTGGCCTTGTCGTGGCAGGCAACGTCGAACGCCTTATGGATATCCTTGAAGTTGAAGTGATGGGTGTTCAGCGCCGCGAAATCATACTTGTCCTTGATTGTGGACATGAAGCGGATCGTGCGCGGGAACCAACGGTCGGTACCGCCGGAACCGGAGATTCGCAGCGTCTTCCAGATCGTTTTTCCGATTTCAACAGGCACCTTGCGGCCGATGGAATGGCCCACAAGTCCAACGCGCGCGCTGTGGCCCGCGATGTCGAACAGCGAGGCAATGCCGATGTCATTGCCGGAGCATTCGATCACAATGGACGGGCCGCGGCCATTGGTAAGGCGCAGTATTTCATCGAGATAATCCGGCTTTGTGGGATCAACCGTATAGTCCGCACCGTATTGCATTGCGTTTTGCCTGCGGGATTCCAACGGATCGGTTATGATGACCTTGGCATTGGAATTCTTGCAGACCATGGACGCGCTCAAACCGATTGGACCGGCGCCGATGATGACACATGTATCGGAAGCGTCCGGCGCGCAGCCGTTGCCCCACACGCCCCAGTATCCTACATTGAAAGTTTCGACCCATGCGCCCAGTTCGTAATCCCAGTCGTCAGGAATGACGTGGGTAAAGCCTTCCTCAAGGATCATGTACTCGCCCATGCCGCCGGGTGAGTCGGGGCGAAAGCCCACTTCGCGCATGTTGAGACAGGCGGATGGCATCAGGCCGTCCTTGCAGTTGGCGCAGTTGTAGCACGGCAATACGCAGTCGCCTACAACCTTGTTACCGGGTTTGACGCTCGTGACGGAGCTGCCGACGGCAACTGCCTGTCCCGCCCACTCGTGACCAGGGGTGTAAGGCGCGATATCGTAGCGTCCCTCGGCGGATTCACCCTCAAAACACTCTACATCAGAACCGCAGATGCCACACGCCTTTAATTTAATCAGGATGTCAAATGGGCGGAGCTCAGGAAGCTCAACTTCCTCTACCCGCAAATCATTGGGACCGTACAAAAACGCTTGCTTACATTTCATCGCCGTTTCCTCCTGTATATTTTAATAAGTCAGGGTGTAAATATGGCTTCCGCCATTGGTTGGACCTTTAATGACATCTTCTATGTCCTCACGTCTGCGCTGGGTCATCTTCTCAGTGGGTGGAAGCTGCCCGGCAGGGTATTTTTCCAGAATATCGTTTACAAGCTTTTCCAGGTAATCCAATATGTGTTCCACACCGGCGCGCGCTTTGTCTGCCGATGCGCCCCTCGGGTCTCCGATGACCCCCTCGGGCGTGCAGATGCATTCCATACCTACGCTGCCGTAGGCGTTGTACCATTTGATAGGACCGGCGCCGTTTTCGGCTGAGTTGTTGATATGACCGGGCGGCAGCATCGGTGAGGGCTTTGTCGCCACCGCGTTCTCCTGCTTGCACAACTCGGGGAACAGCGCCAGAGAGAACGATTGCTCAACCTCGTCGGCATGTATGAATGGGGCGTCGTAAACACCGCCCTGTTCTTTCGTAGCGAGATCGGTAAGTCCGGTTTCAGGATTTTTGGCCGCGTTCCAGAAATGTACATACAAGGTGATACCGGGAACCTGAAACTTCTTGCCAAACTTGTGGATTGCCAGCGGAATCACATAATCCTGTCCGTGCCCGTTGACGACAATCATCTTGCGGAACCCGGTGTTCCAGAAGCCCGCGAACACATAGCACAGGTAATCGGCCAGCGTTTCCTCGGGAATCATGATCGTGCCGGGCATTCCAAGATGGTGATAGGGATGGGACCCGTACCAGATCGGCTGCGCTACCGTACAGCCGGTCGCCTTGGCTACCTGCTCGCACAAGCGGGTATCAAGATATGTATCCTCGCCATACGGAGCGTTCGGACCGTGGTTTTCAGTGGAGCCTACGGGAATAAGGATTACGTCATTTTTCTTAAGGCGTTCAGCTACCTCCAGATTTGTCATGTTCTGATAGTAAATACCGTTTGCCGCTTCCATGTTCCCGCCTGTCGCGGGAATTTGCCATTTGTACATGTTGCTTGCCTCCGTTTCTGATAATTGGTATATTTAGACTTTTGGATACGCCATGCTCACAAGTACCTTGCCGGATACGCGGTTAGCCGCCTGCGCCAGCCCTTCCTCAATGTTCTCCAGATGTACGCGGCCTGTGACTGTCTTGCGCATATCAATACGCCCGCTTGCCATCAACGCGATAACATCGCTGTATATACCTTGTCCGGACTGCCCGTTGGAGCCGCTGATGCCGCCCGCGTTGAACATATAGGGGTATAAATCAATACTGGTTTTCCCCATAGAATGGCCGATTTGTACGGTCTTTCCGCCGATAGCAAGCGCGCCGGCCATGACAGGATAGGTGGCGTTGGTGGCGCCCGAGCATTCCGCGAACAGCGCGATCCCCCTGCCGTTTGTCAGATCCATTAGCAGCTCCGACTGATTAATATTATCTTTTGACAATTGAATCGGGTCATAAACATAATCCGCGCCGCAGTCTTTCGCCAGTTGGCGGCGCTCCTCGGTGGTTTCAAAGCATATCAGCTTTGCCGCGCCGCTGGTTTTCATCAGGGAGATGGCCGCCAGTCCAATGGGACCCGCGCCAAACACGACGACATGACCACCGGGGCGGATGCCGCCTCCCCGCACAAACAAACCGTTGTACGCTACACCGGTGGGCTCAATCATGGAACCCAGCTCAAGCGCTATCATTTTATCGCCATAATAGTCGACAATATCATTGAGCAGATAGCAATACTTGGCTTTGACAACCGCGTATTCGGCAAACCCACCGTCAAATGTGAGGCCCGGCTCTTCCAGGTTTTTACACTGGTTGAACATCCCCATGCGGCAGGCGTCACACTCGCCGCACCAATTCATCGATTCCACGCTGACCAGATCGCCGACCTTTAGGTTTTGTTTCACCGCTTTTCCAATTTCCATGATTTCTCCGGAGAACTCATGGCCGGTTATAATTGGGTATTTGCTGTGGCCGTCATATTTTGTATACCCATCCTCGTCCTTGAGCAGTAGGTGCGCATCGGTACCGCAAATACCGGCGGCACCTATTTTCAGCAGAACCTCGTCGTCCTTTGGCTGTGGAATAGGGCGGTCCACAACCGAGCCCCGAATATCTTTCCAAATGGAATTACCTCTTGCCGAACGCTTATCTCCCGCCTCCCGCGCAGATAACTTGTACCCCTGCTTGGGGATGAACTCCGCCTCCACATAAAATGCACGCATAACCGGTTCCTCCCTTTATTTTTTAAATTTTATGGACACGTTATAGGATGGCGGTACATTGTTTTAAGTGTTGGATCGCGTTTTGGGCTGCCGTTTTCCAGTCAGGCAAGGGCAGGCACTCTACAGAAACATATCCTTTAAACCCGATTTCTTTTAGCGCTTCCAAATACGTATTAAAATGGAATGTGCCACTTCCCGGATACTTTCGCGTGTTGTCGGCTACATGAAAGTATCCCAGCTTGTTGCCACAGAGCCGGATGGCCGCGATTGCGTCTGTTTCCTCGATTCCCATATGGAAAGTGTCCAGATGGACATAGCAGTTGGGAATCGCCCAATAGTCAATGAATTCTACGGTTTCCTTAGCTGATGTGAAAATATTGACTTCGTAGCGGTTGATTACTTCCAGGAACACTTTGACTCCCTTGCCGCCGGCCTCGTCACATAAAACCTTCAAGTTACGGGCCAGTCGTTCCATATATATATTCGAAGCCGCACCGTCCGGAATCCGCCCTTTCACCCATCCGATCACAATATCGGACTGAAAGCGGGTGGCCATATCAATGTAACTACACATACCTTGCATGGCTGCCTCGGCAATGTACGGCCTGTCGTCGATCAAATTGACCCCGCCCTGTGTATTCAGCCTGCCTGTGACTATGGCGGCGATTTTTACACCACATTCCTTGGATGTATGAAGTATGCCGTCATAGTTTAGAAATGCGTTCTCCCTTGTGTGTACCTCCAGCCCACTATATCCCAGAGCCGCTGCCGTACGCAGGTTATCCTCAATGCTGCCCTGCAATAGAATCGGAGCGGATGGAGGCGCGGAATCTGCGCTGGACAATGCAAAGTTCCAATTCATATTATATTCCTCCCCAAAATTATTTTACACTTAAATTAATTTTTATTAAGAATTAATTTATTAATTTTAAATTAATTATATTTAATTATAATTAATCTGTCAATTGGCAATTAGACAAAACAATAAAGAATAAGTTTGGTACCTTTGACGGAATCCATGCACCGGCAAGGAATTAATTGACAATAAGATATATCATTGACAATTAATTTTTACTGTGCGATAATCAAGTATAAAGGAAATTGGTAAGAGGTGTATTTTATGAATGGCAATATTCCGCCATCCGGCACAGATCAGGTTAATATTTCTCTGGGTGCGCGGATTCGGGCTTTGCGTAACGAGCAGAATCTGAAAATATCAGATTTGGCCGATATGACAGGCCTGACCTCCAGTACAATCAGTCAGGTGGAGCGCGCTTTGATTTCCCCCTCCATCGCGTCCCTCAAAAAAATATGCGACGCGCTGAATATTCCGTTGGGGTATCTATTTGAGGACGCCGACAACGACAACAATAATAATGGGCCGAAACCTGTCGCCCAGGCGGGTTCTCCGCAGGTTTCTCCCATGGATTTGGAATCCTTTATGAATATCTATCCGCCGGTAAACCTGATGGGGGCGTCTCCGGTTGTTCATGAGGAAAATCGAAAATTCCTTTCTCCAGGCAAGGGAATCCGATTTTATCTGCTGAATCCCAACATGTCCGGTTCTATTGAAATGATTTATAATGAATATGATCCTGGCTCCACCACAGGACCTTCCCTGTATGCGCATCCCGGAAGCGAGTGCGGTTTGATCCTGTCTGGGGAATTGGTCGTACAGATCAAGGAGGATACCTATGTCCTGAAAGAAGGGGACAGCATCACATTTAATTCATCTGATCTCCATATGAAGCGCAATGAATCAGACCAGATGTGTACATGCATTTGGGCCAATGTTCCACCATGGTTTTAATGTGAAAATATGTTAATAAGAGCCTCCTGTCAAATAACCATGACAGGAGGCTCTTTAATGATGTAATACTCGCAGAAGCGGCACTCATCCGGTTTTTTTGAAGTGTCCATCACCTTTTCGCAATCGGTTAGTGAAAAGGTCTATTCAATAGCTCGATGAATTGGTCCAGCGGGATAGCGGGGGAGTACAGATAGCCCTGGAAGAGATGGCACCCATAGGACTCCAGCTTGCGCTTGTGCTCTACGGTTTCCACAAATTCGGCGATTACATTGAAATGCATGGTCTTGGACATCTGGACAATGGAAGCCACGATCTCCTCGCTTCTCGAGTTAACCATCATGTCCTTGACCAGGCTGCCGTCCAGCTTGACCAGGTCGAACAGATTGCTCTGCAGGTACTTGATGGAGGTGTGCCCCATCGAAAAATCATCGACCGCGAAGCGGATGCCCATGGCGCGTATCTCGTTCAGCTTCTTCTCGATTTCGTTGCTGAACATAAACGACATCTGCTCGGTGAGCTCAATGCACAGAACATTGCGTATATCGGGATATTGGTCGGCTTTCTCTCTGAGGAAGCCCATGAAATTGTTGTCGTAAAGGGTCACGGCTGTTGCATTCACACTGATCTTTTCGGGGCATAGGCCGATGTCTTGCAGGGTCTTGATGTCCGCGCAGGCCATGTTGAAGATCTCGTGCTCCAGCAGCGACAGCAGCCTGCTCTCTTTGGCGATCTCGGTCAGCAGCGGCGGATATATCATCCCGAAGCGGGGGTGCGCCCACCGAAGCAGCGCTTCAGCGCCGATGCAGTCATTGTCGCTGTTGTACTGGGGCTGATAGAACAGCTCCAGAGAATCCTTGGCGGTCAGAACATGTCTCAAATCGCTGGCAATCGTTCTTGCGATGGCCCCCACCCTGCCGGGCAACTCAAGCAGGGTGATGACCTCGTTGTCCTTTTCGGCTGCCTTGTAGCAGTGCAGCAGCTCCTCGAAGTCCTTTTTCACGCGCCTGTCGGTCTTTTCCTCGTACCGCAACAGGAACCAGCGATAGATGAACGCCCCCCCGGCGATGTTAAATATCTGCAAAAAGCTTCCCGCTATGGAGCCGGTTGACTGGTAGCCGTTGATGATCACCGGCATGACCCAGCTTACATCGTTGGCCGGCGGCGGCACAATTCCGAGCCTAAGCGCGGTATACGCCGAAATGATGCAGAAGACGGGTGTTGCCAGAAACGGTATGAAAAAGGTAGTGTTGAACGTAATCGGCAACCCGAACACCATCATTTCATTGATGTTGAAAACCATGGGAATCGCGGAGTATTTCCCCAGAGTCCTGGTGCTGTGCTGCTTGCTGAACAGCAGGATGGCCACCAAAAGGCTGATCGTGGTGCCGCATCCGCCCATCAATACAAACACGTCGATAAACTTCTTGGTAAAAAGGCCCTGCTGTGCGCCGAAGATAAGCTCCTCTACGTTGAAGAGGGCGTTGGTTCCGTGTATGCCGAACAGCCAGAAGATGTTGCTGATCACCACATACATGACCGCCTTGGCTGAATAGCTGTCCACAAGGTTAAAAATTAAGTAAACCGCTTTGTGGAAAAGGGCTTCCAGACCCACCACGTCAAAGGTGATGTTGATGAACAGATTCAACAAATAAGCCAGCAGCACGGTGGCGCCGGTGGGTATGCAGATCAAGATCACGGTGTTGAAGTCCACATCCGCTCCCACGGTGTACAGCTTGAAAGAAAAGGAGTTTCGCTTGAGCAGCTTGCAGTAAATCGCAGTGAACACAGTCGCGCTGAAAATGGCTGTGAACATGCCATGGGCGCCAAAGGACTGGAGCTTGAAATCGTCCGTGAGAAAAGCCACAAAGATCATATATGCGCTCAGCGAGGACATAAGGGCTCCCAGAATCTCTCCGGTCTTCAAAGTGCACAGGGAGGCATAGGCATAGGAGATGCAGAGTACGATGCAGATCGAGAGAACCCCGAAGGTCACCATATTAATGCCTGTAAACAAATTCACGAGAAACCCCGAAGCGAAGCTGGTGATGAACCGCTGGTAAAATCCGATGGGAAGAAACTTAAAGACAAGCGAAAAAGAGCCGATCATTAACAGGGGTATGGAGAGCACCAGCCCTTTCCTGATGGCGTATACTATAGGGTTTTCCAGAATTGACGTATGCTGCTCCATGGTATCCTCTGCTCAATTATCGCGGTCATGCGGATAAGCCGCAAACAATATCATTATACACGCACCCAGGTTAAAAATCAAATGTCAATCCTTTTGCAAAAAAATTGATGAATATCAATAATCATGACATTATAACAGTACGCATAATATTGACTTTTCACAACTTATAAACTACAATATTCTTACAAGTAAGCATAATGTGTATAACTGACGAAGGAGAATGAGTGATGGGTGAGTTGCAAGAAATGAAATTTAACAATGTTCCATCCAAATTCAAATGGAGCGGTTTGGGGGACCTTGAAAAGGGACGAGCCATTTTAGGGCCCGATATGCCTGTTTTGGTGTACCGCCTTTTTCAGTACACACTGAAAGATATACTCTCCAGGGAGCTCAACGCCGAGTACGCCGCAGGCTTGTACCGCGCGGCCGGTCATCTGGCGGGCGTGCAGTTTGCCAAGCATGTGCTGGACCTGTCGGGGGACTTCGATTTTTTTATCACCAACTTGACACGTGTGCTCAAAGAGTACAAAATCGGTATTCTGCGCATTGAGCGCGCCGACCTGCAAACATTCCATTTTACGCTCACGGTGTCGGAGGACCTGGACTGCTCGGGCCTGCCGGTGACCGGTGAAACGGTTTGCGATTACGACGAGGGCTTTATCGCGGGAATTCTGGAGGCGTATTCAGGGAAAGCATTTGATGTACGCGAAGTGGACTGCTGGGCCAACGGAGACCGGACCTGTCGCTTTTCAGTCCAGCCTAGGTGATGTCCGATCAAACCATTGGGGTGTGACATGAAGAAAGAGAACGAAGCGCTTTCGGAGATCGAAAGCGCGCTTGATGCGATGCTGCACGGCAATGTGGCCGACAATCTGCCGCCCATTGACCCGGACGCCTATCCAGAGCATTTGCGCACGATTGCCGAAAAATTGGGGAGTCTACAGAAGAGCCTGGGTGAAATCAGCAGCTTCTCGCGGAATATGGCCGATGGGAATATGGATGCGGAGCCGCCGCCGCGGTCCAACTATCTGGCGGGGCCCTTAAAGGAGATACAATCCCAGCATGCGAGCTTCTATTGGAGCATGCAGCAGCTTATGCAGGGGAATATGGTGAGCAAGCTGTATTACCCCGGGGCGTTGTTTGAGCAGTACAACAGCTTGATTGAAAAGGTTTCCAAGACTTTCAGCAACGACGGTGAAGAGCTGCCGCAGTGGGGAAGCTCGGTCACAAGCTGGCGCTATCATCAAATTCTGTCCGCCATCAACCACCTGCACATCATGATTTTGGAGGTGGACGCCAACGGCGAGATCCTGTTTGCCAACCCGCCCGCCCGTGAAGCGCTTGGTGAGTTTAGCGCGCTACCATACGACCAGGCGGACCCCGACGGCATATTGCTCGAGTATCTCTGTACATTTACGAAAAGCCATGAGAGCTCAGAGAGCGCCGCCAAAAAAAAGCCTGTTTTTAATGAGCTCTACGACACCCGGACCAGAACCTGGTACAAAATCACCTCCGACCGCATAGCCTTGACCGACGGCACGACCGGCATGCTGCATATGATTGATGATATCAGCGAGCGGAAGCATCACGAAAAGCAACTAAATCAAAGTGTGCAGATTGATTCCCTGAGCGCGGCGTACACGCGCAAGGCCGGGTTTCAGAAGCTTGAGGAGGCCATTGATCAACGCCAATGCCAGCACTCCTGCGCCGCCTTTGTCGACATTGACGGACTAAAAGAGATAAACGACAAGTTTGGGCACACCGAAGGCGATTTCGCCATTAAGAGCATTGCAGAGATCCTGCTTTCGGGCGTGCGCAAAACGGACTCGGTCGTGCGCTACGGCGGCGATGAGTTTTTGATCCTGTTTTTAAACTGCACCAAGGAGATCGCGCAAAAGGCGATTGACCGCATGTACCTCAAGCTCGACCAAACCAACGCCGGTTCAAAGAAGCCTTACACATTGTCGTTCAGCTTTGGCCTTGCGGAGATCACCGAGGATATGGAGAAAGCCTCCGACCTGATCGCGCTGATCGACAAGAAGATGTATGTGCATAAGATGCAGCGAAAAAACACCCGCGACCACCGGGACACGAAATAGAAAACACCGACGAGAATGTACTCGCCGGTGTTTTTTGTCGCACTGCTCTTACATCCAGCCAACACCATGGAACATCCCCTGATGATTGCGGCAATGCCAATAGGCAACCGGAGGGCGTGTAAAACATTGCTCAATAAAGCGCGTTTCCGTAAACCGGAAGTGCGCTTTCATCATATTCGCTCATTCAAACAGCTCGGGAAGCCCAGCCTCCAGCAAGCGCACCAGGCGGTCAAGCTTGTCGTCGGGCACGGGGATTCTGCGCTCCGCTCCCGTCCGCTCCACAATGCAGATATAGCTGCCGGCTTTTGCGGGGAGCTTCTTTTCTGTCCCATTGTCCGGTACGGCCCGGGCAATGGGGGAGGGATCGTTGACATTTCCCAGGAGGTAATCGATGGGAACATTGAAGAAATTGGCGATTGCAGTCAACTCATGGTAGCTCGGAGCCAGGGAACCCTGCTTCCATTTTTCGATCTTTCCCGGATATGCATTGATCAAGGTGTTCAAAAACGCGGTACTGATTCCCTTTTGCTTGGCAAGGTAAAAAATTCTGCTTACAGAGATGTCCATATGCTGCCTCCGATCTCATTGCTGTGAAAAGCTTTCCAAATGCGTGCTGAATCGCTGTTGCGGGTAAATTATAGGTTCATCACTGTGCAAAGTCAAATGGGGGTTTTCGCGGTAGTATAAACGCGGCCAAAACATGCACATTAGTACGGAGGAGGGACTTAGCCATGGATATCATAAGCATATATGCGAATTTGATAAGGACCGCATTGATTATTGTTTCAATTCATCATATTTTTAAGCGCCAATATAAATATCTGATCTCAACCGCGGCAGTGTTTGTATTGACATTCCTGCCCTGCTTTCTGGACAGGGTATTCGGGATCAGAATCGATGCGGTTGGGGGCTTCCTGTACATTTCAATTATTGTTATGACAATGTATCTTGGAAATGTACTGAAGTTCTACGACAGGTATTTCTGGTGGGATATTGCAATTCACTTTCTCTCCGGCATTGCGTTTGTCAACTTTGGGATTGCACTGTGCCAAAAGGTGCCGGGGCTGAGCAGCTTCAATATCCTGTTTTTCAGCTTTACTTTCTCCATTGCGCTTCACGCGGTCTGGGAGGTGCTGGAGTATGCTTCAGACTGCATCATCCACTCGGACAACCAGCGATGGCAGAAAGTGAGTCCCACTGTCAACCATGCGTCAGAGTCGGCTATACAGCCCGCCGGATTGGTCGATACCATGAAAGACATCATTTACGGCATCGCCGGTGCGGCGGTGTCCTGCCTGATCTGGTGGTTTATTTAGTCGGGTAGAGCAGGGGCCATGCTTGCTTTATTCCACTGGAGAGGGAGGAGGCTGCGCGCATCCCGCCCAGTCGCCGCGGGAGAAATCCGCCGTATATCCGGCCCGCCTGATCCGGTCGCACAACAGGGCGATTCCTTCCGCGGCCTCCGCGCCCATGGAGAACTTTCCGTTGTATAGGCTGTAGGACTCCCGCACCTCAGGCGGTGACAGGTTGGGCATGACCACGTTGGCGCCCGCCCGCAGCCCAAGCTCGCGGCCCTCCAGGTGGATGCTTCCCAGCGCCGTTGTGGAGGGCAAAAGCACAGCGGGCAGCAGCAGTCTTGTCAGAGCGAGCATCAGCAGGGTAAGATCCAACGATCCCGCCGGGCAGCCCGCAAAGGGGGTGTACTTGTGGGGGATAAAGGGCCCGATCCCCACCATTTGTGGGGAGAGCTCCCGCAGGAACACAAGGTCGGACGCAAGGTGCTCCGCAGTCTGAAACGGGGAGCCCACCATGAAGCCGGCCCCCACTTGATAGCCGATCTCCCGTAGCTCATACAGGCATCTTTTGCGGCTTTCCAGCGTTTGGGACGCAGGGTGCAGCCGGGCGAAGTGCAGTGGGTCGGCGCTTTCGTGGCGCAGCAAAAAGCGGTCGGCCCCCGCGTTGTGAAAGGCATTGTAATCGGCCTTGGGGCGCTCGCCCACCGACAATGTCAACGCGCAGTCCGGCCAGCGGGACTTGACAGCGTCGATCAACGCGCAAAGCGTGTGCGTGTCAAAAAAAGCGTCCTCGCCACCCTGCAGCACAAAGGTGCGGAATCCCAGTGCATAGCCGGTCCGGCAGCAGTGCAGGATTTGATCTGTCTCCAGCCTGTAGCGCACCGCGGACCGGTTGCCCCTGCGCAGGCCGCAGTAAAAGCAGTCCTGGCTGCAAAAGCTCGTGAATTCGATCAGCCCCCGCATATACACCTTGTCGCCGTACCATTCGCCGCGCAGGCGTCGGGCCTCCTGAAAAATCGGCCCCTTCAGCGCCGGGTCCGGCAGCGTCCGCTGCTCCCGGATCAGCGCCGCCAGCTCCCTCCCGGTGAGGGCGTACAGGTTGGTCATAGGCGCTCCTTTGCCGCAAGGGGCTCGCTGCAGCGTTCCAGGATGCCTGCCCCCCACGCAAGCACGATGCCGTAATTGCTTACAGGCAGGCTTTCCCGCGCCATGCGCTCCAGCCGCGCCGTAATCTCCCGCTTGTTGATCATGCAACTTCCGCATTGGATAGCCGCGGCGTAGCCGCCCAGGTCGTCGGGGAAGTCGTATCCGCTGTAAAAATCAAATTCAAAATGCTTCTGTGTGCGCTTTTGCAGCATGGCGGGAAGCTTCACCCGGCCGATGTCCTCATGGGTGTGGTTATGGGTGCAGCCCTCCAGCATCAGGATGCGGGCGCCCTCCGGCAGCGTCTCGATCGCCTTGGCACCCTGTAAAAGCTGATAGAAATCCCCTTTCTGACGGGCGAGCAACATGGAGAAAGAGGTCAGCGGCACAGTGCGCGGCAGCCGCTTGTTTACATAACCGAAGACCTGGCTGTCGGTCACCACAAGGTCGACGGGGGATAGGCAGCAAAGCGCGCTTTCCAGTTCAGTTTCGCGCGTGACAAGGCATTTGAAGCCGTGGTCGAGGCAGTCCCGCAGCAACTGTACCTGGGGCAGGATCAGCCTGCCCTTGGGTGCCTCCGAGTCCACCGGCACGACCATGATCACATTGCTTCCGGGTGCCAGCAAATCTCCCAGCAGTGTCTGCTCTTCCGGCTGCTGCGCGCCGAGCAGCTCCGCCAGCTGTTTGCGAAGAGGATCGACATCCTGCTCCAGAAAAAAGGCGCGGGGGTAGCGCTTTCGCAGACCGGACAATGCGCCTGGCTTCGCCAGGTCGCATTTCGTAAACACCAAAATGTGGGGGATGCCGTCTTTCACAAAGCGCTCATAGGCGGATGACTGAAAATCCGCTGCATCGGCGACATACAGGGCCGCGTCGGCACGGCGGCGCACGGCGGCGGTCTTTTTCATGCGCTGCCCGCCCAGCTCGCTTTCATCGCCGAGACCGGCAGTGTCCACCAGCACGATGGGCCCGTAGGGCAGCAGCTCCATGGCGGCGCGAACCGGATCGGTGGTGGTGCCGGGCCGGGCCGAAACGATGGAGCTGTCCTGTCCGGTCAAGGCGTTGAACAATGTGGATTTGCCGGCGTTGGTGCTGCCCAGCAGCACCACATGTTTGCGCAGGGCGTTGGGGGGCTTTTCCATGTTCGTCACCTCTTATACAAAGAAGTCGCGCCCGCCCTGGCGGATATTTTCAACACTCTGCAACGTGTGCGCACGGATTTTTTTGTTCTCGATCCCCGGAAGCTCCCGCCGGATGGTGGCGGAGGCGCACTCCCGGAAGCGCTGGTCGCCGTAGTCCATGGAGTATTCACACAGCGTCATCAAGGCGTTGGGCAGGCAGACGTTCTTGATCTGTCCGCTCTTGGCCAGCCGCATGAAGCGGTCCCCGGTGCGGCCGTTGCGATAGCAGGCTGTGCAAAAGCTGGGGATATAACCGTCCTCCATCAGCTCGGATATGATGGACAGGGCGTTCCGGTCGTCGTTGACCAAAAACTGCGGATTTGCGGTTTGCTGCTGCTCCCGCATGCTGTAGCCACCCACCTCGGTGCTGGAGCCGGCGCTGAGTTGGCTGACGCCCAGCCTCAACAGCCTTGCGCGCATGTCGTGGCTTTCCCGCGTGGAAAGGATCATGCCGGTAAAGGGTACGGCGAGGCGGATAATCGCCACGATTTTTTCAAAGGTCGCGTCGTCCACCAGGTGGGGAAAATCCGCGATATTCATGCCGGTGGCAGGGCAGAGCCGCGGTACGGATATGGTGTGGAAGCCCACGCCGAATTCTTTTTCCAGGTGCTCGTTGTGCAGCATCAGCGCCAGGACCTCGAAGTAGGGGTCGGCCAGACCGAACAGCACGCCAGCGCCCACATCGTCGATGCCGGCCTGCATTGCGCGGTCAAACGCAGTAAGGTGGTATTCGTAATCGCGCTTTGGGCCGGACAGATGGACCTGCTCGTAAGTGGGGCGGTGGTAAGTCTCCTGAAACAGGATATAGGTGCCGATTCCGATTTCCTTTAGCTTTTTGTAGTTTTCCACCGTGGTGGCTGCAATGTTGACGTTGATGCGCCGAATTTCGCCGTTTTCGAACTTCATGTCGTAGATCGTGCACATGCACTCCAGGATGTAATCGATAGGGCAGAGCTTGTCATGCTCACCTGCTTCCAGGGCCAGGCGTTTGTGGCCCATCTGCTCAAGTATTTTTACCTCGCGCCTTACCTCATCCATCGTGAGCTTGCGGCGCTCAAAGCTGTGGTTGCAGTTGTAGCTGCAGTAGGCGCAACGGTTTACACAGTGATCGCTGACATAAAGCGGCGCGAACATCACGATGCGGTTGCCGTATATGTGCTGCTTGATCCTGCCCGCCACCGTGAAGATGCGCTGCAGATGCGCGGAGTCCTCGTCCGCCAGCAGCGCGGCAATTTCGGTGTGACTAAGGCCCTCCAGCCGTTCGGCCTTGTCCAGTATGCGCTCAATCTCGAGGGCGCCGGTCTTTTTTGCCTGCGCGAGCAGTCCCTCAATGTACGCTTGCTCGATAAACATGTTCACTCTCCCCTTTTCTCTGTGATGGCGCCGGACATGGCGGTTTTTACCGTGGCGTGGGGCAGATTGCCCAGCTTGCCTGTCAGCGCGTTGATATCGTCCATTTCACCCTGCACGGTCAGGGAGATCACGGCCACATCCTGCGGGTCGAAAGGAATGCCCATCCGACCCTTTACAATCCCCTTGTAGCCCGCAACGATCTCATTGAAAGATTTCTGGCTGAGCTGCGGCTTTTCCAGGATCGCCCCGATCACTGCGATACGCTCCATAATTGGCGCCTCCTTTGATTTATGTAAACGAAAAGCCCTTCCGGGGTGATCCCGAAAGGGCGAATGCCAAATCTGGCAACTGAAAACAACGCATCAAAACGCCATGCGATATGATCATTCGCCCTCAAGCGGCCAGAACTCGTCTTGGCCGGCAAGGTGCTGGTGTTGTAATACCCAGCTCTGCACAAGATATACTCTCACATAGTGTGGGTCTGCCTCTATAATACTTCGTATGGGGGGGAAAGTCAAGCGGATGCCGTGGTATATATGGGACAAGCTTACACATCGAAAAGCCCGGACGCAAAGGAAGATTCGGATGACGATGACAAACTGGAGCCGCCAAACAGCGGGAAACTAATCTTGGATGCGACCTGTGCGCCATCGGATATCCGGTATCCCACTGA
>Ga0153950_1000331_pt1 | contig 21015 bp, 17 predicted proteins | sample TSNJ034MetaG_FD_104737 | JGI IMG/M metagenome (GOLD analysis project Ga0153950, IMG submission 104737) | Attine ant fungus gardens microbial communities from New Jersey, USA - TSNJ034 MetaG | ecosystem: Host-associated > Fungi > Mycelium > Unclassified | place: USA: New Jersey, Wharton State...
AAAAAGTCGAGCTGATGATAAAAATGGCTTTTGAAAATCCCAAATTGCTACGCTTTCGAGACTGTGTTCCCAGTAATAAAGAGGTGTGAAGTCTAATTAGCAACTCTATGCTTTTGGGGATTTTTAAGAAAAATACATCGGATTTGAACAGCGGCAAGGAAAGAGGCGGTATTTTAATGCACTGGCTTGACATACATTTTAACGAAGACAAAACCCGGGCTTGGGATATGAATGTGCAAACGGCCCTTAATATCCCTTATTTTTTACCCATTGACAAGTAGGCCGCATTATGGTATCCTGTTATTCAAGCCTTTTGTGGTACCGTTTTTCAGTATTATTATAAACCGCCGGTGGAACCACTTGGCCCCTTTTGTTTGCTTTCTAAGCAGTAGGCCGGGGGGCAAGTCTTTTCTGGCACGCTAAATATGGTGGGTGTAGCTCAGTTGGTTAGAGCGCCAGATTGTGGCTCTGGAGGCCGTGAGTTCGAATCTCATCATCCACCCCATATCAGCAGTCCAATAGAACGGCGGAGCGCGTATGTGTACATACCCTCTGCCACCTCTATTGACTGTTTTTGTTATTGGGCTGTAGCCAAGCGGTAAGGCAACGGACTTTGACTCCGTCATCCCGATGGTTCGAATCCATCCAGCCCAGCCATCAGCAAACCGTCTAGTTATCACAAAAACGTGATAGTTAGACGGTTTTTGATACTCCCTGATATGCCATGTTTGTCCGCATTTTCCTGGTTTGTTTAGTCAAAAGTTAGACAAAACCTGTATAGCAAATATAATGCCAAGCAGAATGTAACCCTTTTTACGGTCTTTTTGGAAAGTCTCAATCGTGCTGACAAGCACGCCGACCAAAAACATGCCTAGGAAGATATTGTGAAAACCGTATCCTTGCTCTGTGGGCAGATAATAATCGATGGCACAGGAAAATACCGTCATGAAGATGCTTAAGAGATAGAGGCGCAGCAGGTGGATTTTTCGGCTTAAGTTGTAGTCGAGGCAAAGATTATGATAAACTGGCCCCAAGGAGGCCGGAGAGATGACGACAGGGGGAATGGCAGAGAGATATACGGCGGATAAGGGCGGGGGGTGCATGTGCACCCCCCGAATTTATTTTGGAAGCCCAGCCAGGGCTTCCTCCACCTTGCAGAGCTTCTCGCCGGCCTTTTGCAGCTTTTCCCGCTCGGCCTCCACCACCTTGGCCGGGGCCTTGCCCAAAAAGCGTTCGTTTTGGAGCTTGCCGTTTATGATGGCGACATCCTTTTCCAGCGCGGCCTTTTCTTTTTCCAGCCGCGCCCGCTCCTGCGCGAAGTCGATCAGCTGGTCCATGGGGATGAAGATGCGAGCCGCGTCGGTGATTACCTGCACGGCGCCCTCCGGCTCCGCCTTATCCGAGATCATGACCTGCTCGGCAAAGGCCAGCCTTTGCAAAAAGGGCCTGCCCTGTTCGAACACGGCCGCGTCGGAGGTTTCGATCAGCAGGCTGGTACGCTTGCCCGACGGCACGTTCATCTCGGCACGGCGCACCCGGATCGCCCGGATGGCGTCCATGATCTTGGAAAAAGCGGCCTCCTCGGCGGCGAACTCCAAAACGCTTTCATGGGCCGGCCAGACCGACACCATGATGCTCTCCCCCTTGTGGGGCAGCGCCTGCCACACCTGCTCGGTGATGAAAGGCATGAAAGGGTGCAGCAGCTTCAGGGTGCCGTCCAGCACGTAGAGCAGCACTTTTTGTGCGCTCACGGCGGCGGCGGCGCCCTCCTGGATGCGGGATTTGGTCAGCTCAATGTACCAGTCGCAGACGATATCCCAGATAAAGTCGTAGAGCTTCTGGGCCGCCACGCCCAGCTCGAACTTCTCCAAATTGTCGGTGACTTGGGTAATCAGCTCGTTGTAGCTGTGCAGCACCCACTTGTCCTCCAAAGTCAGCCGGTCCGGCAGCGAAAAGCCGTCCACGCCCTCCTGCAGGTTCATCAGCACATAGCGCACCGCGTTCCAGATCTTGTTGGCAAAGTTGCGGCTGGACTTGACCTTGTCGTCCAAAAAGCGGCTGTCGTTGCCCGGGGAGGTACCGGTGACCAGCGTGAAGCGCAACGCGTCGGCGCCGTACTCCGCGATCACCTCCAGCGGGTCCACCCCGTTTCCCAGGGATTTCGACATCTTGCGGCCCTGGGGGTCCCGGATCAGGCCGTGCATGAACACGGTGTCAAAGGGGGGCTCGCCCATGTGCTCCACGCCCGAAAAGATCATGCGGGCCACCCAGAAGAAGATGATATCGTAGGCGGTGACCAGCGTGCTGGTGGGGTAAAAGTAGGCGAGCTCCGGGGTGCTGTCCGGCCAGCCCAGCGTCGAAAAGGGCCAGAGCGCCGAGGAAAACCAGGTATCCAGCGTGTCGGGGTCCTGAATCACGTTTTTACCGCCGCACTTTGCGCAAGTCTTCACCTTGTCGCGCGCCACCGTAATCCCGCCGCAGTCGGCACAGTGCCATGCGGGGACACGGTGCCCCCACCAGAGCTGGCGGGAGATGCACCAGTCTTGGATGTTCTCCATCCAGTGAAAGTAAATCTTCTCAAAGCGCTCGGGGATGAACCTGGTCTTGCCGTCCTTTACCACCTGGATAGCGGGCCCGGCCAGGGGCTTCATTCTGACAAACCACTGCTCCGAGAGGCGGGGCTCCACGGTTTTGCCGCAGCGGTAGCAGGCGCCCACGTTGTGGGTGTGGTCCTTGACCTGTGCGAGCAGGCCCAGCTCCTCCAGATCAGCCACCACGGCCTTGCGGGCGGCCTCGCGGCTCAGGCCCTTGTATTTGCCAGCGCTCTCGTTCATGCTGGCGTCCTCATTCATGATGTTGATGACAGGCAGGCTGTGGCGCAGCCCCACCTCGAAGTCGTTGGGGTCATGGGCGGGGGTGATCTTCACCACGCCGGTGCCGAAGTCCATTTCCACGTAATCGTCGGCGATGACAGGTATCTCCCGGTTCATCAGCGGCAGCAGCACGGTTTTGCCCACCAGATGCCTGTAGCGCTTGTCGTCGGGGTGCACGGCCACGGCTGTGTCGCCCAGCATGGTCTCGGGGCGGGTGGTGGCGATTTCCAGATACCCGCTGCCGTCGGTGAGCGGGTATTTCATGTGCCAGAAGTGGCCCGCTTTCTCCTCGTGCTCCACCTCGGCGTCCGAGATGGAGGTCAGGCAGGTGGGGCACCAGTTGACCAGCCGCTCGCCGCGATAGATCAGCCCCTTTTCGTACAGGCGGCAGAACACCTCCCGCACGGCCTTGCTGCAGCCCTCGTCCAGTGTAAAGCGCTCACGCTCCCAGTCGCAGGAGGAGCCCAGCTTCTTGAGCTGATCCACGATGATGCCACCGTACTTCTCTTTCCAGACCCAGGCGCGCTCCAAAAATTTCTCGCGGCCCAGGTCCTCCTTGGTGAGTCCCTCAGCGCGCATGGCCTCCACAATCCTGACCTCGGTGGCGATGGAGGCGTGGTCGGTGCCGGGCACCCACAGCGCCTCGTAACCCTGCATGCGCCTCCAGCGGATCAGGATGTCCTGCACCGTGTTGTCCATGGCATGGCCCATGTGCAGCTGGCCGGTGATGTTGGGCGGCGGTATCACTATGGTGTAGGGCGTCTTGCCGGTATCCGGCTCGGCGTGAAAGTACCCGCCCGCGAGCCAGAACGCGTAGATGTCGTCCTCTACCTGTTTGGGATCATATTGCTTGGAAAGCTCCTTGGGCATTATAAAGTTGGCCTCCTCGTAAAAAATTGGCAAAGCTGCGCAAACACATACTATTATATTATACTGGACAAGCCGGGGCTTGGCAATACCGGATTGGAGAAATAAAGCTGCGCGAACAACAAGAAAGAGGCGTTCGCGCAACGCCTCCCTGCTCTTATTATCTGAGTTATATTGTTGGTGCGCCCCTTGCGCGGTGGAAAAAGATTTGTTATTCTACAGCAAGGGGAGAAAATAAGCGGAAAGTGGAACATTTGCTTTGCTGCACGCAACGGCAACCGGGTTGTCAGGCATTCCTGTTATTTGCTGCCATTGCGATAAAAGGGATCGGGGGCGGCGAGCCGCTCGATCTCGCAGAGCACCTGGCCCGCTATGTACTCGGCCACATTCCTGGTCAGGTAGGGGTGAATGGGGATGGTCATGAGCCGGCTCGCCGCGGACTGGCTGTTGCGCAGCATCACCCGCTCCCAGTCGTCCTGAGCGCCGGTGGTATACCTGCGCATACCCTCGCAGGGGATGCCCAGCTGATGCAGCCCGGCGATCAGCGCCTCCCTGTCCACCCCCGCGGGCAGCAGCACCCCAAAGCGGCTCCAGGCGCTTTTGTACCCGTCGGGCACCTGCTGCACCCTCAGACTTCCCCGAAAGCACTTCCGGTACCGCTCGGCCGCTTTGGTCCTGGCTTTTAATTGGCGCGAAAGCTCCTCCAGCTTGCTGAGCGCGACGCTGGCCCTGGCCCACTCCTCGCCCGCGAGCCGCCACGGCTCGGCAGATCCGCCTTCGATCTCGCAGAGCAGCTCCCGCAATACCGCCGCCTCGCCGGATGTGCGGCAGAACACGGCGCCCGCCTCCTCCGCGCGGGAGGCCGTCGGCTCCATGGCCAGCGACGCCACGCCGAACCGGCCAAAGGCGCCCGCGTACCGCTGCCCGATGGCCGACCCCAAGGACTCGCTCAGGTCCTGCACCAACGCCACACCGTACCGCCCGCAGATTTCCTCCAGCGCCTCGTAGGGGGCGGGCAGGCCGAACAGGTCCCCCGCGACCAGCACCCTGGGCACCGGCTGACTGGTGCGCCTGCACTTGTTGATCACATATTCCAGGCAGTAGGGATCTATGTTGAAGGTGTTGGGGTTTATGTCCACCAACATGGGGACTCCGCCGGTGAGCAGAATCGCTTGAATCTGGCTATCGGTTGCGAGGCCGCTGCACAACACCCGTTCCCCCGGATTTACCCCGGCTGCCCGCAGCGCCAGGTTCAGCGCCCTGTGCCCGCCCGGCGACAGCACGCAGAATGCACTGGCAGTCAGCTCGCACAGCTCGTTTTCCAGCTGCGTGCACTCCCGGCTCACCAGGCGGGCAATGTCCGCGTCCAGCCGGTCCGTATCGGGCTCCAGGGTGTATATGGATCCAAATGGCAATTCTCCCGTCATCTGCTTACCTCTCATATAATTTACATATTTTGGTAATTTTTATTATACTCTGGGTAATAAGCTGATTTTGTCGAGAAACACAACGTGTTTTAACAAGGAGTACAAATGAAAATATTACACACCTCCGATTGGCACCTGGGCAAAAACCTCTACGACTTTTCGCTGCTGGAGGACCAGGCCCACTTTATCCGTTGGCTGCTGGAGCTGCTGGCAAGGGACCCGGTGGACGCCGTGGTCATCGCCGGAGACATCTACGACCGGCCTGTGCCCTCGGGCGAGGCCGTGACGCTGTACGACCGCTTTTTGTCGGGGGCGGTGGCGGAGCTGGGTGTCCCCGTGATCGCCATAGCGGGCAACCACGACAGCGCCGCCCGGCTACAGTTCGGAAGCAGCCTGTACCAAAGAAGCGGCTATCACGTGGTGGGCAGCCCCGAGGCGGTGCTGCACCGGGTCGTGATGGGAAACGCCTGCTTTACGCTGGCGCCCTACCTGCACCTGGCCGGCGCCCGGGCCCTGTTCCCCGACGAGGCTGTGAAAACATTCGACGATGCCTACCGGGTGCTGCTGGGCAGCCAGCCCCCTCCCCCGGCCGGTCTGCGCCAGGTGGTGGTGGCCCACGGCTTCTTCAGCGACTTGGGGGAAAACGCCGACCCGCTGCTGACCAGTGACAGCGAAATCGGCACGGGCGGCATGGACATTGTGAGCAGCGCCTGCTTCACCGGCTATGACTACGCCGCGCTGGGCCATCTGCACGCGCCTCAACGGGCCGGGGACCGGGTCCGCTACAGCGGCTCGCCGCTTAAATACTCCTTGTCCGAGGAGCGGCAGCGCAAATCGGTGGCGCTGGTGGAGCTGGACGGGGACAGGCCCGGGGTGGACCTTGTTCCGGTGCCCGCCCTGCGGGATGTGCGCACGGTGCGGGGCACGTTGGAGCAGCTGCTGGAGCCCTCATTCCACGAGAACAGGCACTTCGGCGACTACGTGTTCGCGGACATTGAGGGGCCGGAGTGCGCCTATCCGATGCAGAAGCTGCGCGCGTTGTTCCCCCGCCTGCTGGGCCTGCGCTTTGTGTCCCTGGCCGAGAGCGCCGCGCTGCCCAGCCTGCGGCTGACGGCGGCCGGGCAGCGCAGACTCTCCACCGAGGCGCTGTTTGAGCGCTTTTACCGGGACTGCCGCGGCGAAGCCCTGCCGGACGCCTGCCGGGAGGCCGTGGCTGAATCGCTGGAGGCGCTGCGGAAAGAGGGGGTGCCGCTGTGAAGCCGCTCAAGCTCACGCTCAGCGCTTTCGGGCCCTTTGCGGGCACTCAGGAGGTGGATTTCGGCCGCCTGGAGGACAGCGGAATCTTCCTGGTGACCGGCGAGACCGGCGCGGGCAAGACCACGCTGTTCGACGCCATTTGCTTCGCGCTTTACGGCAACGCCAGCGGAGAAAGCCGCAAGCCCGGCACCTTTAAAAGCCACCACGCCGCCCCCGGCGACCTGTGCTGGGTGGAGCTCATTTTCGCCCTGCGCGGGCAGGTCTACCAGGTCTACCGCGCGCCCCGGCAGCTGGGTGTCAAGCGGGACGATTCCCCCAAGGAGATCGTGGAAAAGGCGGAGCTGACCCCGCCCGAAGGGCCGCCCGTGTCGGGCGCGGCCAACGTCAACAAGGCGGTGGAGGAGGCGATGGGCCTTGGCTACCGGCAGTTCAAGCAGACCGTAATGCTGGCCCAGGGGGAGTTTCGCCGCCTGCTGGAGGCCAACTCCACCCAGAAGCAGGAAATCTTCTCGAAAATTTTCGGCGCGGACATCTACGCCCGGCTGACCGAGGACCTGACCCGCCGGGAACAGGCGGCGCTGCGGGACATCCAGTCCTCACAGGAGGCGGTGGCCCGCGCGGTGGCCCAGCTGGCCCAGCTCGGCCATACGGCGCTGGCCGCCGAGAACGCGGCCTTTCTGCCCTGGGGCGAGCTGCGGGCAGCCGTGGAGGAAAACTTGTCCTTCCACAGCGAAAGGATGGACCAGCTCACGGCCGACGCCGAGGCGCTGGAGCGGGAGCGGGAGTTGCTGGACCTGTCCGGCGCCAAGGCTCTCAACGAAAAGCTGGACCGGCTGCAATGCGCGGACGCCGCCCTGGCGGCATTGCGCGAACAGGAGCCGGAGCGACGCCGGGAGGCCGCCCTTCTGGAGCGGCTGCGGCTGGCCGGCGGCCTGGAGGAGCAGGAGCAGCTGATTCGCTCCACCGAGAGCACTCTGGCTCGGCAGCGGCAGCGCGCGACCGACCTGGAGCGGGAAAACCCGGGGCTTGCCGCCGAGCTTGGGCGCGCGCTGGAAGCCTACGGCGCGGTGTCACTTCAGCAGGAGCGGCTGCGGGCCCTCAGCGGCGAGCTGGCTGCCCTGGAGCTTCGGCGAAAAGATCTGGAGGAGCGCCGCGCGCAGCGCCGTGAGCTAACGCGCGGGCAGCGGGAGGCGGCTGAGCTGGCACAGCTGTTGGAGACTCTGCACGCCTGTGCCGGCGGCCGGAAGCTCCGCGCCGAGCGCGCGCGGCTGGAGGCGCTGGCCGGCGATCTGCGTGCGCTGGTCTCCGGCGCCGCGGAGCTGCGGGCGCTGGAGCGCGATTTGCTGGCCGCGCGGGAGCGCCATTCCGACCTGTACCGCCGTTTTCTGGACGGGCAGGCCGTGGTGCTGGCCCGCTCGCTGGCCCCCGGCAGTCCCTGCCCCGTGTGCGGCTCGCGCCATCACCCGGCGCCCGCCCAAATCGGCGAGGACATCCCGGGGGAGGCCCGGGTGGACGCGGCGCGGGACGAGATCGACGTGCTGGAGACCCGCGCCCAGGAGCAAAGGCAGTGCATGCACCGGCTGCGGGAGCGGTTGTCCGCCGACTATGCCGCCCAGAAGCTGGACGCCCTTGCCGACGGCGCGGGTACCCTGACCACACTGCTTGCCCAGCTGCAGGAGCGCTTGTCCGCTTTGGGCCCCGCGGCGGCGGACACCATGCCCGAGCTGGACGACGATACGCTTGCACGGCATACGGTGGAAACGGCCGAGCAGCTGAGCGGGGCCCGCCAGTCCCTGGCGGCGGTAGAAGCGTTGCTGCGAAAAGCCCCGGACAGCGGCGGCCCAGAGGACGTGGAGCAGCACGCCGCCGCGTTGGAGGCTGAGAGCCAAGCACTCACCAAGGCGGTGGCGGCGGCGGAAAGCGACTATTTGCAGTGCAAATCCCGCAGCGACAGAGCCGCCGCCGCCCTGGAGGCCACCCAGGCCAACCTGAAAGAGTTGGAGAACCAGCTGGCGGATCAGTGGCGAGCCTTTGAGGCGCGGCTGCTGGAGGCGGGCTTCGAGAGCCGGGAGGCTTTCCGGGAGCTGGCCGGGCAGCTGCCTCGGCTGCCCGAGCTCGCCGCGCGGCTGGAGGCCTATCACAAGCGGCGAGCCGCGCTGGAGGCCGAGCGGGCGATGCTGGAGCCCGAGGTGGCGGGCAGGACGGCGGCCGACCTGGAGGCCCTAGAGCAGGCACAGCAGAGCCTGACCCGCCGCCTGACCGCCCTGCGGGAGACCCAGAACGAGCTTTACGCCTTGATTTCGGCTTCCCGGCAGCGATTGGCGGAGCTGGAGTCCCTGCACGCCCAGATGGGTGAAAAGAGCGGGCAGTACGCGCTGCTGCGCGAGCTGGCCGCTCTGGCTAAGGGCAGCCGGGCGCCAAATGTCTCCTTTGAGCGGTACATATTGGCCTCCTACTTCGACGACATCATCCAGATCGCCAACATTCACCTACAGCGCATGACCGGCCTGCGCTACCGCCTCAAGCGCAAGGAGGAGCGCTCCCTGGGCACCTCGGGGCTGGATATTGAGATCATCGACAGCTACACCGGCACCCAGCGCGCGGCGGGCACCCTGTCGGGCGGCGAGGGCTTCAAGGCCTCGCTGGCGCTTGCCCTGGGCCTTTCCGACGTGGTGCAGATGTACGCGGGCGGTATTTCCATCGACACCCTGTTCATCGACGAGGGCTTCGGCTCGCTGGATGAAAAATCCCTGGACAGCGCCGTACAGACGCTGCTCTCGCTGGAAAAGAACGGCCGCATGGTGGGCGTCATCTCCCATGTGCCTCAGCTGCGCGGTTATATACCCACCCGGCTCGCCGTGCGCTACGGCGCCGCGGGCTCCACGGTGCAGTGGGAATAGATGGTATTTTCCCTTGGCCCGGGGCTCTCTTTTGCGATTATCCGGGCTGGGCCACACCCGCGATTTTTCCACAGGCAATTTTTTCGCCCGCGTTGCCGCTGGGCTGGGTGTGAAAGTCGTCCGCGTGCTTGTGGATGATCACTGTCCTGCCGATCACCTGCTCCGGCGTGAAGCGGCCGGTGTAAAAAGAGGCGTAGGCGTAGCCGCTGTCCGCCAGCAGCGGCGGCATATCCCCCGCGTGCATGGGGTGCGATGTTCCTGTGGGGTTGTAGTGGCTGCCGCTTTCGGCAAAGGGATTATCTCCGTCGCCGCTGCCGCACTCCGTGCCCTCGTGAACGTGAAAGGCGTAGAAAGGCCCCACGCTCTGCCCGCCCTCGCCGGTGTCCACCATTCTGGGCAGGCCGAAGACCTCCGCCACCACCAATGTGCCCATGTCGGCCGGGTAGAACAGCACGGTGCCGCTCAGCCTCGGGTTTTGGCTGTTGCCCCGGACCGTCGCCCTTGCGATCGGGGATGCTTCCATAATATGTCGTGAAAATTTATGTAAATTCACGCTTTCCATTGTTCATTCCTCCCTAAAAATATAAAAAATAAATGATCCCGGAAACTTGCGCCCCTTTATACTATGCTTTTGATGCCAAATGTGCTAAAATAAAAGCTAGTATCTTCTCCATGGGGCTCATGGAATGAATACGCATGGGGGCGACTGGTTTGAAAGAAACAAATACGAACCCTGCCGGTTCCTCGATTGAATCTGAGGACGGATTGCCCGAGGAACAAAAGCTGACGCTATGGCAGAAATTAAAGGGGCCTTTCCGCTTTAAGGTCAACCTGCGCAACGACAAGGAGCAGGCGGAGCTTTCTGACGATACCGCCAGTCCCGGTGATACCCAGGAGACAGGCGGAGAAGAGGCCGCGCCGGCCAAGGAAAAGAAGCGCAAGCCCGAAAAACCGGCGAAGCCCAAGAAAGTGAAGAAACCCAAGGCGGCAAAGCCGAAGAAAAAAAAGACCGCGAACAGCGACAAGGAAAAGGGCAAAAAGGGACTGATCGCGATTATCTCGATTTCCACTGTGCTGCTGGCCGGCGCCGTGGTGGCCGGGATTATGATTTTTCGCTCCATGGGCTCGATCGACTCCCAGTTTCAAAAGGCCGAAAAATATATGGCGTCCGAAAAGTATGACGACGCCATCGCGGTTTACAACAAGCTGACCGCCGAGGGGTCCGACGGGGAGGTCACCCGCGCATATCTTGGGCTGGCCGATGCCTATGTGCAAAAAGAGAACGTGGAAAGCGCGGTGGCCAACCTGCAGGTGGGCTACGGCCTGACCAAGGACGAACAGCTGAGTAACAAGATCCAGGAGTTGGCGCCCGAGGCGTCCGATCCGCTTTCAGCGGCGCCGCCCGGGGACCGCGTGATCGATTTCTCGGACCCGCAATTTGATAAAATGGTGCGCATGGCGCTGAATATACCGGTGTCCCAGACCATTCTCCAGAAAGACCTGGACAAGGTGCGCAGCCTGAAGATCATCGGAAGCACCCACGCGGTTGCCAACGGCCCCTTGCCGGTCATCAACACCAGCGACGGCTATTCGATCAACGGCGAGCTGTTCACCGAGCGCGGCGGCATCACCTCGCTGGACGACCTGCGGTATTTCAGCAACCTGACCAAGCTCACCATCGGCTACAACAGCATCAGCGACGTAAGCGGCCTTTCGGACGCCGGCTCCCTCGAAATGCTGGGCCTGTACGCGAACAATGTGGGGGACCTCTCGGTGGTCGCCGACCTGCATGAGCTGAAGTGGTTGTATGTTTACCACAACAACATCAGCGACCTTTCTCCGCTGTCCGGCCTGTCCGGGTTGCGCCATCTGTATGTCCAGTACAATCAGATCACCGATCTGACGCCCCTTTCCGGCCTGAATAGCCTGGAGGAACTGTTTGTGGACAACAACCGCATCAGCGATATCAGCGCCGTCGCCCAGCTGAAAAAACTGCGGTTCTTCTCGGCGAAGAACAACCAAATCAGCGACATCTCCCCCATCGCCGGCCTCCAAAGCCTTTCGGACGTCTCTTTTCTGGGGAATCCGGTGAGCGATTACGCTCCGGCCGCCAGCGTGAATAACGTAAATAATTCTTTCGGACGCGTCATGTGACCAGAAAGTATATGAAAATTTTATGAAGCTTTAATACTGTATGCCGCCGGATTTAATGAGGCCACTCTATAATAGGGCTCAAAGGAGGGCTTGATTATGTTGTCCGGACTGTTTTCTTTTCTGCTGCTGCTTGTGCTTGCTCCGGTGTTGATCCTGATTGTGGGGATCATGGGATCTATTTTGTGCTTTGTGTGCAAGGTGGCGTTCAATGTGGCGGGGCTCGGCCTCAAGCTCGTGGCGCTTCCTGTCATAGCGGTTCTCGGAGTTCTCGCCTGCTGCCTGTTCGTGATCCTTTAATACAAAATAGACCTGTTCTGAAACCCACCGCAACTGGCTGGGCGGTGGGTTTCAGAACAGGTCTATTAAAAAATTATATAGTTTTTATGTCAAATGATATTTTTCACCTGTTAATCGTTTTCAATCCGCCGGGCCACGATGGTGAGCACGCCGTCGCTGAAATCAATTCGCGCGTCGTCGATCATCATGCCCAGCAGTGTAAGCTCCGGGTTGGTCTCCGATTCTCCGCCCAGGCCCCAGTAGTTCTGCTCTACCTCGTGCTGACGGGGTGCGTTGAGCACCTCCTCCAGGTCGGCCAGGTCCTCGTCAGTCAGCTTCGGGGTTGGCGCGCTGACCATAAACACCGATACATTTTTGCGCAGCTTCATGTCGATGTGGTAATCGCTGCTCCCCATGCGGTGGCAGTAGGCAATCAGGTCGCTGACGATGCGCATGTTTTTTTCAAACTTAAACTTCATCTTCCTCACTGTCCTTCCTCAGCGCCATAATCACGGGAACCAGCAACATGGCCACCAGTCCGCCTGCAAAGCCGTTGTTATACAGATTCAGCCCACTGTTGATCGCGCCTATGTTCGTGGCCATATTCACATGGATAAAGCCCGCGATCACTCCCCAGAGCCAGCCGAACTGGCCGGCAATTGGCGCAAGGCAGGTGGAGAACAAAATCGCAAGGGTGTTCGCCGGGGAGGTGGGGTCCCACCTGTTGAAGTAGGTACTTAAAATCGCACCCGCAATAACAGGCAACACGTTGCGCGGATGCTTGCCGAAGCTGCCAAAGCCCGCAATCGCGAAGATACCCCCGATAGAGGCGCCGTTCAGGTCCGCGCCGATCAGCAGCAAAATTGTGGTGGAAAGAGCGCAGAGCAGCCCCATGTTGACATACACGCTCTCCTTGTAGACTATGTAAAAATCCGAGACCAGGCGCCCGGACTGCTTGAGGATCCTCTTCATGCGCCAGATGGTGTTTAGAATCCCGGCCTTGTAAAGCCCTGCCACAATTAGTATTGCCGAAATGATGTATAAAAATATAGCCAGCTCAAAATTATAGCTGCTGTTCCATATGGTAACAGGCTGGATTTCCACCCCCAGGCTGCGCATCACCGACACCACAAAGGTGGCGATCAGTCCGCCCGCCACCCCCATGTTATACAGGCAATAGCCCATGTGCATGGAGACTGTGTGTGAGGAGATTGGCGAAAATACAAACCCGGCGAAAATCCCCAGCAACACCCCCAGAAGCACGCCGACCGGAAAGCTGAACGCCCCCAGGAACGTGATCTCACTCACCACCGGCGACACCGATGCCGACAGCAAAGCCACCAGCGCGTAATTCATAAAGGGCTGCTTCTGGTATTTGGCAAACAGCCACACACCAAAGGTAATAGGCATCATATTGAAGATGTTCTTGCCAAACAGGGCAAAGCCTGTTGTAAGCCAGATCGCCATGATGATGGCGCCGTTTGGCTTGATGCCGTTGCGCACCATCAAAAAGATACTGGCGCAGCCCACGATCGCGGAATTCACGAAAGTGGCGCCGATACCGCCCAGCTCGATGTAATCCGTGATCAATATACTGCGGGAGGTGCTGATCCTGTAGAGCCCCTCCACGATATTCTGGGGTGTATCCATCACAAACGCGAACAGCACAAACAGACCGTAAATGCCCAGCATCATTAGGTACGGCTCGTAAAAATGCCGCTTTACATGCGTTGTTATCCCATTGGTACCACCTGCCTTTCCATGATTCAGTTTAAAGTATTGCACGTATTTTGTCAACAAAAAAACAACTCCCGCCAATCCGCCTTGCGCCGCCGCGGCCGCGGTGGTATACTGGATCTGTCCCGATAATTGCAGTACTTCGGAAAGGAGTGGGGTCATCTTGAATGAAAAGACAAGCGCCCGTTTATCTTTTATTGTCAATGTGGTGTACTATGCCATTGTCTTTGCGCTTGTGTATCTGGCTTACAAATATCTGATCGGATGGACGCTGCCGTTTATCCTGGCCTTTATCTTGGTGAGCGTCGTGCACCCGATCATCCTCCGGATCAGGCGAAGGCTTCACATTGAGCACCAGATTATCAACTTTGTCATCATGCTGCTGATTTATGTGATGGTCGCGTTGCTGCTGACACTGCTGGTCACGCAGATTGTGTTCCTGGTGTCGAACCAGTTTTCAGGCCTGTCGGACTACTTTAAAGAGACCATCCAGCCGGCCCTGATATCGGTGGGCGAAACTTTCTCCGGCTTTTTCAATGATCTGCCGGAACCTTGGGAGGCGCTGCTGGAGGGCCTGCAGGGCAACATTATGCAGTTCCTGCAAAGTATGCTCTGGGAGGTGTCCCAGTGGGGCGTCAACGCAATCCCCACCTTGATCGACCGCATCCCCACCTTTGTAATCGCGCTGGTGTTCACGATCATGCTCTCGTTTTTCATCGGAATGCAGTACAACCAGGTGACCGCCTTTATCCACGAGGCGCTGCCGCCCAAGATAAACAGCTTTCTCTTTGACCTGCGTCACATTATGAAAGACACCGTACTGCGGTATCTGCGCGCCACTCTCACCCTGATGGTGATTACCTGTGTGGAGCTGGCGGCCGGGCTGATGATCCTCGGACGGGCCGGCGCGATCCCCATAGCGCTGGGCATCGCCATTTTCGATGCCCTGCCTTTCTTCGGCACCGGCGCGATCATGATACCCTGGGTCATTATCGAGCTGCTGCAGAGCAACTTCTCCTTTGCCTTGGGACTTTTGATCCTGTATGGCGTTGTGACGCTGGTGCGCAACATTATTGAGCCGAAGATCGTCAGCGACAAGCTGGGCATCAACCCCATCGTATCTTTGGTCGCTATTTATCTGGGTCTGCGCACCATGGGCGTGCTGGGCATGATCATCATGCCCAGCCTGGTACAGATTTTGCTCGCGCTGCAAAAGGCGGGCAACATCCGGCCCTTTTGGAAATTTACCCCGAAGTCCGGCACGCAGGACGAGGACGGGGAGCCCAAAGAGGACAAGCCGTAGGAATCACGCGCAAGCACCCCATTATTTTTACTGTAAAGTATTATAGATTTACAGTAAAAAATGCTTTTCTTTTGCCGTGTTTTCCGCTATACTATTTTACAGCAAAGATCATGAAAGAGACGTTTTCCGGTTATTATTCCGTTTGCTGTAACTGGGAACAAAACGGAGGAATGGTTTTGGCGTATATAGTGGAGCCCTGCCTGCCCACAGCCGAGCAGTGGATGGCGCTGCGCGCGAGCATGGGGTGGGCCACTTTCCCGCCCGAGGTGGCGGAAAAGAGCCTGAACGCCACCTGGTACTGTGTCTGCGCGTTCGACGGCGACAAGCTGATCGGCATGGGCCGCGTGCTGGGGGACGGCGTGATCTCGTTTTACATCGGCAACGTAATGGTGCTGCCCAGCTATCAGAACGAGGGCGTGGGCAAACGGATTATCGAGCGCATCCTGGCCCATGTGGAGCGCAACGCGGCGCCCGGGGCCATTGCAAGCCTGTTTTCCATCAAGGGCAAGGAGGGCTTTTACGGCCAGCTGGGATTCGAGCCGCGGCCGGACGACACCCGCGGCCCCGGTATGAGCCGTTATTTTTAATGCCTCGTTAGGACCTGGAGGACAAACGATAGATGAACAAAGAATTTCACATACAAATATTAAGGGGATAAAGAGCGATGAGTGAATTGTACTTGGGCAACGAGGCCGTTGCCCGCGGACTCTGGGAGGCCGGCGCCTCGGTGATTTCCAGCTATCCGGGCACGCCCAGCACCGAGATCACCGAATACGCGGCTACATACAAAGACATGTACAGCGAGTGGGCGCCTAATGAAAAGGTGGCGGTGGAGGTGTCCATCGGCGCCAGTATCGCCGGCGTGCGGGCCTTTTCGGCTATGAAGCATGTGGGGCTCAATGTGGCGGCGGACCCGCTGTACACGGCCTCCTACACCGGTGTGAACGGCGGCCTTGTGATCGCCGTGGCCGACGATCCGGGCATGCACTCCTCCCAGAACGAGCAGGACAGCCGGGGCCACGCCAAAACCAGCAAGGTGCCCATGCTGGAGCCCTCCGACTCCCAGGAATGCCTGGATTTCACCAAGGAGGCTTTCCGCCTTTCAGAGGAGTACGACACCCCGGTGCTGCTTCGCCTTTCCACGCGGGTGTCCCACTCCCGCAGCCTTTGCGAAACCGGCAGCCGGGAAAAGCCCCCGCGCAGGGAGTACAAACGAGATGTGCAGAAGTATGTAATGATGCCCGCCATGGCCCGGGGACGCCATATGGTGGTGGAGCAGCGCACCGAACAGCTGCGGCTGCTGGCCGAGACCAGCCCCCTGAACAAAGTGGAGCTCCACGACCGGCGCATCGGCGTGATTAGCTCCGGCGCAGCCTACCAATACGCCAAAGAGGCCCTGGGGGAAAGAGCCAGCTACCTGAAGCTGGGCATGGCCTATCCGCTGCCGGTGGAGCTGATCAAGGACTTCGCCGCCAAGGTGGACACCCTCTACGTGGTGGAGGAGCTGGACCCCTTTATTGAGGAGCACTGCAAGGCCCACGGCATTAAGGTGGTGGGCAAGAAGCTGTTTCCGCTTTGCGGCGAGCTTTCGCAGCGCATTGTGCGGGAGAAGCTGCTGGGCGAAGAGCCCGAGACCATGCAGGTGCCCCAGGAGCTTCCGGGGCGGCCGCCGGTCATGTGCGCGGGCTGTCCCCACCGGGGGCTGTTTTACGCGTTGAAGAAAACCGGCGCCTATGTGAGCGGCGACATCGGCTGCTACACCCTGGGCGCCGGCGCACCGTTGGCCGGGCTGGACAGCACGGTCTGCATGGGCGCGTCGGTGTCGGGGGCCCACGGCTTCTACAAGGCGTGCGGGGGCGACCGCCCGGTGGTGGCCGTGATCGGGGACTCCACCTTTGTGCACTCGGGCATCACCGGCCTGATCGGCGTGGCCTACAACAAGTCAAGCACCCTGACCGTCATACTGGACAACTCGATCACCGGCATGACCGGCCACCAGCAGAACCCCGCCACCGGCATAACGCTGTCGGGCGAGGCAACCGCCTCGGTGGATTTGGAAGCGCTGTGCAAAGCCGTGGGCATCGGCCGGGTGCGGGTGTGCGACCCCTACGACCTGCCCGGCACCATTGCGGCCGTGGAGGAGGAAATCGCGGCCGAGGGCGCCTCGGTGCTGATATCCCGCCGCCCCTGCGCGCTGCTTAAAAGTGTGAAGCACCGCCCGGCCCTGCGGGTGGATGCGGCCAAATGCACCGGCTGCAAGGCCTGTCTGCAGATCGGCTGTCCGGCTGTGCGCTATCATGGCAAAAAGGCGGCCATCGACCGGGATCAGTGTGTGGGCTGCGGGCAGTGCGTGAGCCTGTGCCGGTTCGGCGCCATAGGCGGGGAGGAGTGAGACAATGAAACAGGAAACCGTAAATGTGATGATCGTGGGCGTGGGCGGCCAAGGCACCTTGCTGGCCAGCAAGCTCATGGGCGAGGTGGTGCGGGCCGCGGGCCGCGATGTCAAGGTGTCCGAGGTGCACGGCATGAGCCAGCGAGGCGGCTCGGTGGTGACCTATGTGCGCTACGGCGAGAAAGTGGCCTCCCCGATCATCGAGCTGGGCGAAGCGGACTGCATCATCGCCTTTGAGGAGATGGAGGCCGCCCGCTACCTGCCCTATTTAAAGCGGGGCGGGCTGCTGATTGTAAACACCCAGCAGATCGACCCAATGCCGGTGATCATCGGCGCGGCCAAGGCGCCCGAGGGCATTCTGGAGTCGCTGGCGGGGCAGGAGCTTGTGCTGGTGGCCCGCGACGCGTTGGCCACAGCCAACAAGGCAGGCAACGCCAAGGCGGTGAACCTGGCGCTGATGGGTCTGTACGCCGCCAAGACCGGCTTTGCGCTGGAGCAGTGGGAGAACGCCATCGAAAAGGTGGTGCCGCAAAAATTCCTGGAGCTGAATCTGAAAGCATTCCGGTCCAGCTACAAAGCGGAGCGCTGACAGATATATATTAAAATTATGTAAAGGGTGATGACCATGGGCAATTACTTCAGTCCCTGGGTGGAGTGCGCCAGCCGGGAAACCATGCGGGAGATGCAGAGCAGACGGCTGGCCGACATGATCCGCCGCTGCTACGAGCATGTCCCGTTTTACCGCGAGCGCCTGGACCAGGCGGGCATAGCGCCGCAGGACATCCGCAGCGTGGACGATCTGAGCAAGCTGCCGTTCACCTACAAGCAGGACCTGCGGGACACCTATCCCTACGGCCTGTTCGCGGTGCCCAAGGACCGTCTGGCGCGCATTCAGGCGTCCAGCGGCACCACAGGCAAGATGACGGTGGTGGGCTACACCCGCAGGGACATCGACGACTGGGCCGAGGACGCGGCCCGCGCCATCACGGCGGCGGGGGGCACCAAGGAGGACTATGTCCATGTCTCCTACGGCTACGGCCTGTTTACCGGCGGCCTGGGACTGCACTACGGCGCGGAGCGCCTGGGCGCCACGGCGATCCCGGTCAGCTCGGGCAACACCAAGCGCCAGATCGACATTCTGCGGGACTTCGGCTCCAATATCCTGTGCTGCACCCCCTCCTACGCCATGTATATCGGCGAGACCCTGCATGAGATGGGCGTTGATCCGGCCTCCATCAATCTGCGGGCGGGCATCTTCGGCGCCGAGCCCTGGAGCATCGAGATGCGCCTGGAAATCGAAAAGCTGCTGCAGATCAAGGCCTATGACATCTACGGCCTGTCGGAGGTTATGGGCCCCGGTGTGTCTTTCGAGTGCGAGGAGCAGACCGGCATGCATATCAACGAGGACAAATACATCACCGAGATCATCGACCCCGACACCGGCGAGGTGCTGCCCGAGGGGAGCCAGGGGGAGCTGGTGTTCACCTGCATCCGCAAGGAGGCCCTGCCCCTGATCCGCTACCGCACCAGGGACATTGCGTCGCTGAGCCGGGCAAAGTGCTCCTGCGGGCGCACGCTGATCAAAATGAGCAAGCCCTGCGGCCGCACCGACGATATGCTGATCATCCGCGGCATCAACGTGTTCCCGTCCCAGATCGAAAGCGTGCTGTTGGACCTGAACCTGGTCACCCCCAACTACCTGCTGGTGGTGGACCGCGTGGACAACCTGGACACCCTGGAGGTGCAGGTGGAGATGACCGGCGAAATGTTCTCGGATACGGTGCGCAACATGGAAAACATCGAAAAAAGAATTCGCAGCGCGCTATTGTCCGCACTGGGGCTGGCAGCCAAGGTCACGCTGGTGGAGCCCAAGACAATCGCCCGCAGCGAGGGCAAGGCCCAGCGCATCCAGGACAACCGGACACTATAACACAGGAAAAGGAGGAACCGGCATGCTTATCAAACAGCTCTCTGTATTTGTGGAGAACAAAAAGGGCAGAATGGCCGAGATCACCCAGGCAATCGCGGACGCGGGCGTGGATATCCGCGCGCTGTCCATCGCGGACACCAGCGACTTCGGCATTCTGCGCCTGATTGTCAACAAGCCCGATGATGCGATAAAGGCCCTGAAAGAAGCGGGGCTCACAGTCTCGCTCACCGATGTGATCGCCGTAGGGGTGGAGGATAAGCCGGGCGCGTTTGCCAAGGCGGTGAAAGTTCTTTCGGACAACAACCTGAGCATTGAGTATATGTACGCGTTTATCAGCCGAAGCAACGACCAAGCCTTTGTGATCCTGCGGGTGGAGGACCCCCAGAGCGCGGTGGCGGCACTGCAGAAAAAAGGATTCGAGATACTCGACACCGATTCCATTTACAATTTGTGACCAGCGCGACCGTGCCGGTCGGTTAGAGCATCTAACTGGATTCATTAAAAATTCATGATTTATTTATTATTTATTCTCAATATTTATTGTCAAAAAGAGTATACTAAGTCCATAGGAAAAGACAATTAGCGGTTAATAAGATGACTGAATTTTCCAATACATTTAAATTTGCCCCCCTATATCTTTATCGATTAAAACCGATAAGTTCTTTTGTGAAGCGTCTATTGTGCAGGTAGGCGCTTCCACTTTTTTCGTCCGGAAACGAAAGCGGAACCGCATCACCACCGTCCGTTTTCGGGTCACACAGAGGATGCTTTTCGGTCACACGGACCCGGCGCGGTGACCGGCCCTGAAATGCGTCGGTCACACAGATGCCCTCTGGGGGTCACAGGACAGGTCTATTGTCCAATAACAGTACTTATTGACCTGCACGCTGGTATAAAACAGGGCCAGGGACAAATGTCCCTGGCCCATCATATATAATCGCCGACAAGCATGTGCCTGCGCAGCGTTGCTGGGCGGCGCCGTGTCGCGTTGTCGCGGAAAGGTTCCCATTTTTATTAGACAAACCGGATTTGGCGCCTCTATCCACTATATGCGGCGGGAAAAAAGATGCCACAAAAGGAGCGGAAAAATGCAAAAAGACTACGAACTGGTGCGCAGCAGGCGGAAAACCCTTTCGATCATCGTGAAAAAGGACGCCGTGGTGCAGGTGCGCGCGCCGCTGAAAACGCCGCAGGAGCAGATCGAGGCGTTCGTGCAAAAGCACAGCGGCTGGATCGAGAAGCACCAGGCGCGCTTGCGGCAGTCGGCTGCCGAGCGCGGGCAGTTCACCGGCTCCGACGGAGACGTGGTGTATTTTTTCGGGGAGCCGCTCACGCTGGTCACAGCTGCCCAGAGCAGCGTGTGCGCGCAAAACGGCGCGCTGCTTCTGCCCGACGGCGCGTGGCGCGTGGCAGCCGTCGAATCCTTTTTGCGCCGGGAGGCCGCGGCCTATCTGCCTGGACGGCTCGAGCACTTCTCGCGGCTCATGGATGTGCAGCCCACCGGCTGCAAGATCACGTCCGCCAGGACCCGCTGGGGATCCTGCAGCGGGAAAAACAGCATCTGCTTTTGCCACCGGCTCGTCTGTCTGCCGCCCGCCCTGATCGACGCGGTGGTGGTGCACGAGCTGGCCCATATCCGCGAAAAAAACCACTCCGAGCGCTTTTATTGGGAGGTCTGCGCCATTCTGCCCGACTACAGGCAGCGGCACGGGGCCATGAAAGAGTTCGCTGAAAAGCTGACCATATAGAAAAAGGAAGCGTTTCATAAACGCCTCCTTTCAGCCTGTAGACGAAAAGGACAACAACCCTCCCGATATGGTATAATAGACCATATCGGGAGGGTTGCTTGATGTATCGTAAAAAAGACCGGATGGGACAAAAGGAAATAAAGTTTGTGAG
>Ga0153950_1000332_pt1 | contig 20975 bp, 22 predicted proteins | sample TSNJ034MetaG_FD_104737 | JGI IMG/M metagenome (GOLD analysis project Ga0153950, IMG submission 104737) | Attine ant fungus gardens microbial communities from New Jersey, USA - TSNJ034 MetaG | ecosystem: Host-associated > Fungi > Mycelium > Unclassified | place: USA: New Jersey, Wharton State...
AAGGTTTTCTAATAAAGATGGTAAAGCGTATTATAAAGACAGCAACGGATATTTTTATTTCGTATATAAGGATTGTTTGCCGAACAAAAAAGACCGCGAGGAATATGAAAGGTTTAATGGCTGCAAAGAAGCCGTGGAAGCCAAATTGTATAAAAATGATTATAGGCATGAGGTGAAGTGGTTTTTATCGGAAGATGCATTGATACAAGAATACGAGGATATGAAAAGGAATACGCCTGCGTCATATCCGCAGCCATTTTATGAGATAAGAAAACGCGGCTATGCAATGAAAGCTCCGGAAGACAGGAAAATTATCATCAGGCTTCCATATTTCAGGCTTAACAAAGAAATAGAATACGAAATGAACGAACATGCAAATACAAATACAAAATCTGTTACTCACTGGGTAGCTCGTAAATGGTGCGGTATGATGGAGAGTTACTGTCAGTTTGGAGAGGCGTTTAAAAACATGGAATGGGTTGAGGATTTGATTACAAGGTGGCGCGAGTATTTATTAAAGAAAGATTCTCAGGAACTCGCAGGGGATGCTGCATTTTGCCTACAGTCCCAACTGATAAAATGAAATGTTAAAATCCGGTTAAGAATCAAATCATCAATGGATGCCGCAGGTTGAGCGAATTTCGCCTGCGGCATTCACTATTCTACGAACAAAATAACCATAAAGGTACTCAAGTCAAGGGCTTAACAGCCTTTTGTAAAATGTACCTCTTCAAAAATAAAAAGGAGGACATAATATGCCAAACGAAACTGCCGAACAATGTCAAGGCTTTTTGGCTTTTCATGAGCAGGTGAATATCGGGTTGTATAACGATATTGTTGCGTTCGTAATGGCGACAACTGCCGCTGACACAAAGCAGGTATACAGGAATCTTACGGATAATCACCTTTGGTATTGCAGGTCTCACAACGACAATATCCAAGAGCAGTACGGATTCCGTTATTTCGGCGAGTTGTTGGAACGGTTTGAAGACAGAGCCGGTTCCGACATCAGCGACATACGCGCTATCGCGCTGGCTATGGCTGATACAAAGGACCTGTTCACAGACGACATGTTTGTCGGGAACCAAAAAAATAATTTCATCAAGAAAATTACTCGGTTGTCTGTAGGCGACATTTACCTTAAAAGCGCACTGTACCTGCTTAAAAAAGACGACGCCAATTCAGACGAGCTCCTTGAGTTATTGACTCGTTCAGCTTATAACCGAACTGAGGAGCTAATCTTCGTCATGTCGCTGTATGACGAATTCGAGCAGGCGTTTTTAACGTGTAAGCCATGGATTTACAAGCTTCTTTGCAAAACACGAACCATGCCTGCGGCCGGCAACATAGAGATCTATTGCTGGTTAATCAAACGGCTGCGTTATTGTTCCAAATTAAAGGAAATACGCACAAAGGATATGGCCTTGTTCCGGGCGTTAATGGAACTGCCTGTGTCTTTTGTCAAGAAAGGAAACAAGCATCATACCGTTCTTCTGGAGAATGGATATACCGCTGAAGAAATTGTATATCTGAACAGCGCCGTCATTTGCCTCAGGCCGACTTCCGACACAATTTATAAAGATTCCATTGTGGCGGAAAAGATTGCCGTTGAAATGTGCATAACCTTTATTAACAGCGAGAATACTCATTTGCCGGATGTCTACGAGCATCTGGAATGGCTGTTGAAAACACATAAACAGTTCAATATCAAAATAAACGGTTATCAAGGCATTTATCAAGCAATTGAAAATGAAATCAACATCAAGAACGCGCAAACATTTATCTGGCTTTATAAGCAAATAGAGCCTAAGGATGTGTTCCGTTTCGATATACTTGATGAAAAATGGGATGTTTTAAGCCGTGAGCTTGAAGCTGACGCATACCGTAAACTTGTTGAAAAACAACTGATAGAGAATTCGGAGTTTACGAAAGAGCAAATAACGGAGCGTATCGAAAAATATGATAAGCTCACCGGAACGTCGTATTTTTCTCAGTTTGAACGGGAATTTGAATACGATAAAAATGATGACTTCGCTTTGTTGGTTAATAAAGGCATATTGGATCTCGCCACGGCGTTTACATCCTGCTTGGAAACAAATTCTACCAATGATATGGAAAATGGCAGGCCGAATATGCTCATATACATCGGCAAGTATATCCAAGGAATTCACAATAGGGAATCCTTTGAATTTATCAAGTATTTTCTCAGTAAATGCGATTTTAACGATATGCACAGGTTTTTTATCGATAAACCTGACCGCTATGGATACAGTTATATAGACCATTTTTTCGTAGACGAGTTTTATAAAGGGCCAGCCAGATATTATAGAGATGACAAAAATCAAAGGTTTGAAATAAAACGGTCATTCCTTACAGACGACGAGCATCGGGAATTGTTCGGCTGGCTTGACGATTATATGCTTCAATTTAAGGCGGAAAAATACACCGAATTCGCCGTGCATATGATAATTGATTCGTTTGTTTCAACGCTTTTCCCCCATAATGAACTAAGGGAGATATATGACAGGGTATACGAACTGGATATCAAAGTCGTACAAGAAAATATCCAGGAGCTTAAAAATAGGTATATGACCGAGGCCGAGCGTCAAGCTGAAAAAGATGCGGAGACAGCCCGTAAGAGCGAAGAGAAGCGGCTGGAACATGAACGTCAAATCCAAAATCTTAAGGATGGATTTACCGCGGTATATGACGGTTCGTTTAAGTCGCTTCTTAAATTTCTTGATAATTACAGATACGAGCATCAAAACCAGAAAGAAGCGATAAAAATGGCCGTGGAATACCTTTATATTACTTTGTCGGGTAAAAATCATGTTCTACCCAAGGAGGAGCTTGGCCGATTCCTGCAACTCAGCGGGCGACTGCTAAAAGATGGGCACATTGATTTTGATACGCTTAAGGAACATATTTCTATGATAAAGGAGGAACCGGAGAATGTTGAAGACAGCTGCACGCCTTAACCTGATCCTTTCACTGAATAAATATGGCCTGGATTTGGGTTTATTAAAAGATTACAAGCCGGACTGCCTGCTAAAGCTTTGCGTCAGCCTGGAAGAGCGGAAAACTCCCCGCTCATGGTACACGGGATGCCCCGATATACAAAAAGAACTGCTCGATGATGAACGGTTCTTTTTTTATTTAGATAAACTTAGTGCGGCGAGTATATCATTGAAAACTATCGACGCTTTTATCAAAACGCTCCATTCCTACGGCGAGACCACATTAGATTATCCCATAGGCCGCTTACTCTCCGGTATGGTTATGACGGTTGATTCCAGCGAGGTTTTTTATGATTACCTTAAAAATTTTAGCGGCTTGCAGACTAACAAGGAGCAAAAAGAAACTATCATCACTAATCTTTGCTTATACCGGAAGTTGATTTCCAAACCTGTTGATGAATTATCTGACACTGAAAAGAATTTTTTCATGGAGCCATGCTTAACCAATACCAAATTAATTCCTGACGAAATCGACAGGGTTTTCGTTTTGTTTGCGCGGCATCCCGCCTTGCTGGACATTATACGCTTCTTATATGAAAAGAAGAAGCTTAAAGTGAGTTTAAGTATTGACAAGTATGAGAGCTTCTGTACGGCGCCGGCAGAAATACGCGACAATCTCAAGACGCTGCATAAACTGCTTGACTATGGCAATATGGGGCTGCTGATGACTCGCTGGCTGGAAAACAATTGCCCCTTGCACGATCTTGAGGTTTTGAGGAAAAAATTAATATACATGAACGACGAGCAAATAGAAGATGCGCTTTATTCACGGAGCGGCTATCTCAATCAGATTTATGGAAGTAAAATTAACAACATTCCGCTTTCGGGTATCCCAAAATACAAGGAGGACGTTTTAATTTACGCTATTACAAATAACAAGAATGGTTTTCTCCGTCTGATCGAGGAAAACTCCAAAACCCTCAACTATATTGGGGCCCAATCTATATTATTCAAGCGGGAGTTTTACGCGAGGCATATGAACCTCAACACGCTGAACGCAAATAATCTGCTTGACTGCAGGCGTATGAGCGCGGATAAAATGCTTTTCAAATCGTTAGAACCTGACCGGAATTATTTCTTCGAGGAAATAAAAGCGCTATACGGACAGCCGGAACAGTATTACAAGCTGTACGCCGGCTTGCAAATTCCCCGTATTGATGACCGCCTTGTTGTCCTCAGGCAATTGACTAAACATAAGCTATTGGCTGATGTGAAAGAAGGTGAATATATCGGAAGGCTTGCGGACGCGCTCTCGCAAAAACCGCTGTCGTTATGGCGAGAACAGGACTTTGCCCATATTGATGGATTGAAACATAATGACGCGGTCAGGCTGTTGATTCACAGGACTGAGATTGAAAAGCTAATCCCGCAGATGAAAACGCGGATTGATGCCTGCCTTGTTATGAGAAACTGGAACAGCGCCCGTAATTATAACACAATCGACGAAATGAAAAGCGACTTAATAAAGATAGACGACGACTGGAGATACCTTGTCGATGAAATGGAATTCAGCGAATCATTCCTACAGAATAACGAAGAGCGCGTGTTTGATTTTTTATGCAAAAACGGAGCCGAGATCGTAAAGTCGTATTATGATGACTTGGATAGCGATTCTCAGCTGGAAGCCATGAAATATATCGTCAAAGCAGAGCTTATGGGAGAATTTAACAAATTAAAATATTTTGACGACGACCTTCGCCGGGAAATCGATTATCCGATTACGAACACGCAAAAGGCAATCTGGATGGAAAACACGGAAGCGAGCTTACCGGATGGAACGTTGATAAAAGAATGCGATGATTTTTACAACACGATGATGCTGGGAATCGTGCCGCAGCGGACTTGCCTTTCATATATTGACGGGCAGCATAAGGAATGTCTGATGTCCAGCTTTGACAGTAACAAAAAGGCTCTATACTCCTTTATGAACGGAAAAATAGTCGGCAGATCCCTTGCCCGGCTTACCAAAGGAAGGTTCAGTAATTCCAAGAAGCAAAAGGATGATGTTTCCTTAACATTTGTTGATCTCGAAACTTACGGAACGCCGGAGGCCGAAAAAGAAAACGAGGCCGAAAAGGAACGGCTGGTACTTTTTCTTGAACGTTCATACGCAGCCGGCATATCGGAGGAAGCAGCCGAGGCTATCGACGGCATATATATTGACCTAATGGCGGAAAAGGCCGAAAAAATGGGCGCAATGCTTGTAGTAAGCAATTCATACTACAACATCCCGCAAACTGATTTTACAAGGACTTTATTTCACCTCTATATTTCAAAGTCTAAGGCGGGAGCGCAGTATCTTGACAGCCTGAACGGGAACGCAATAATTTCTGATGAAGGCGGTTATAGGGTAAATAATTTCTATATTCGTAAGAACGATATACTATAGGGGGTATGTAAAATGCGTAAGGAATATAGCCGAAACGATAAAATCGCCATATGCGGCACACCAAAGGCTATCGCGGAAGCAGAGGCCATCCTTGATGTGCTGGACGGTCTGGAAGGCGAAGTGAATGGACGCACACAGCTGAATGAAGGCGAAATCCGTCGTATTATTCAAGACGCAATCGACGTTTGCAATCTCAAAGCCATAATTATGGTCGCCGAAAATGCGGTGTAAAATAAAAAGCCGATAGAAAGGGAAGGAGGAGGATTATTCTGTCCAAATCATTGGTTGATGATAAAAGCTTTGTTCCATATTCCTGTGCATTTTGCGACAAGAATGAAAAATCTGATGGTTTCAAGCCGGACGATTGTATGCACAAGCATGAGCGGGAGTGTTTTCACTGTAAGAAATCGATACCCTGCTCATCTAGCGCAAGTGATCCGCATATTTCGCTCTGTGATTCGTGCATGTCAAGCTATACACGCTGCGAGCTATGCAATTCTTTGGTAAACAAAGAAGAAGTTAAAATAATAAATAATATGCGCGTATGTTCGCCATGCTCAAAGTATGAAGTTTAATTTCGTAAAACAGCTAAGGCAAATCAAAAATTTTTAAAAGCTTCGTAAACAAATATTATCGGAAAGAACAGCAATTTTTAATAACTAAATAACCAATACAATAAAACGGCATCCGGCTTATAAACCGGGTGCTGTTTTATTTTTGGATGCGGCTGCTTCTTTCCTGCCCAAATAAATTTAAAAAGGAAGGAATGATGAGTTTGGCAAAAAAAGACCTAAGGTTTTCAATCGGTGATGTTGTATACAGCGCCGAACCCTCGAAGGTTGACAGGGCAAAGCTGTACGGCCGCAGGGTAAAAGCCGCGCTCGATGATGATGACACGGAATGCAAACTGATTTCAATGTCGGAGTGCGGAACAGTCTGTATTCCAAAAGGCGGTACAGGTCTGGGGTATCTTTCCCCCGAAGGAAACTGGGTTAACCGCGGGCAGCTTAACACGGTCAACCTTGAAGGAAGCCCCGCTGAGTTAATGCCGTCGTCTTTTAACGTGGTAAATATTCTGGAGGAAGCCACGCCTGACGATTTGCTTAAATGCGCCGTTGATTCGTTTTACCGGCTTACCGCCGAAACCAGGCTTATTGGGGCGATGAGCGGCAAAATATTCCGTTTTGAATACCGCTATCGGGACAGCTACGATACGACGTCCGCGTTCCTGCAGGTAACGGAGTTAAACGGCATTAAGGAACTCTTTATGTTTGTAGGAAGTCAACACCAGTTTGAACCTATAGGCTTTGAAGAGGTCGGCATTATTGATGATTCCGATGTTGAAAACGTTGATGATGACGCCGACGACGAACTTGAATTCGGATTTTAGGAGGAGATGTATGGGCGACACAAAAGCATTAGATAAAATCAACAAGCAGATTGAAGGTTTGGAAAAAAAGATTAAAAGCGTTAGCGGTGATCATCTTACCAACACGTCGAAACGTCAGCGTGAGCAAAGGCAACGCGACGAGCAAAAGGAAAAATTCCGGCAACATCTTGAATTGATGCAATATTTCAAAAAGGAAGCCGATTGCCGGGCATTAACGCTTTTTGAATCCATGCTGCTGACAGGAACGGTTTATGAGGAAATCAAAAGCTTAGCCGCGCGCCATCAGCATAATATTGAAAATACCGGGGCGTCATCGGTAACTTTTGATTGCCTTGATGAAAAGATGAGAAAAACGCTGGGCAGGGCCGGAATAATAAACAGCGTAAGCTTAAATGCGGCTCTGGAGCGTTTTACAGAAATTATGAGGCATGCGGTTACGGCAACCGACCCGAATGCCAAACGGCTCCGCGAGCTTATATACGAGGCTCGAAATAATCAGGGCGGTGATATTCAATTTACGCCCGAACCGGTTGCGGAATATTTAATAAGCCTTGCCGGGATAACATCAGGGAGCAAGGTGCTGGAACCGGAAGCCGGCATTGCCAGTATTGCGGATAAAGCAAAAGAAATCACTCCAAATGTTGACTGTTTGGAAACCATGCAGCTTTTTCGGGAGATTTTAGAATTAAAAGGACATAACCTTATCGGCAGAAATCTGCTTGAGCATGAACAAAATCCTATATATGACGCTGTTGTTATGAATCCGCCGTTCAGCGCGGAGATTGAGCATATCAGATATGCCTTTGGTTTCATAAAGCCCGGCGGAACATTAGTATCTGTATGCAGCACACGGTTTACTTCCATGGATAAACGCGGTTATCCCGAATTCAAGCAATGGCTTACTGAGCATGGGCTGTATTACGAAAATACCGAAAGTAAATTTGAGAAGACCGGCACAGCGTCAATAATACTAAAAATAAAGAAGAATATATCAGGTGCGGCTTAAATAGGAGGAATTCATAATGAAACGAATTTGCATTACTTACCACATGAGCATCGACCATAGCAGGCCCAGCGACAGCTATCCTCACAATATAGAAGTGGCTGAAAACTGTATCACCATCCCGATGCTGGATGAAATGGCGGATGATATCCTCGAAAATCAATCCCATAGCAGGTACTTAATGTCACACACCGGTCAGAGAAACGTTTACGATGCGCTTTTGATTCTTGCTTTATTACAGGGATACAACAACGCGGAATTCATAACCGCGGAAAGTGCGGAGTAACGGGCTATAGCCCTGGTAATACGGGATTCTAACAATCCCTACTACGAAAACGAGGAGGAATTATTATTAACAGTTTTCCACTGCTTTCAGACTATTTAAAAACAATAGGGCCTGCAAATGTTGAAAGCGTCACAAAAATACTTTCAAAAAGGTATTGCTATGCCTTGCGTGACGCAAACGGCAGAAAAAAGTGTGATAAAACAATGAGCGAGGCGGAGTTCATTGTGGAAAGCATGAGAGCCGGTAAAATACCGGGAATCCGCATCGTCAGAACGTGCATCATTTGTCAGCCGTTTCAATGTGACGACGATGAATTGTGCAAAAGGGGCAAAACAATTTATTGCTTGGCGGATGATACCCTCGCTTCACAGATAAGTGAAACGGGCTATGAGTTTGCTAACTATCTTATTGATTCCGGTTTGATAGCCGTTGACCCGGAAAGGTTAAAACCGGCTGTAAAAGAAGCTGCGCCGGATACCCAGACTGCGGAACAGGAAGAACAGCCGGTATTGGATGCGCTGACTTCGGAAACCGATTTTATCGAATGGCTTCGCAAAGCGGTTAGTATTTATGGGATAAATAACAAACAGGAAATTGAAAAGATCCTTGTTCTCAAAGATATTTTCCTTGATATAGCCGGCATATATGACGATAACGCCAAAAGCCTATTGGTTGTGATTGACAACGTAGAAAACCCCATATGCCGTAAAGACTTAATTAAGCGTTTGACCAACAACAATAAAGCGAGCATTTTGGCTTTTGAGCATGTAACAGGCATAAAGCTCGCTAAATCGTTAAAAGACCGTAACGCTCAGCTTGAAAAAATCACAAGGGCCGATTATGCGGCCCATCCGTCACAATATAAGTCGAAATTAACAGCAGATCAGGAAGCATACAACGACACGTTCTACATCGCCGGCCAAAAGCCGGATAAAAGCATTACTTTCGTTGAAAGCAGGGGCCGGAAATGGAGATATAGCGATTATGATTTCTTTATTCAAAGGCACGGCACCGGGCTTTATATGGCAACCGAGGGTAAAACAGGACTTAAGGTTGCGGCTGACTGCAAATCGATTGAGGAACTGCAGGAAGCCGTTAAAAAGAAAGCCGATAGCGACGGTTTCGGCAAGCGTATTGAGGGCTCCGTTGAAAAGAACGGAATAAGCCCATTATACAAAGACGAATAAGCAAAACGGGGACATTGATTGTCTCCGTTTTTTATTTACAAAAGGAGTGATTTTTTTGAGAACGCTGAATTTCAAGAATGCAAACAGGCGAGACGCCGAGGTAGGTATGGAATCTATGAAAAAGATTATCACTACGGTAAAGGTCTTAGACGGCGGTGTTGAGCCTGAATGCGTCAAGATAATCAAAGAAAGCCTGCCAATTTCTTTTGATTCGTTAAAACATAATTATGATGACCTTGTGAAAATGGGTCAAGCCATTATCGACGGCGATCCGGAGATTGATATGGAAATCATCGGCAAACGGCTTAACAAGACCCACAAGCTGTATCTCCGTCAAACCGGCGAAATCGCTTACCGCGTTAATATGCTGCAGGTGATTTATGATCCGCAAGGAAATGAAAAAGAACGCCGTGAAATATCAAAAGCTTTGTCAAATATAACAGGCGATTCCTACGTTCAATGGTCGGGCAGAAAATTTCCAAAGAACGATGTTATCCGCAAGTTTGTTTTCTCAAAGAAGTACCAGCTTCGGCATGTTGACGGCGCCACTTTCGATTATCTGTATACGGTGGCTAGAGAATTGGACGAATTAAATGCCCTTATGTACGTGGGGAGCGGCGCTAAAGGAACCGAGCCGCTTATTATAACCCAAGGCGGCGAACCGTATCACGGATTCCTTGAGGGAAAGGTGTCAAACGACAAATATCTGCTTGTTTTACACCTTTCTAATATGGAAATCAAAACGGCTTGATGTAAATTGACTAAGCCAAATGAAAGGAATGATGAGCATTAAAAAATACATCTTCAATCTTGAAACAACCAAGATAGAATTGCATTTTGATAAATCAGAATATGACGCCCTGACAGAGAAACAGAAAGCCGAGTTGAAAAGTGCGTTTCTGTATACTAAGGACAAACGCTGGGTAAGCCGCGCAAAAGAACCTAACTTATATCGCCCGAGGCGAATAGCGAAGGAGTTAGGTTTTACCGAAGAACAGCGCGAGGGGGAGCGTATTTCATATGCGGAACAGTTAGGACGGCAGGCTGACCGCGCTGAGGAACGCGCCGACAGATATGAACAATACGCCGAAAACGCAGACAAACGCGGTGCTCAATTACAAAAGCCTATAGACGCTATGCGTGGCGATACCGCCTTTTTTACGCAACCAATTATAGCCGGACATGCCGGAAGCCGGGCGTTCGCTAATAGGCGCGTAAAAATGTTTGCGAAATATGAAAGAGGGTTTGAGGAATATCGTAAAAGCGAGTATTTCAAAGGCAGGGCACAAACTGCCAGAGAAACCGCGGAAGCCGGCAAATTCAAGGACAAAGCCTACATCGACCGGCGTATAAAAGAGTGTAAAAAGGAAATCCGGAAAAGGACAAGTAATATAATCAGATTTGAGGAAATCCTGCTCGCTCTTGAAAACGGTGAGCAAAAGAAAAAGTACAATAACGAGCCTTATACCGTCGAAGAAGTCACCGGCTGGCTTGAAAATGAAATGGAGCTTATAGAAAAGGCGATGGATAAACAAGCATATCTCGAAAATTGCCTTGACGAGTTGGGGGGTGTTCAGTTTAGTAAAGACAATATTAAGGTTGGATATATCGTACGCCTGGATAGGTGGGATGATGTGGAAATTATAAGCACAGGCCCGCAAAACGTAATTTATAAAATCTTAACCGGCGGCGCGGCAGGCATGACGTTAAAAGCAGCATACGCTGAAATAAAGGAAGTTATCAAAGCCGCAGAAAGTATTAAAAAACACCCGTTCAAGGTTGGCGAACAGTTCACGGCGACGCGGTATACTTATCCCGATGAGAATTCATTTAAATCAATTAAGACAGAGGTGGTTTACGAGATTATCAAAGCAAGTGATACAACAATCCAGTTAAGGGCAATCGGTACAAATGAAAAACCGATAACACGCAATCCATCTATAGGATATAACGACAACTGGGTTTTCAGCATTGACGACCGTAACGGTAACACATTTTACAAATCGTAAGTAATTTGTGCTTTTGAACTTTTTAAGTCTGTTACAATAAAAGTTTAATTATTATTGTAACAGACTTAATTATCATCAAACAAACGATGCGTAAAATAGCGATTAAAAAGGAGTATATAAAAATATTTAAAAATGGAGGAAAAAATTATAAAAACTTTACGTTTAACTATTGACATGAATGTGAATACAACAACTGATTGCGGTTGTCAAAAAAGTATTGAGGAAATCAAAAGTGGTATTCGGCTCCGTGAAGATGATGTGGTTGACGGCTTTGTTGTTACCATGGACATTAAAGGGTGCAATAATACGGTAGATTTTTTCATAAAAGACTATGCTCTCAAAAACGTGGTTGTAGCCGACACGGATGGTAAGACTTACCTTGCCAATAGCGAAAATTTTTTTGTTCCCATAAGTGTTCTTGATGAGATCAAACGTCAAGACAATATTGATTGGGGCAAAATGATTTTGGGAAACTACTCGCACATAATTAGCAAAGGCTTTGACAATATAACCGAAGAAGAGTTTTGCGAATACGCTGAAAAACTTAACGACCGTATGCTTTCAAATAACGGCGAAATGGAATATGACACATTGGCAGAAATGTTTGAACTTGCAGACGCATAGCTGTTTTCAGCCACAAGATATAGTACATATTATACTTTCTATACTATAGCTTGCGCGGAAACTCTATTTTGCAGTATTCCCTTAATTGTCATCAATCAAACTTCGTAGACAATGAGGGCCGTTTTCAGAAATATTGTAAAATAGCGATTAAATAACATGCACCGAAGGGAGAAAACGAAGCATGAAGTATTTTGAAGTCGAGTTTGATAATGGGTATTCAATATGTTGCAGGGGCGAGAGAGTACCTAATATTGAGGAAGCGGCTGTGTTTTGCGCTGCGGACAGTAAAGAAAATGGTATGATTGTTTCAGTGGCTGAAATTGACCTTGACGAAGCAAAAAGATTTTTCGACACAGAGAACATGGACAACTGGCCTATATTCAAATAACAATCCAAGATTGCATAAGCATAACGGAGGCGATAAATATTAATACATTTGAAAAAGAACTGAGAAAATTATTTGACCATGACTCTGCCCTGACAGATACCAAATTCATCGGCCGGACGTGTTACGGCAAGCTTAACGATAATGTCAGGGCGCGGATCGAATTCGTAACAAATGACACAGCAAATCATTATGAGGGGCTCAGAATAATGATTATCAATATCACGGACGGGGTAATCGACCAATCTACCCTGTTATTTAATGACTTTATAGGGCCATATTATGGGAGCAACAACGCATATGAAAAAGGTATCCCGTATCTTTGGCAAAACAACGGTAAGTTCGAGTGGTATAAATACATTCCAACGCAAGATGATTATAATACGATTTTTGATATGGTTAAGGAATACCTTGATTTATTCCGAGGCCGTTTTGTGTGTATAAAGTGCGGTAGAACCTATTTATCTGCTGATGACTCCGTAGGATATATAACCTCAATGACGCAATACCACTATATCAATACGAATGGAAAAGTCAAAAATAATAAAGTGGTTACTCATCATTTTACGCCCGGATCGGAAGATATAAATCATAAGGCTTGCCTTATGAATACATGTTGCAATGAAACAGGGTTTGAAACCATACCGGACAATGTGAGTAAATGGATTGAAGAAATTGGCTTAGATTTTGGGCATTTTCCAAATCTTACAAAATTATGGGGCGAGAATCGCAGTGAATATGCTTTAACCCTGCGGTATGAGTTAGCCCATGAGCATGTTTCAAAGAACAATATTGATTATCCTGTTATTTTACCCTATGATGAGCAGCTTAAATTGCTTTTGAAAGCCGCGGCGGAAATTGCGAAAGCTATCCCATACGCAACCGTAAGATTATCTGAAATGGCAGCCTGCCATAATCAGCATGAATTAGAAATTGCTTTCATTTACCCGTGCGCTCCTGAAATAGTCTTAGCAGGCTATGAAATTCTCGAAATCAAGTTCGATTATATTTGGGATATTGGCAGGGAACCCAGAGATTAAGGTGACATACATTCCCTATTAGACAGGTAGGATATTTTCACTCATGATGGTTCCCTGTGTATTAACGCCAGATTAAGATATCCACGCAAAAACGAGGAGATGATGTTCATAGGAGAAACAAAGTTACATTAATACTACTTTACGATGAAAGGACACTTGGATGGTGTCTTTTTTTATTGCAACTGTAAAATCCCCTGTTATCCGGTAATCAAGGTACGTATGTAATAACGCTTCGCGTATTAACCGTTAATATGGGGACTACGAGGAGGATAGTACATGAAAGTCAATTTTGATTACCTTGTGCTGGAGATAACGCGGAAATGTAATATGCGCTGTCCGCACTGTCTGAGAGGGCCGAGGCAGCCGATTGATATGGATTTAAAGATTATCAGCCGCATTATGGAAAATGTTGATTATATAAGCTGCGTAACGTTTACCGGTGGCGAGCCGTCATTGAACGCCAATGCAATAAATCATTTCAGATGGGCTAATTATTACAGCAATACTCAACTCGGGCGGTTTTGGCTTACAATAAACGCGCGTTATTTTAAGCATGATTTTTACGACGCTATCTTGGATTTATACAGTATTTGTGAGTTTCAAGAAGACTGTATACTAACTATAAGCGGCGATCAGTATCACGGCAAATGCAGTAATAATGCTCTTGATATATATTGTGAATTACCGTTTTTCACTAAGGAAAGAATGAAGGAAATCGAACACAATTCTTTAATGTATGAGGGCTCGGCTAAAAAAAATCAATTAGGCGGGCGTGAGGTTAATGTCCCCCATCGTATCAGTGAAAGTGAGTACGTTGCGGATGATGACATCTTAAATATTAGAGACACTATATACATCAATGCTAAGGGCGATGTTCTCTTATCTTGTAATTTGTCCTATGTTCGCCAGAAAAAGCATGTTATAGGCAATGTTATGCAAGAGCCGCTCTCTGATATATTAATGCGTCAAGTAAATATTATAAGTCCAACTGTATAGATTGACTGGCCATGTTTATAGGCTTGCTTGAAACCTTAATGGAGAGGATTATATTGAATGCACACATCGTTGGAGGACTCAACATTCTGACTGGTAATCCAAGGAAGTATGCCTAAATCAGTTTCATTAATTTATACGCTCACCCGATAAAAAGCGTTTTAATAAAGGAGAGATTTTCATGGATTTATATGAAGTGTCTTATCGTTCATGGAATAGTTCGTTTTCAGACTTAATTAATCATTCTAGCTTATCTGTGGGGACATCGGGCGGAGATGCCATTGATAGATTTAAAGATAAGCTTACAGAAGCAGGATATAACACGGATGGCGGTGACTTCAGGGATTTTAAAGCAAAGAAAATTGAGAAAGTAATGGGGTATAAAATATTAATACAAGAGTAGCTTAAGTCAAGCAAAATAGAAGGGATGAACAATGGAAAAAAAATTGTTGGAAATTAGAGCTATTGAAAATAATTACGGGTCTGTTTTGTTCAGGATGAGACTTTTATCATGAATTTCTGATAAAAGCCCTTATCAGGAATTTAGACTTATCAGGAATCCGGTTGCAGAACACAGGCATTACGTGCTTTAGTCGCTTAGGATTCCTGATAATAAAGACTCTACCTCAGCCCGCAAAGTTCTTTCAAAATGGCCTCATCATCAACTTTGTAACGCTCTGCATTAACATATTCAGCGAATGGCGTGTCTACGGGTACAGCTTTTTCTATGGCTTTTCGCTTTATCTCAGTATCGGCGTGTGCATATACAAGAGTTGTTTCAAAATTTGCATGACCCAGCCATTGAGATATAAGCGTTAAGTGAATGCCGCTTCGATACAAGCTCATTGCGCAAGAATGACGAAACAAGTGAGGGTGCACATTTTCCGGAACTTCGGCGCAGATACCTCTTGCCATTACTCCGTATTTGTGTACAAAGTCCCGGACATTATCCTCGGTCATCCGCTTTCTCAAACCGCTGCGAATCGTATAAAACAGGTAGTTGTCGGAGTATATACCTTCATTAGCGTGAAATAATTTAATGTACTCTTTCAAATGCTGGGCAGTGTTTTCCCTTAGAGGCACGGAACGAATCTTTGCCCCTTTGCCATGAAGCGTAACGCTTGGAGTTTTTCCGAACTGTATATCCCGAAGCCTAACGTCAAGAGTTTCTTGTATTCGAGCCCCTGTTTTGTATAGGAACAGCATGAGGAACATATCTCGCAGACCTTTGTTTGTTGATGTGTCCGCTTGAGCGATTATGGATTTTACAGCGTCTTCGCTCATATGCTCTACCAGCTTTTCGGAAACCTTGGCAGCATCGACTTTTAAGATTTCATCATAACTCACAATTGCGGTAATGTTGTTCTCGGCAGCGTATGCGTAAAAGGCACGGATACTATGAAGCCGGTGGTTTCGTGTTGCCGGGCTGCAATGCCGTTCATTTTCGAGGTAATCAAGGAACGCCGATAACATATTCCTGTCAATCATCTCGAAAGTAACTTTCGCAAGCGGTACGTTTTTCTGCACCTTGACGTAATCAAACAGCAATTCCAAGGATTTTTGATATGCCCTCACCGTGTTTGTACTGCATTTTCGTTCCAGAGGCAGGTAATGTGTCAAATAATCCCTCACCAGAGAGAACAAAGTATTCAAATTCTTCATATGTCCACCTCCGGGTTCACAGAATCAATAGCGCTCCAGTCAACCCCTGGTGAATTTAATAAACTCTCAGGCAGGCAATGGATGTAGTATGCGGTATCCGAAAATTTCTCGTGTCCCATATACGCCCGTAAGTATGGCAGCATTGAGTACAAATCTCGTCCTTCGTTTATCCATTTCTGGAGGACGGTTGATGCGAAGCGGTGTCTGAGGTCATACGGTCTTACCCTAGGCAACATGCTTTCGGGAATTTCAGGATTTGCTTGTTGCCAACAGCGATTAAAGTTGCTGTTAAGCTGCTGCGTATTCACATGAGCGCCATCTTTGCGAACGAAGAAGTATTCGCTATGTGGATTTGCAACCGCTCTAACGACGTCATATTTCCGGCATTGCCCGAGCATATCTTCAGACATTACAACAATCCGCTCCTTGCGCCTCTTTGTCTTTGCGATGAGAATTTCGCCCGTGGCAAAATTGATGTTATTCCTCTTTATCAACCGCACTTCATTTGGACGCAATCCGCATGTGTACATCAATCGCAGCAAAGTAGGAAATATCAATTTAAGTGAAGTGCCTTTTCTGTAATGCTTACCTTCTTTAATGTTATCAGCGACATGGAACAAACGGCGCAATTCTTCATCGGTCAGAATATACGGCGTATACCTTGGACGTATTGGTAAAATCTTTGCCGGTAAAACATATGCCCCATTGCCCATATACCGAGCCAGCATCCTGACGGAAGGGATTATTTTCTCCATACTACCGCGCCCGTGTGATATTTCGTAATTTATCCAACCACGAACGGATTCTTTTGTAAGAGTTTCCAAGTCTGGGTGGTACTCGTGGCAGTAACTATCAAAATATCCTAAATGGTATTCTTGACGATTGGAATACCCGAGCGCATTGCGAAATTCAAGGTATTCTTTGATATCAGGGGCAAGTTTGCTTGTAAAATTCCTCACAACACGCCACCCCCTGTTTGGATGCCGCTAAAATCAAGGGAGCATTCTTTCAAGTTTTGACTATCAAGGGAAATATATTTCTTTGTCGGGTCAATCGTTGCGTGCCCTAACGCTTGCGCAACGGTTATTACAGAAACGCCAGAGGTAACCATATTGGTTGCAATAGAACGTCGCAAAGAGTGAAGGCCTCGTTTAGTTACATTTGCTTTGATGCAATAGTTTTTGAGGTTGGCAGTAGGCGTTGCCGAGTGCATTTCGCTAAAAGGTGCTCTGGTGTTCAGAAATACTTTGTTGGATTTACTGTGGGGTCTTGCATTCAAAACGTATTCGCGGACAGCTTCTCCAACGTCGGTTGTTAATGGTAAAGCAAGAGCTTTTTCGGTCTTTTCCTGAATGATTCTTATTTCCCCGATTCGCCAATCCATGGAATCTAAAGATAATCCCACTATGTCGCAAGCACGCAGACCTGTTACTGCCGCTAAAAGTATTATTGCGTAATCCCGCTTTCCTCTTACTGTGCTTCGGTCAATGATACTTAACACGGCGGCTATATCGTCTTGCGGCATAAACGGCTTTATCTTCTCCTCTCTGCGGATGCTAAGCATAAATAGCTTACCCATTGATTCAGGCAAAGTTCCATCTTCGGAGATAAACATTAAAAGCTCTTTTAACGCCCGGCGCGTATTGTCCAGACTGCCGCCAACCATTCTCGAAGAGCAATCAGTGAGGTATTCGCGTACAACATGCTCATCTATACGGCTTAGGTCGCTATGACCGTGAGAGTGTAGCCAGCGGAAAAACAGTTTGGTATGGCCGTGTTGCTTCTTACGGAATTGGGGATTCCAATTCTCGTTGGCGAGTATTTCTGAGAGTATGCTCTCAAAACAAGCGGGAAGCGCAGAAGAAGGGTTGTATCGGCTATAAACAATAATCCCGGCATTGTGAATCTGCGTAAGGTATCCGGCTACTGTTTTGTACTTAACAAACATGGCTCTACTGATTTCACCGTTTTGACAGCGAGTTTCTTGGTACTTCACGTAACTGTCAATTATTTCGCCCCTCAGATGGGCTTCATCTTGCTCATTATGCAAACGAACAACCGTCCTCACAACAGAGAGCATTGACTCCGCATAGCCTTTCGAATACCCAAGTTCCGTAAAAACCTCACGAGATTTGGGTACGAGTTCGCAAATATTTTCCGTAATCATAAGATTACCTCCGATTCGTTTAGTCAGGGTTGTTGAACCCTGCTTTACAAATCGTAGCATAAACTTATGATGATACGACTTTGTTATCAGGAATTCTAACTCGTTAGACAACGCCGTGTCATAACTTTCCAGGATAGATTCTTGATAAGTCTAAATTCCTGATAAAGCCTTACACATCTTTTTGATGTAGGTGTCCGGCACTTGACCGATGAAAACATTGAGGAAACTATAAAACAGATAATGGACGAAGCGAAAAAGGACAAGGAGAATGGCGTTATAACTGTAATGACCCCCGAATTTAAAATTGAAATACTTCGCTGCGCCGCTGAGCTTTCTAAGCATAGCATTTGGGAATTGCTTGCTTACGTAAAAAAACATGTAGTTATTTCAGATTGACCGATAAGCGGAAGCGCGGTGTCACAATCCCCTGATAATACTCTGCGATTTAGTGGGCGGCAATTTTCAGGGTAGAAGTCAAAGGCTCGGAATTCATTTGCTTGCCGTCTGATGATATCCCGAAAAATAAAAATCAGACAAAGGATGCTATAACATGAACGCGCTTGGAAAGGAGGTTATCATGGCATTTTATACAACAGTAAAACAAGAAGAAAACTTTCAAAAGTTCATTGAAGAGTTAACAGAACTGAGTAAAAAATACAACATCGCAATCAAAAGCACCGGAGGAGTCATAATTTATTCGCCGGATGAAGATTTGTCTGATATTGTTTATACAAACGATTCATCGTCCGGTGACTTGGATTTCATCTTTAGTGCAGTTTAGCATTGAAGTAAATGAATAATATGTAGCAATCATTTTAAATTAAATGAGGTTGATAAATTGAAAATTGAAAAATACGTGCTTGAAATTACCGAAAGACAGAACATTGACATAGGCGGTAATATGCCTACGGTTTTATCAGTACATGAACAGAACGGAGAGCTGGTGATGTGGATTCAGCTTGATGAAGATTATCCGGGCTCGTTTAACATTGACGTTAATATTGTGGAAACGGGAAACTCATTTGAAATGCATGGTAAATATGTAAATTCAGTGATTATGTCTTCCGATATGGAATGCCATATATACGCCAAAGTTAATTACATTCGCGCTGTCGAATAGGTGCGGCGTGTGGGATAGGCTTTACCCACAAATGATAAGCTACGCTTGGAATCGAATGGATATAAAAGCTAAAGGTGTGTTTTTAAGGCCGCCTATAGGTTTGTTTTCCTATCGAACAGCATTTTTGTCTGTTTAGCGTGACGATGATAAACCATATGCCGCAGCTTGAGTTGCCCTCACCTGCGGCAATATTTTTGAAAAAGAGGTGTAATGAATATGGAAGATAATGTCTATCAAAAACACGGTTATGCAAATCGAATAGCTTACTTACAGGATCTTGCCCTTGAGTACGGGATTGACGAAAATGTCGTCTTTTCCCTTGCCGATGCGCTGGGGCAATCAGAAGACTTTGATGGCTTAGTATCGACGTTAGAAGACATCGAGGGCTAGTATCACAGCCATTAGACCGCCCTAAATGGAAGGCATATTAAATACTAATGAGAAAATAAGACACAGAAAGTTGGGCGTTTTAAACGTCTATTTTTATGTGGAAAAACGGTTGGCGGTGATAAAAAATATTTGCTCGAATGAGTAAGCAAAGAACAAAGGATGTGTGTAATATATTGTTAACTGTTATTTACAGTTTCGACCACAAAAGGGTTATGAAGCAGAAGAATAATGAACACTCCGCTATCTATCAAAACTACATAAACAAGAAATATAAAGCCACCCATAAAAGGGTCACAGATACGGAGTTCTATTTATTGCCTAAAATCTTCATCAATGAGGATTATGTTTCCATCGTAACCGGGAAGCAGCATACGGGGGGCAAGGCGTATATTGAGTATTGCAAATCATTCGATGTATCGGTTGACCGCAAGAACGGCGTGATATTGCTGGTTATTAAATCTAGCATAATTGAAAAACCCTTGCCGCTTCGTGAAAATAATCGGTTTCATAAAACAAATATAATTGGTTAAAGCGTTGAGATTTAATGATGTTAGGAGTGTGAGTATTATAGGAATAAACAAAAGAGAGTGCCGGAAATACTTAAATCCGGGGATTAAGCTCAATTCCGGAAGCGGTGTGCTGCATTTTGAAAAGATAGAGTACATCGTTTGTACAGCAATAAAAAACATCGCCGGTCGGCGCGCGTTGATTCTATATCTTTATAATTGTAGAAAAGTTATTGCGGGCGGTGTAGAACCGGAATACACGCTATTTCAATATAGGGATGATTATATCACTCTTCACAAAGATAGCAGCGGCAATGAAAAATGGCGTGAAGCGAGCCTCCATAATATGGGCGATAGATATACCAATTTTACCAAGACCTGCGCTTTTTACCGATTCAGAGATGAACAACTCGTTACCCGGTTTTGTAATATCTCGGAGAAAACAGGCTTTGAAGCGCTGAACGCTTTACAGTCGGCCATAATGAGCGCGCGCCTGACAAAACGGATAATAAAGCGGGAACGTAAAATCATTGAACGGATGATTCCTATCCCTGCTATTCCTCGCAGATTTAAAAGCTTCATACACCGCGAGGTGCTTCCCCACTATGTTTTTTATGATTACTGCCGCGGCAATAAGCCGAAGCGAGGATATTGCACAGCTTGCCGGCACAATGTTCTTGTGAACGGCACGAAGCATAACAGCGAAGGCCAGTGTCCGAACTGCGAAAAAAAAATCACGTTCAAATCAAGCGGCAGATCAAAACGGGTATGGGACAGGACAACCGTTCAGGTGTTGCAAAGAATTAG